>Ga0310914_10000786_pt1 | contig 19458 bp, 21 predicted proteins | sample GREbulkMGAN108_FD_203450 | JGI IMG/M metagenome (GOLD analysis project Ga0310914, IMG submission 203450) | Lab enrichment of tropical soil microbial communities from Luquillo Experimental Forest, Puerto Rico - GRE.bulkMG.AN108 | ecosystem: Environmental > Terrestrial > Soil > Tropical forest >... | reverse complement strand
AAGGTTGCAAACGGCGAAGGCGCAAGCGGGGCAAAGCCGACGGCCAGCACCACGCAGCCGCCCGCGCACAAGATTGCAAAGAACGAAGGCGCAAGCGGCGCAAAGCCGACGGCCAGCACCACGCAGCCGCCCGCGCACAAGATTGCAAAGAACGAAGGCGCAAGCGGCGCAAAATCAACGGCCAGCACGCAGCCGCCCGCGCACGACCGCAAGAAAACCAAGCGCGCGGCGATCCAGCCGGTGTCGAAGGCAGCGGGGATGGTCGTGCATTCGAGCTTACAATAGTCGCGCGTGGAGAAGGGCGTTCACGCCCGTCTTTAACGAGCCATCAGCGGCACATCACTTGGCGAACTCCGGGCGGCCGCGCGCGGCTTGTTCGAACAAATCCTCGATGAGGTCGTTGATCGGGCTGTTCTGCATGCCGAGCGCGCCGGTCGCGGAACCGCGACGATAGGACGAGGTTTTGCCGGACACGCCGCGATCGTAGAAGTCCCGTGAATGCGGCAATACCAGCCGCTGGTTTGCAGCCGGGTCGCGATAGGTGTTGATCGGGTCCTTGTCGCCGCGCACGAGTTCGATCTGCTCCTTGAGCAGTCGCCGGTATTTGACCACACCGATATCGGTGGTCGCGAGCAGTTCCTGCGAGCGGTCCATGATCGGACCTTGCGCGGTCATGACCATGATGTCCTGCGCAACGATGTCGTCGCGAATCCAGTCGCCGTTCGCGTCACGGGTCGGTATTTCGAACCAGGGCACCTCGTCCTGCTCCGGCACGCTGACCCAATGCGGAAAGCGGTAGGCGCGATGACCAAGATAGAGCGTGTGCGTATCGTCGATCGGGACCTGGTAGGTGCTGATGCAGGTCCCACCTGCGTTGATGGTCGTTATGTTGGGGAACATCTTCGCGTGACCGATGTTGTAGGTGTCGGCGTCTTTTTGATCCCCTTCCAATACGACGCGCCGCAACAGGCCGTAGGGCACTCGCTCGTACTCGAACTCTTCGTGGTGGCGCATCATCGGCTCGACGTTGATCTGGTATCTCGGATCGGCCGGATCACCTTGCTCGTGCAAGGCGTACTTGAAGAAATGACCGTGCAGCCACTCGGCGTGCGTGGCGTCGTAGCTGTTCTCTATGCCCTGCAGCCAGTTGTACGGGGCGACGACGAAGCCCGCTTGGCGGATCAAATGATCGTCGACCAGGTAGTCCCATCGCGGCAACAGCGGCGCCGGTTCGGGGCCGAGGTAGGCAAAGACCAATCCGCCCAGCTCTTGGACCGGGTAGCTTTTCAGCTTCACTTGGTCTTTCAGCCTGCTGTTCGCAGGTTCGCCCGGCTGCGCGATGCAGCGGCCTTCGGCATTGTAGGTCCAGCCGTGATAGGGGCATCGCAGGCCGTTTTCCACCGGGTAGCCGGTGGAGAGGTCGACCCGCCGGTGGGCGCATAGGTGGTCGACCAAGCCGATTTGCCCGCGCAGATCGCGGTAGAGCACCAGGTCTTCGCCGAGCAACCGGATCGCAACGACCTTCTTGCTCCTTAAATGCGAGCTCCCGGTGATCGGGTGCCAATACCGCCGCATGAGCTCGCCACACGGTGTGCTTGGCCCGACGCGGGTGAGAGTCTCGTTTTCGGCGGCGCTGATCATGGCTCGCTCCTTCGGTTGTCCGAACTACTACAGCGGCTGCGCGAGTTGGCGGGCAAGCTTTTGGCTGGCAAGCTTCATATCGCTCGTCAGGCCGGATTCGATTGCCGCATAGGCTTTACTCAAGTCGCCGGCGGCCTTGCGCACCGCGGCCAGAGGAAGCTCATCGCTACGCGAGCTCTTCCCGCTCGTGCACTGCAAGACGGTCAGGCTGCCGATGATTTTTCGATCGCCGCTGAAGATCGGCACCGCAATGCTGAACACACCTGTCATCAGCTCGCCAACTTCGCTGATGTGATAGCCGCGCCGGCGCACATCGCGGAGGTTTCCAGCGAAAGCGTTCCAACCGTCGCCCAAGCCGGCTTTGGCAATGTCTCTCGCGTGATTGAGGTAAAGACTCTTCAACCGCCGTGTCGGCAAATGCGCCAAGATCACCTTCGATGTCGCCCCCCTGAAGAACGCGACGGCGCGTCCGCGGCCGGCAGCGGGAACGCCGGTGCGTTCATCCCACTCCTCGTGGATGCAAATGATGCGGTTGTGAAACAGCCGCATCAATAAAACGACGGCGTTCAGGCGGCGGCGTAATTGCGCCAATTGTGGCTGCGCGACGCGAAGCAGAGGATCGGTCAACCGCATTTGCTGATCGAGCTCGACGATACGCGGGCCAAGTCCATAGGACCGGCCCACGGATGCCAGCAGCCCCGCCTTCACCAGGGTCCGGATATAGCGATAGACCGTGCTGCGCGAATGCTTCAGCGCGGCCGTCGCCTCGTCCACCGTCCAGAGCGGCTTGGCTAGCGAAAATAGGTTCAGAACGTCGAACACGCGATCGAGGCTGCTTATCGCCGTGAATGGCCGGTCCGAGGATGCGCGCCGGCCCTCAACCAGGCGACCACGGCGATTCTCGCCGGAATAAGCTGAAAGCGATGACGCCGCACCGACAGGCGCGGTCATCCCGCTCCCATGAATTGCGGATCTGTTGACGGCACGGCGGCGCAAAGGAGCGCTCCCCGCTTCAAGTGGAACCAACACCGCACGCTAACGCCGCGCCCTCGCTCAGGCAAGCAAAAAGGTCATATTTTGACATATTGGCAAAATATCATATTATGCCATTAACGTGGCCGGCCAGCCTGGCGCGAAAAATCTGGCGCGAAAAACGAAAAGCGGTTGCTTCGCCGCCTCGTCGTCAACGCGCAGCAGGCGCGCGTGGCCCACGACAAGAATTGGCCCCACAACAAGAATTGGCCCCACAACAAGAATCTGTGGCGAGGAAACGATGGTGGCGTTTGCGCTTCGGCGGCGATGCGAAGCCGCCATGGCCACCTCAATCGGCGTGCTGATTGCGGCCATGGCCTCGGTTGGCGCGGCGGAACAAGACCGTTTTCCGCAGCGACCGATCAGGCTCATCGTTCCGTTCACGGCCGGCGGCGCCAATGACGTCGCGGCGCGGCTGGTCGCCGAAGCGATGAGCAAAAATCTCGGCGGCTCGGTCGTGGTCGAAAACCGGCCCGGCGCCGGCGGTAATATCGGCGCGCAGGCCGTCGCCGCGGCGCAGGCCGACGGCTACACGCTGCTGCTCGGAGGCTTGCCGATGATCACGTCGACGCTCACCAGCGCCGACGTGGGTTACGACATGTTCAAGGATTTGACGCCGGTCTGCGGCGTGATGGCGCTGGAGTCGGTGTTGGTCGCTTCCAAGTCGACCGCAATAGCGTCGATCGCGGCACTGAAGGAAAAGATCGCAAGCGGGGCGTGGGTGACCTATGGAACGCAGGGCATCTACACGCCCGGCCACTTCATGGGGGCATGGTTCGCGCATGTTGCCGGCGGCAAGGCGGAGGCCGTCCACTACAAGGGCGGGTCGGCCTACATGACGGATTTGCTGTCAGGCGAGCTGACCTTCGCCGCGGCAACGCTGCCGGTCTATTTCGGCCTGCGCGACCGCTTGAACGTGCTCGCGACGCTTTCGCAACGGCCGCTCGCGCAAGTCCCGGATGCTCCGACAATGACGCACGCGGGTCTGGCGGAATATATGGCGGTCGATTGGCGTTTGTGGGCAGCGATTTACGCGCCGGCAAAAACTCCGGCGGCGGCCCGCGATCGTCTCTATGCGGCCTGCAATGCCGCGCTCGGTACGGAAAAGACGAAAGAGACATTCGGCATCTATGCGATGGAGCCGATGACCGACTACACGCCGGAGCGCATGAGCGCGTTTCAGGAGGAGCAATTCCGCAAGTGGAAAGTGCTTGTCGACAAACTCGCGCTCGCAAAGTGAGCAAGTCGCGCTCGGACATCGGCTGGAAGAGCACCGATTACGTCAAGGCGGTGAGTTGCAAGCTCAGCGCCCGCAGTCGTTCGCGCGCCGTGCCGTCATAGGCCTGCGGGTTCGCCTTCGATGGCCGCAGTCCGTTGTAGAACTCCCCGGAACGTCCCTCGAGCTCGTCCGCCACGGCGAGGTTCAGAATCGCTTCCGCTCCCTCCTCGACGGTGCTGATCGGCGTGACGCCGCTCTGGCGCACCATGGTCGTGGCCATGTAGGTCGCGGGATGCAGGCAGTTCGCCGTCGCTGTCGCGGGATCGAGCTCGCGCGCGAGATCGAACGTAAACATGATCTGGGCGAGCTTGCTTTGGGCATAGGCGCGCGAGCCGCTGTAACCGCGCGTGAGCATGACATCATCGAAGTCGACCGGGTGTTGGCCGAGCGAAGCGACGTTCACGATGCGCGCCGGCTTGCCGCGCATCAAAAGGGGCAGCAAAACCCTGGTGAGCAGGAATCCGGCGAGGTAGTTGACGGCAAAGCGCAGCTCGTGGCCATCCTGGCTGGTCTGTCGTCGACCGGCAGAGCCGCCCGAGCCGATGCCGGCATTGTTGATGAGAATGTCTAACCGGTCATAGTCCTGGCGGATGGCGCCGGCGAGGCGACGCACCTCTGCGAGCGAGGAAAAATCCGCGGGTAAGAAGGCTGCCGAGCCGCGGTTGGCGGGGCGAATTTCGTCGAGCAACTGCTCGCCTCGCGTGCGATCGCGCCCATGGATCAGGACGCGCGCGCCCTGATCGGCCAGTCGACGCGCGACGAGCCGACCCACCCCGTCCGTCGATCCAGTGACCAGCACGGTTTTGTCTTCAACGTTCATGCTACCAAAGACCGCCAAAATCTGGTTTGGTTTCGGTCATGAATCCCGAGATCATCCAGCATTATCATGCTCACGTATATTACGATCCGGCATCGAGCCGCGAGCGTGCTGCGCGGCTGCGAGAAAATGTGGCAGCGGCCTTCCCGGGTGTGACGCTTGGGCGATGGCACGACACGCCAGTCGGGCCGCATACGCAATCGATGTATCAGCTTGCTTTCCCGACCTCTTTGTTGGCCTCATTTTTGCCGTGGCTGATGCTCAATCGTGAGGGCTTGAGCATTTTGCTCCACCCCGGCACCGGCGACGCCTACGCCGATCATACCGACCACGCCGTCTGGTTGGGCAGCGCGCTGCCGCTACGGGTGAACGTTCTGCGCAAGTCGCGCAAGACACCGGCGGCCCCGTAACCACATGTTATTTCGTCGATGATGAGAACGGTACTTTTTCTCTGCAGCGGCAATTACTACCGCAGTCGCTTTGCGGAAGAGCTTTTCAACCACCATGCGCTTCGTGCTGGATTGAGTTGGGTGGCAACATCACGCGCGCTTGCCATCGAGTGGGGAACAAACAATGTCGGTTCGCTCTCGCCATTCGCGTTGAAAGCACTGGAGAAACGCGGCCTTGTTGCCAAGGACGGTGAGCGACCCCCGCAACAATGCGCCGTGGTCGATCTCCAATCGGCTGATCTGATCGTGGCCTTAATGGACTGCGAGCATCGCCCGTTAATCCGTGAACGATTTCGTGGTTGGGAAGACCGAGTCGAGTATTGGCAGGTTGGCGACGTCGATGTGACCCAACCAGATGTCGCACTTCGCTCCATAGAGACTGAGATCGCAACCTTGATCGAAAAGCTTGTCCATTCCCCAAATTAGCGAGTCGCTCACCATCACCACTCGCTTGCCTGCGGCGAAAACACGGGCCTCCGTCCGACAGCAAGCAGCGAGGACGGCTTCGCCCACGGTGAGCGGGCAGCGGTCATGCGAAACGGCATGGGCGCTGGTCGCCAGAAGGCGTATCATTGCGAGGTCTTCGCGCAAGGCGATCCACATGACGTGGAGGTAGCCATGAAATATGTGCTGCTTGGAAATCTGAGCCCGGAGTACGCCAGCAAACAGTCGGAGCGAGTCAAGAAGGCCAAGGCAAAGCTCGACAAACTGGGCATCAAGATCGAGTCGATCCACTACACGCAAGGCCACTACGACTTCGTCGACATCGTCGATGCCCCGAATCCGGAGGCGATGCTCGCGTTTTCCGTCTGGTACTCCACCCAGCACCTGGGGCGGATCCAAACCATGCCGGCCTTCGACCCAAAGAGCTTCGAAACCGCGATCAAGGACGCAACGGGCTGAGCGCGCGGTAGCTCACAGCTTCGTGGTGCCCGCCGCTGGTGGACAAGCGCTAGCGGCGCGCGTGTGCCGTTGGAGCGCGGCATCGCCGCTCTCCACTTGGTTGACATTGCCGAAATCGGGCGACGGACCTTGCGGGATGCACCTTGCGGGGATGCATCGCTCCAACCAGCCGCTCATGTCCGAGTTGGGTCAATCCCGCGCTTCCCTCTCCTCAGCTTGCCTCTCCTCAGCTTGCCTCTCCTCAGCCTGTGAATGTCGATGGTGAAGTCTCGTGGAACATTTCCACAGACTCTCGCGTTTACTCCTATCGTCCTCAGATCGAGGTGAACCCCATGAGGAAACTTGTTACCGCTCTCGCGGCGGCGACGATCACGGTCGCGGCAGTTGCCACGCCCACCACGGCGGACGCGCGCTGGCGGGGCTGGTGGGGCCCAGCGCTCGGCGGCTTTGCCGTAGGCGCGCTCATCGGCAGCGCATTTGCACGGCCCCATTATGCGTATCCGTATAGCTACGGGTATGGTCCCTCTTACGCCTACGGTTCGCCGGCGTACTACGGGTATGGTCCGGCGTACTACAGCTATAGCTATCCGCCGTACTACGGCTACGGCGACCGGAACTACTTCGGCTACTACGCCGGACGTTACTGACGAACGGCTGCCGGGCACCGATCAGGGCCTAAAGGGCGTTTACGCCCGTCTTCGCGGGCTAGGGGACGGGCGTGAACGCCCCCGCTTTTACGCTGCAGCAAGCAGCTAGCGCGGAGGCAAACGCTCAAACGTCTGCAAGCCATCTGGAATGACATGGAAGGGCTGTTTGTCGACGGTGTAGATCGCCATTTGAGGTGTGCCGAATAGACTGGGATTATCAAGCGTGCCGACCTTGAGGATGACCAGCGGCAGGCCGGGGTTGTCAGATGGGTCCCGCATTCGCCACAAAACTCACGCGTCACTGGGCTTTCGAGATCGGAACGCGAGAATTTGCGCGGTTCGCCGCTGGTGTAACGAAAGCCTTGCGGCGCAATCAGCATGAACATGTTCGGCGCGCCACCGCTGATGTACTGGCATTCGCGGCAATGGCATTGCGCCTTGAGTCGAGGTTCGCCTTCCGCCAGGTAGCGAATTTTACCGCAATAGCACCCGCCTTCGAATTTCATGGATAAAACCCTCCAAACAAGGTCATTTTAGCACGTTACAGCAAGTAGCTCGGCACGACCGCGTGAATCCAGGACGTGAGCGCCGGCCTGGCGCTGCGATTCTGAAACCGCGGCCGCGCGCGACGGTCGGCTTCTCACTACTCGATCCGCCGCGGAGCGGTGATGTGTGCGGTTCCATCAGTGGCAGATTGTCAGGCGTCGCCGGTCGGCACGATCGTCGCCGTCTCGATCATGAGGACGACCGCCTTCTCTGGGGCGCGCGTTCGGTGGATCACACCTTTTGGGACTACGAAGCCTTGCTGTGGTGAAAGCGCGACAGAGCGGCCCTCCAGATCGATGATGAACGTGCCGCTGAGCACGAAAAAGAATTCGTCATCATTGTCGTGCTTGTGCCAATGGTACTCGCCCTGCATGACGCCGAGACGCACGACTGAATCGTTTACCTTGCAAAGCGTCTGATTGTACCATTGGTCGGTGCACGCCTCCACAAGCGACGGAACGTCGATAACATCGAGCGCGTCGAATTTGATGTCGAGATGCACGGCATAAGGGAAGGCGGCAGTATCCGTTGCAGGCATGGGTTTCTCCTGGAGCTGCAAAGAGAACTTATGGCTCATCCAAGCTACGCGAGCGCAGAAAGTCGATCACCAGCTTATTGACGGCATCCGGGGCTTCGCGGGTCGGAAAATGGCCCACGCCCGGAACGACATGTCGCGCATAACCGCCGCTAAAGAACCGGTCCTTGCCTGCGGTCGACTCCGGCAAGGTCACGGCGTCCGATCCGCGCCTTGGATCATCAGGGTCGGAATGGAGATTGACTGCGCCGCATGTACGCGACGGTCGAGGCCAAAATAACGTGGGTCCTTGTCCGCCTCGCCCCAACGTACGCTGTAGGAATGCCATGTAATTTCCGGCCAGTCCGGGTTCTCAAATGATTTAGCCGTCCGCTCGAAGTCCGCATCCTTAAACCAACCGGGCGGACTCCAAGTGTCCCACTGAATGCGCGCGAAGGCTTTGCCGTTCCTTCGCACCATTTGCCGCCCGCGCTCAGTCGCCATGAACCACTGATACCAATATGCCTGTGTCTGTTTGAGGCTCGGCGTTGGCAAATCACCCGGCTCCCAGCCAACCGACATCGTCACCATCCGCCGCACGCGGTGCGGAACAACTATGGCCAGCACGTAGGCGATACGCGCGCCCCAGTCATGGCCGATAACCGAGAATGTTTCCAGATTGAGCGCATCGGCAAGATCGATGGCGTCCTGTGCCATCGCGATCATCTCGCCGGAACGCTTAGTATCCTTCGACAGAAATGAAGTATCACCGAAGCCGCGCAGATACGGCACGACAGTGCGAAATCCTGCCGCGTGCAAAGCTGGCACCACGCGATCATAGGTGCGGACGTCGTCAGGCCAACCATGCAAGAGCAGCACTGGATCCCCGTCGACCGGGCCTCCAGTTTCAAAAGCAATATTCAGCGTTGCAGTGGTGGCGAACGGCATGGCTCTAAAACTCTCGGCGCATCATGCTCGTTCCCGCGGTTCTTGAGAACGCATCGTAACCGTTCAAAAAAGGAGGGCTAGTCACGATGTCCGCTTTGGGTCCTCAGCGACCCAGCCCGGCGAAGCCGCAAGGGCGTGCGGGAGCAACCGGGGAACCGCGTTGCGGATGCAACCTCCGTTTCATGGCAACCCGCGTGAGAGGTCACTCGGCGGTTCTTGTCATCACGAACGGGCGGACCTCGATATGGCCATCGTTTTTGCGGCGTCCAAAAAATTGATCCCGCCAGGAATCGGTGCGTCAGTTCAGGGGGTCGGCGCGTAACGGGCGAAGACGAAGTCGCGATCTTTCGCAGGCTGGTGGCAGGGAAAGCAAGTTTTGTGCAGCGCCTCGTCGCCAGGTTTGCCATTCGTAAAGTCGGCGAACCCCCAGCCGTCCGTCGCCGCGTACTTTTTCGAGTCCTTGACCATGAATTGAACGTTCACGGCGGAGGCGGCAATGGAAGATTGGAGGCCGGCGCCGGGAAAGCCGCTGGCCAAGACTTTGTTGTTTTCATCCGACGCGGCTTCATTCCAATGCAGCGCGGCAATGATTGCGCCGTCAGGGAACGGGAGCTTCCCTTCCCGAAAGGCCTTTATCGCAATATCGTTGCCCAATTGGGCGCGCAACTGTTTCAAGCTGCCTCCTGCCAAGTGGGCGACGGAGATCAAGCGCCAGTCACGGTATCCGGCCGGAATTGTGACGCCGTAGATCGGGGAGGCATTACTGGCAGCCTGCGGCCGGCCCTCGTTGGCGTTCTGTGCCGTGGACGTCGTGACGTACAGCGCGCAAACGCTGACAGCGGCGCAAACGCCCAAAGCACCAAGCGCCTGCACTGTAGCATGCAGTGTCATGATCTCCTCCTGTCGGCCGGTGACGAAACGCACTCATATCATTCGTTCTCGTTTTGCAGATACCATTTCGCGGAGATTATGCGTTGCCACTTGGTCCGGGAGATGCGCTATTGTGAGCGCTGGGAAATCGAAACGTCCCGAGGCAACGCATGCTCCCTGACGATACGCGCTTCATCACCGATGAGGCGAGCCTTCGGGCTCTGCATTTTCAGCCGATGCTCCGGGCGACCGACAAGGTGCTTCGGACACTCGACAAGTACTGCCGCCGCATCATCTCGCTCTCGCCATTCTGCATCGTCGCAACGCAGGGACCCAACGGCGCCGACGTCTCGCCCCGCGGCGATCCCGCCGGCTTCGTGCGCGTGCTCGACGATCGCACGCTGCTGGTGCCCGACCGGGTGGGCAACAACCGGCTCGACAGCATGACCAACCTGCTGGTCAACCCGCGGATCGGTATGCTGTTCCTGGTCCCCGGCATGAACGAGACGCTCCGCATCAACGGCACCGCTCGCATCACCGACGACGCGCGGCTGTTGGCACCGAGCGCGGTCAATGATCGCGCGCCGAAGGTCGGCCTTATCGTCGCGGTCGAGGAAGCGTTTCTTCACTGCGCCAAGGCGTTGACGCGAGCGGCGCTCTGGGATGGAAGTCGGCATGTCGATCGGTCTATCCTGCCCAGCTACGCCCAGATGCTGCTCGAGCACGTTAAGGGCCTCACCCACGAGGAGAACGAGCGGCAGTCGAAGATCATGGCCGAGCGGGGGCTCTACTAGGCCGGGCGTCACGTCGCGCGATCGCCGGGCGAACTCTCCAGCACCGCCCGCCGCCCCGCAGTAGAACCTATCGAGAGCTGTGAGGCTTAGTTGCCCAAGTGACTGGCGTTGCTGGGTCCGATTTGGACCCACTTGGCCCGCACGCCAGGGTGCAAAACGAAGAAGTGCCTCAACCGACCGGCACCTTGCTCGCCACCGAACCCAAAGCAGCGTGCAATACGGCGACAACTTGGGCGCCCTCGCCGACGGCGGCGGCAACGCGCTTGACCGAGCCCGAGCGTACGTCACCAATGGCAAAAACCCCGCGCCGGCTGGTCTCCAGCGGATTGCGGCTCTCGTTGCAGTCTCCGCCGGTCAATACGAAGCCCTTCGCGTCCAATGCGACGCCCGATCCCGACAGCCACTGCGTGTTCGGATCCGCTCCGATGAACAGGAACAGGTGCGCAATGGCTCTGCGCACGTCCGCGCCTGATTTTGGTCGCCAACGGATCGCCTCCAAAACGCCGTCGCGACCTTCCAGGCCGGTGACGTTCGTTTGCGTCAACACTTCCACGTTCGACAGGCCGGCAATGCGATCGACCAGGTAACGCGACATGCTCGCCGCCAGGTCCGGCCCGCGCACGAGCAGCCACACTTTGGCGGCATGGCTCGCCAGATACACGGCTGCTTGTCCGGCGGAATTCCCGGCCCCGACCAACGCCACTTCCTGTCCGCTGCAAAGCTTTGCCTCCAGCGGCGATGCCCAATAGTGCACGCTCGCGCCCTCGAATGCTTCCAGACCATCGACGGCGAGCCGCCGGTAGCGCGCGCCAGTGGCGATCACGATCGAGCGTGCCATCGCCCGCTCGCTATTCGAAAGCCGGAGCACAAAGGGCCCGTTCTCGGCACCGCCCGATGGATCGAGCCCCATGACCTCCTCGGGTATCGCCATCTCGACCCCGAATTTCTGCGCCTGATTGTATGCACGTGCCATCAGCGCAATGCCGCTGATTCCCGTCGGAAAGCCCAGATAGTTCTCGATGCGCGCGGAAGCCCCAGCCTGCCCACCGAATGCACGGCAGTCGAGAACGAGAACCGACAATCCTTCCGAGCCCGCGTAGACGGCACCGGCGAGGCCCGCGGGGCCCGCACCGACGATGACGACGTCATAGAGGCGGTTCGGATCGATCGGCCCCAGCAAGCCGATGCAGCGGGCGAGCTCGGATTCGGTCGGATTGCGCAACAGCTGCCCGCCGGGACAAAGCACGATCGGCAATTGACCGGTATCGACATGAAAACGCTCGATCAGTGCCTTGGCCTCGGCATCGGTCTCGGCATCCAGCCTCTGGTAGGGATGGCCATTGCGGCGGAGAAAAGCTTCGAGCCGAAGCACATCGGCGTTCTGCGGACGGCCCACGATCACCGGGCCGCCGGCGCCGGTCTCGAGCAGCCCGACCCGGCGCAGAATCAGCGCACGCATGACGTGCTCGCCGAGCTCCGCTTCGGCGTTCAGCAGTGCGCGCAACTCTCCGGGCGCGATGATGAGCGCTTCGACCTCCTCTTGCGCATGGGCGTCGACGAGCGCAGGTCGGCCTGCGAGCTGCGCCAACTCGCCCATGAAGGATCCCGGCCCATGGGTCACGATGTGGCGGCGGCGACCCGATTCATCGTGCTGAGTGACATCCACCCGTCCGGTCAGGATGATCGTGAGACCTGGACCGACATGGCCGACTTGCACGAGCGCCTCGCCGGCACGATAAGCGCGGACCTTGCCGAAACGGCGCACGCGCTCGATATCCGTCGCCTCCAGAACCGGAAACATCTGGTGGCGGCGCGTGTCGATGATCGATTGCGGGGCAGCCGGCATGACAAGCGCACTCTTAGCACGAATGTCCCACGTCAAACGGCCGGTCGGACCGACCGCCAGGCGCAGATCTCGGCTGATGCCGCGGTGACGTCCGGATATGGCCCTAGGCCGAGGTGGTTGAATGTCCGCGCTTGCGCCGCCGTTGGGAACAAGCGGACATCAAAGGCGCCTCATCCGCACGTCCCGATTTATGAGCACACGACCCAGCTCTCACCGCACAGCCGGTCCGACATCGGCGAAAGCCGGCATTGCGACGATGGCGGCCACAAGCGACGAAAAGAACAACCTCACGGCATCCTCCCTGCGCTGGCTGCGAACGGCTTTATAATGCGGCGCCGTGCTTTGCCCGCTTCGCCTACTCCATCCGGGCGATGTGACAAGGTCCTCTCCCGGGTCTTGGACCCAGGCCAATCATATTGCAGAGCCTCGCGGTCGCGCTATGGCCGTCAGCAAGTCGCCCGCTTACTCGATCACCTCATCGGCGCGCACCAATACCGACGTTGGGATTGTGACCGCAATCGCTCTGGCAGTCTGGAGATTCACGGCAAGCTCGAATATCGTCGGCTGTTCCACCGGCAATTCGGCGGGCTTGGCGCCGCGGAGAATTTTATCTACATAGGCGGCCGCTCGCCGGAAACTCGCCGGAATGCTCGGGCCATAGGCGATGAGACCGCCGGCCTCTACGACTTCCTTCTCCGAAAAGAGCGCCGGCAGGTTGGACGCGGTCGCGAATGTCAGGATGCGGGGGTGTTGACCATAGAGCACGGGGTCCGGCAAGACGATCAAAGCGCCAGCGCGCGCGCTCGTGACTGCAGCGAACGCACTCTCGAACTGGTCCGGTCCTGGCACCTCTGCGATATGAACCTCGACGCCAAGCAATTGCGCCGCCGCTTTCGTTTGCTCGACGGTTGCGGCGATACTCGGATTTGACGGATTCGACAAAACCGCCACCCGTGCGAGCTCGGGAACAATCTCGGTCAGGAGCTGGAGCCGCTTGCCGGCCAGTTCCGCCGTCTGGAGGCTCAGGCCGGTGACGTTGCCGCCAGGCCGATGAAGGCTCGCGACCAAGCCGTTTCCAATCGGATCGGTGCTCGTCGCCATGACGATTGGGATGGTTTGGGCGACAGTTTTCGCCGCTCGGATTGCCGCCGTGCCTTCGGCCACGATGGCATCCAGCCGCAATCGAGCCAACTCGGCTGCGAACTCAGCAAGCGCGTCCTCTTTGCCCTCAGCAAAACGGTACTCGACGCTGATGTTGTGCCCCTCGATCCAGCCGTATTCCTTCAATCCCTGACGAAATGCCTCGAGCTGGGCCCGCATCACCGTCGTCCGCGAGCCGCCGGGTAAGAGAAAGCCAATCGTGCGCACTCTAGCCGGCTGCTGTGCGCGCGCCGCGAGCGGCCATGCGGCCGCGCCACCGATGAGCGCGACGAAGTCGCGGCGCTTCATGCCTGACATGGGGTTTCTCCCTACGACGCCGCGCCCGGCCGCGCTCGGCGCAGCCGGCTTGCCGCAAGGTCAACTTGCCTGGGAGCGGGGGCCAGGTCCTTGGGCCGGATCTGAATCGTTCTGAATCCGGCTTTGGGCCTGGCGAGCCCTTTGCGCTGCCACCGAGACAATCGCGCACCACGGTGCGCCAGGGGACCGCTGCGCCGGGGGATTTGGCCCGCAGGCGCCAGGAGATGGTGCTATGAGCAGTATGATGGCTATCCTTGCCCAAGATGATTGGGGGCGATCATGAAATCGTTCATTGAGACCGCAGCGCTGATTACCGGGTGTAGTTCGGCTGCGTTTTGGTTCGCCTCCGCAATGTGCCGCTTGCGCGGCATCAAATCGGGCAAAGGCGAGCTAGACGAAGTAACCGAACTATCCAATAGGCTGCAAAGAATGAGCACTTGGAACTTTTGGGCCGCAGGACTCATGGGCGTGACCGCCTTACTGTCAGTATGTATTAGATTTCTGGGATGACCGGCCGCCCATCGACATTCCGGGTCGGCGGCGAGTTTGACGCCCCCCGCAAGCGGACATGCGCCGATGCTGGGATCGACGCGCGCCATTGGCAGGCCCCCGCGACCGTGGGGAGCCGCTATAATGTTCGGGACAACGCAATGGAAGGAAACGATCATGCCCGTGATGTCCGGCTTCGGCGCGCTCGAGAGGCTGCCGTGGGAGCGTATCAACGACCAAATCGAGCGCCGCGTGCTCGCGGGCAAGCATGGAATGATCGTGTGGTGGAAAATCAAGGCGGGCGCGCATGCCGGTGCGCATCAGCATCCGCACGAGCAGATCGTTTGGATGCTCAAGGGCAAGATGGATTTCCGCATCGGCAACGAGCGGCGTTCGATGGTCGCGGGCGATGTTGCCGTCATTCCCGGCAACACCGAGCACGAAGGTTTTTTCCCCGAAGACACCGAGGTGGTGGACATCTTCGCGCCGCCGCGTGAAGATTTTCTCGCCGGGGGTACGCCGGCCTATATGCGCGCGCCGTAATCGGGCCGCCCGCCGCCCGGCAGCTCGAATGCGACCGCCATCGGCTCGAAATCACTACGACCAGAAGTAGCCGGATGAGGCTTTCGCTTACCTGAGGCGGCCCGGTTTTGGCCGCCGGGGTGGTATTCCCGTTGCAAACTCCAGATGCTAGAGGTTCACAGCGTATCAACATATCGGGAGAGGTTTTTCATGAATCGGTCGGTCATTCGCCACCTCGCAATCGCGGCGCTGATTGCGTACCCGGCGTCCGCGCTCGGCGCGGATGCGCCCGACGTCAAGGGCAAATGGATCGGGAAGACTCACACTATACTTGTGGGCAAGGGCGGGCATTGGCCGAAGGGCCGTGGAACCTGGGACAAAGCGGCCCTGCTCGAGAAGGACCTGGCGTTCGACATTAGGGGGCAGGACGGCCGCCGCTTCTGGGGCGTGACGACGCTCTCGGGCGGCGGGGAGAAGACCGACGAACCGTTCATCGGCGAGCTTACCGGCAACGACAACAAGAGCTTTGTCTTCGCCGATACCGATGGCTTCTGGAACGGACAAGTCAACGGCGACGACACGCTCTCGTTCTGCTACATGCATACCCACAGCAAGTCGACCGTGGTCAGCTGCTCGAAAGCGAATGCGCTGAGCCGCGAGCATTTGCCTGCAATCCAACCGTTTGGCCGCCTAGAGCGGGCGTGCGGCGGCAACCATTGGCTTGTCCAGGCGCTGGAAGTCACAGCGCTTGGCCTTGCCGGATCTTCGCAAGCCGATGCTCTTGCGTGAGGTAGGCTTGCGCCGCCGCGCTGCGGAACAATGCACGCGTCTGGGCCTCGTCGTCTGCGACCGCGGCCATGGCGAAGTCGGTGTACCGCGACCGCTCCGGATCATTTTTGATGCGCAGATAGAGACGCCGCAGCCGCAGATACAGCCAAATCCAGCGCGCCTGATTCACGGCGGTCTCGGTGAGGTACTTCGGATAGAAGCGCCAGGCCGGCTCGATCAGGAAGCCAGGTCGTCGATCGCGGCGGAACTTGCGTCGCAGAAACCCGCATTCGAGCGGATGCATGTTCTCGAAATCGATGCTGCCCTTGAACCAAGTGAGCAAGAACAACGCGTTGCCCGCGTTGGCTCCCACCGAAGCCAGGCGGCGAAGCACGGTCTTGATATGATCGATCGTGTAGTAGCGCCGCCATGCGCTCTGATAGGTGTGCTCCCACTCCTCCCGCGACATCCGGGGGTGGGCGGTGGTCACGTGATTGAGGTCGTACCTGTTCAGGTCGGAATCGAGCGGGGTGCCGGCCTTCACCAATTTGCGGTGGTCCTCGCAGCCCGGCAGCGGCGTGAGATAGAAAAATTCCAGCAAGTCGACCGGCAGTTCCCGCTTGATGACTTCGATGTCATGCGCGATCGACGCGGGGGTGTCGTTTGGGAATCCGAGAATGTAGCCGGCATAGGTGACGACACGGGCGGCTTTCCAGGCGAGCAGCATCTCGCGATATTCGGTGATCTTGTTCTGGCGTTTCTTCGCGCCGAGGAGATTGTCGGGATTGATGTTTTCCAGTCCAATGAACACTCGTCGCACGCCCGCGCGCGCGCATTTTTCGATGAAATTGGGAAGCTTGTGGCAGAGCGTATCCACCTGGATGATGAAGCCGATATTGAGCTTCTCGACTTCGCGCAGGTCTATCAGGCGGTCGAGGATCGGCTCCCAGTCTTTGTTGCGGGCAAAATTGTCGTCGGTGATGAAGAAACTGCGCATGCCTTCGGCGTAATTGAGGCGCACGATCTTCTCGACATCAGCGGGCGAGCGCCGCCGTGACTTGCGCCCCTGCACGTTGATGATCGTGCAAAACGAACATTGAAAGGGACAGCCGCGGCCGGCGTCGAAGCTGGTCACGCCTCCTGCCGTCCGGCGCACGGTTTCGGCGGCCAGCAGCGGGATCGGGGTTCCCTCGATCGCGGGCAAATCATCCATGAAGTCGTAGAGCGGCGCGAGCACACCCGCGTCGGCATCCTGCAGGACCCGCTCCAGCCGGCCTTCGGCCTCGCCGGCGAACAGCGACACTCCCATCGCCGTGGCGCGCTTCAGATCGGGGCCGGCGTCATCGAGCATGCCGAGCGTGCCGGAGACATGAAAGCCGCCGATCGCCACCGGGATATCTCGCGTACGCAGCGTCGTGGCGAGGTCGAGCGCGCGCGGGAACTGGTTCGACTGAACTCCGACCAGCATCACCATGCCGGCGCCGGCGGCGTCGATCATCGCGGCAAGACGATCGCAGCGGATGCGCGTATTGGTCTCGTCAAACGCATGAACGTCGATCTCGACATCAGGCCCGAGCACGCGCCGATCGGCGCAATCTTGCGCGAGACCGTAGAGCGCGGCCAACGAGGTAGACGGTATCGGCGAACGAAACCACTGGATGACGTAGCCGTCGTCGTCGTAGTGCGACGGCTTCACCAGCACGAGGCAAAAGCGCTTCTTGCCGCCGCTTCCCACTAAGAGCCTCCTTCCGTGCTGCCCGTTCGTTCTCGCCAGCATAGCGCAACGCAAACCGCATTTCATCTCGGACCGATCCTACCCGTTGCCTTTGTCCCTGCAACGGGCCTCTCTCTTCCCTTTGGGCTCAATGGCTGCGGGAATAGTCTCCACTGCTCGCATTGGCCGCCGGTTACGAACATAGGAGGCGATGAATGGACCTGCTGACACGACTGAGGGCGCAGCCGCTGCCTTTCGCCGCTCTTCTCGGCATCGAGCTCCTCAGCGCCGAGCCCGAGAAGATCGTTGGCGAAATGACCGTTCGGCCCGAGTTCTGTACCCGCCCGGCGGTTCTCCATGGCGGCGCCATCATGGCCTTTGCCGATACGCTCGGTGCGCTCGCGACCCTCGCGAATTTGAAGGATGGAGCGAGCACGACCACGATCGAAAGCAAAACCAACTTCATCCGCGCGGCAACGGTCGGCAGCCGCGTTGTCGGCGAGACAACGCCGGTCCACCGCGGAGCGCGCACGATGGTGTGGCAAACGCGCGTTACGACAATCGAGGGAAAGCTCGTTGCGATCGTGATGCAAACGCAGCTTCTGCTATGAGGCCGCTGCTAGAGTTGGCAAGCAGCCCCCTCCTCCCCGGCGGGATCACCGAGGGGTGCCTTGGGTCGGCAATTGCGGTATGGGCGCCGCTCCCGGCTTCGTCGTCTCACTGGGACATCTCCCTCTCGCCATGCGCTTCCAGCAACGCGAGCAGGCGCTTGCGCATGATGAGTCCTGGTCGATCCGAGGGCATGTGCATCTCGATCTTACGAGTCACGTCGACGATGGCATCGGGATCGGTGGACTCCAATATCTCGCGATCCTCCTCGATGATCGCCGCGTCCCAGTCGATCAGTTCCTGCGTGGAACAGTCCTCTTCTCGATCGTTGCGGAACAGGACTTGCACCAACTGGATGCTGCCGTCGTCGATCGGGGTTGCCGAATTGAAAATGATATGCCGCAGTCCGGAAGGGTATTCGATATCGAGCGTCCGGCAGAACGGCATGAACCAGGCGTTGCGCATGTGACGCTTGGTGACGGGCTCGCTCGTGCCGGTCACGCGAAAGGCGGCCGGTGGATTGTTGATGGGAACGATCGTCTCGGCTTGGAAGCCGTAATCGGTTTCCACGAGCTCGTATTTTTCCGGCTTGGGCTGATCGAGCTGCCCGAAGGTCGATTTGTGAACGAAGGAGAAGTGCGAGTTGTCGAATGAATTCTCCATCATTCGCAGCGGTGCGGTGTTCCAGCGATCGTAGAACTGATGGATGCGCCGGTAGGATGGATCGCGGTCCTGCGGAAGGTCGGGGATCGGCAGCAAGGGATCCTCGAGCGAAACCCACGCGTATCCATAGCGCGTGTCGCAGTGGAAAGCCTTGACGCGCGCGTCGGGCAGCGGCTGATCGGGCGAAAACTGCGGGATGCGCACGAGCTTGCCGGTGCGGTCGTAGGTCCAGCCGTGGTAGCCGCAGGTGATATGGCCGTTGTTGCTCCAGCCTTTGGACAGCTTGGCGGTGCGATGGCAGCAGCGGTCGGCAAGCGCTGCCGGTTTTCCCTCGCCATCGAGGAACATGACGATTTTCTCACCGAGCAGGATAAACGGCTTCGGCCCATCCGCGAGCATGTCGATCGGCACGGTCGCATACCAGAAGCGGCGGAGGACCTTTTGTTTGGTGCAGAGCATGGATGCTTCCTCCCGTGGGCTCACGATGCCAGACGCGTCACGACGCGCGCGGCGTCATGACGAAGCTGCGCAAGGTCAATTCGAGGAATCGTACCATCGCTTACCACGATGCGGCCGCCGACGATCAGATGTCGCAGCTGGGCGTCGCCCGCGCAAGCGACCGGTCCAATGAGCGGATCGTGCAGGCCGAAATAGCGCGGATGCGACAGGTCGAAGATCGCAAGGTCGGCGAGCTTGCCGGGAGCGATCACGCCACCATCCTCGAAGCCGAGCACGCGGGCGCCGTGGGCGCTCGCCCAGCGCACCACGTCCTCGACGGCGACCGCGCCGGCGCCCTTGACCGCCCGGTGCGTGTGCCAAGCGCTGTGCATTTCACTGATCATGTCGGCGGACTCGTTCGAGGCCGCGCCGTCGACCGCGAGCGAGACCGCGCCTCCCAGCGCCGCGAGCCTTTCCGCCGGCGCAATTCCCGAGCCGAGCCGGCAATTCG
>Ga0310914_10000774_pt1 | contig 19588 bp, 27 predicted proteins | sample GREbulkMGAN108_FD_203450 | JGI IMG/M metagenome (GOLD analysis project Ga0310914, IMG submission 203450) | Lab enrichment of tropical soil microbial communities from Luquillo Experimental Forest, Puerto Rico - GRE.bulkMG.AN108 | ecosystem: Environmental > Terrestrial > Soil > Tropical forest >... | reverse complement strand
GCGCGAGCGGCGGCGTCCTGTGCGTTTTGGGCATTGTAACTCGGCCGCCTGCCGCCCCGGCGCGGCATATCGAGCCAGGATCGGCTCTTGTACCCGGTCCGTTCTGGTGCGCCACTGGATTACGGCCCAGCAGAACGGCATGTCCAAAAAGTGAAGTCGCCCGATACTGCAGCCGAGACCGCCGAAAGGCGGCCGATCGAACGAGGGAAAAAGTAGCAATGCGTGCCGGGACCGGCGCCCGGACCCCGCGCATCTCCGAAGCAACGCGGTCCTCGTGAATGGACAGATCGAAGGTAAGGCCGTTGACCAATTTCACTTTCTGAGGAAGATTACCGACGAAATACCGGGACGCGCTACGCGAACAGAACGAGCGTTGAATGTCGACTAGGGGGCACGTAGTCGCAGTCACCTGTCTTGCTTTGGAGGCACGCATCGCCCTTGGTCCGGGCGTGGCGGTGATCTGCAACCATGCCTCCGAGCTCGTCGCCTCGCTGGAGGCGGCGGCCAAGCGTGGCGCTGCGGGCATCATCAGCTTTGGAATTGCCGGCGGTTTGGCGCCCGATCTCAATGCCGGCGACTGGGTGGTTGGATCAGGCGTCAGGACCGAGCACGGACACTTTCCAACCGACCGTGGATGGGCACGCGCACTGCTCGAGGCGCTTCCGAGCGCCGTCCACGCTGAGATCGTCGGCGCCGACGCCCCGGTTGCGGAGCCCTCGGAAAAACGTCGGCTTCACTTGCGCACCGGTGCCGTCGCCGTCGATACCGAATCACACGTTGCGGCCAGGATCGCGGCCGCGCATCGGATTCCGTTTGCCGCCTGCCGGGCGGTCATCGATCCAGCCCACAGCGTGCTTCCGCCCGCGGCGATGTACGGATTGCGCCACGACGGCACGGCGGATGTGTTCGCGGTATTGCGCTCCGTTGTGCGCCAGCCCAGCCAGCTTCCTGCGCTCACCCGCACCGCGCTCGATGCCCGCGTCGCCGCAGCGGCGCTGCGGCGCGGCCGAAGGTTGCTGGGCGCGGGACTGGGCTTCCCGTATTTCAGCGAGCCTGCGCTGGACGGCCGGATGGCCATCGAGATGGGCTGAGCCGTCGGCCAGCCGTCACCTCTTTGTGGGAGAGCCTTGGCGTTGCTGCGCCGTAACCTTCGGCACCGCGCATCGCCTATAGCCTCTGCTCGGCCTCGATCAATTTTTGCAGGATTTGCTTGTAGCGCACCGGCCCCACGTCGATCGCGAGAATGACCGGATCAACCGCGGTCGCCGCGGCATCGATCATCTCTTGCTGCGCCTCGATCACCGGTGCGTCTTGCTCCTCGAATGCGAACCGACGGGTTGTCGATATCTTGTCCTTGATCTGCGCGTTCAACCGGTCATCCGCGGTTAAAACGTTGAACCGCACGGCGGTGAAGAAATAGTGGGTGGTCTTGTCGCTTTCCGGGGTGAGCATGTGGATGGCATGATAACCGGTCCCGCTCTCGGGCACGGTTCCGGGCGCGCAAATTCCCGTCAGCAGACGCAAATTGCTGGGCGCCATCCACCGCATGCGGGTGAACTTGTCGACGCGTTCCGGCGCCGACGGCATCAGAATGGCGAATAGTCCCGGCGCGGTCGCATTGCGGGCGTAACGGCCGACGACGACGTCGTCGCCGTCCTGCTCGACGGTGATTTCGGATTCGACCGTATCCGCATTGCCGAGAATTCCGTCGTGCAGATAGGACGTATGGCTCAAGTCGAGCAGATTATCGATGATGAGCTCGTAGTTGGCGCGAATGGTGATGCGGTCTCGTTTCGTCGCGTGCGTCGCCGGAACATTGTCGAGCACGCTGAAGTCCGGCACTTTTGCAAGGTCGGGCGGCTGTTCGCCCATCCAAATCCAGATCGCCTTGTGTTTCTCCGTCACCGGATAGCTGCGAACGCGGGCGCGGGGAGGAATGTTCTTCGTTCCATGCGGGTTCAAGACGCAAGCGCCGGACGAGTCGAATTCCAACCCGTGATAGGGACACTGAACGCGATCGCCGTCGATGATCTTGCCCATATGCAGGGGTGCGAATCTGTGCGGACAGCGATCCTGCAGTGCAGCAAGATGTCCATCCGATTTTCGGAAAAGAACGACCGGCTCTTTCAAAATCGTCCGGCTGAGCAATTGACCGTCGGCGAGGTCATCGGACCAGGCGGCCACATACCACGCGTTGCGGAGATAGGTTCCGCTGATCATTTTCTTTTTGCTGTCGAGAAGCTCGAGCTCCATGGCGCGCGTCATCGCGGGTCCTCCATGACTGAGGCCGATTAAGCAGAGGCTCGATCTTCGCAATGGCGAGGCGGCGTGCCTGCGCGAATGCAGCGGATTATCTTTCGGGCCATCGTTGCGGGTCAAGCCGCCGTCTCGGACGTGGCGCACGGCGCAAACCCGCCCGACGCCCTTTGCGCTGACGGTGGCAGCCGCGAACGATCAGTTCGCGTCGGCGGGAACCAAACCGCTCGTCGAGCGATAATCTTGTGGCGTTCCCGGAAGGCCCCACTGCCCCCCAAGAGCCAACGGGAGCGCTAAGGCCCCGGTGAAAACCTCGCCGGGGCCTTCCTATGCGCCATCCCCAACGCCATGGCTCGCAGTCTCAGCCTGCGTGCGCCGTCGCTCTCTCGGTAGGCGCAACAAATCCTACCGGCTCACGCGATTCATCACGTGGCAGGTGGCGACGATCGCATGGGTCGGGCTGGTACCGTTGTGGGTGTAGCACTTTTCTATGCTATCCGGCGAAATGAGGGTGATGCGAAAATAGCCGTCCATATCGGCGCCGACGATCGTCTTGTTGTCGCTCGCAATCGCCCACGCGAACGGCTCTTGGGTATTGGCGGCCGTGGACGAAGAGCGACCCCAGGCAAGCCGGCCGTCTTGGCCATCCACGATGTAAGTCGCCTCGATGTCGCGCACGCGCGGCGGATCGGCCGCGGTTTGCGCGCCGGGATGATGGGGGTTGGTGCCGAACACGATCGACTTGCCCTTTCCCGACCATGTGCCCTTGAGATCGGGAATTGCATCCTGCGCGCGCGCGGACGTTGCTGCCGCGCCGACAAGCGCCAACGCAAAGACAAGACCTCTCATCGCTTCCTCCCGTGCTGATGCGATCGCTCATGGAATTGGGTGGCTGGGGGACTAGGATTCGAACCTAGATTAACGGAGTCAGAGTCCGCAACAGCCCCTTGCTTTCCTTAGATAATTTGCCATCATGTCGCATTTGTGTCGCATAGACCTCAGGCAGACCTTTCTTGCGCTTGGTCTTCAGCGGGAGCGTCGATAGCCTCGGGACACGCGACACCAGATATGTCCGGGACATAGAACGAGATATATTTCGCGTTGGCCTCGAAGTCCAAATGCAGGCGCGCCGTCACTTCGCCTAGCTTCGTGCCGTCGGCGTTTGTCAACGGCCACGTTTGGTGTGTGGTTAAGTTTTGTGCTCCGTCTTTGACGAAATACTCATACAAGGTGGCCATCGGAGGTATTCCACTTATCCCAATAGCGCCCGCTCGGCCTCAGCGAGCTCGGCGCCGTCGTCACCGCTCGGGAACAGGTGCCCATAGGTGTCCATCGTGACGGTGATGGAAGAATGACCCATCCGCTCCTGCACACGCTTTGGCAACAGGCCCAATCCGCCATCCTCTTTCCGGTTGATGCACCACGACGCATAGAAGTGCCGCAGCGCGTGCAGCCCGGTGTACTTTGCGGTGCCGTCCTTCGCGACGACGCCCGCAGTAACCTGTACCGGAGCCAGTCCGCGCGTGACGATGTTCGAATGATATTCGATCCCGCCGGCGCCGGTGGGGAACGCGAGGCCAAGCTCGCTCTTGGGGCATGCGAGCTTCCATTCGCGTAACGCGTTGACCAAGATCGGCGGGATGGGCAGCGAGCGCTCGCCAGCTGCGCTCTTGGGCTTTCCGATCGCCTTGAACTTGTCAGCCCGCTGCCGCACGTGCAGCTTCCCGTGCCTCAGGTCGACGTCCTCCCACCGCAACCCGCGGATCTCGGAAGCCCGGAGCCCGGCAAAAATGGCCGTTAGCAGGAGAGGGCGCCAGCGGCCCTGCAGCTTGGCGACGATTGCCTTGATTTCTGCAGGCGTGGGAATGTCCACGCCGACCTTGAGCTTGCCTTTCTTGCGGCGCTCAGCTTCGCGCCGTTTCCGGCGCTTGCTGAGGCTGCGGACGACGTTCTGTGCGACGTGGCCGCGCTCCTGCGCATCTGACACGATCGAACCGAGATCGCCGACCACGCGTTTCATCATGGCCGGCGAACGCCCGTCGGCGCGAAGCCGGTCCATAAAATGGCGGACGCCCGGGACCGTCAGCTGCGACAGCTTCACGGCACCAATGTAGGGCACGATGTGGTCGTCCAGGTGCTGCTGATACGATTCGATGGTGGAGGCCTCAAGGCCATTCGCCTTACAGCTGTCGATCCAGTGCTTGCCCGCACCTGCTACGGTTGCCTTTGAGCTTGTATGTACGCCGGCCCGAATCTCGACCCGGACGGTTGCCGCATAGCCGTCCGCGTCCTTTTTGCGGTCAAAGGTCTTGAGGTGGCGAGCGCCGGATTGGTCGCTGTAATCGACTATCCAGGCTTCCTTCTGTTCTCCCTTTGATGTGGTCCAAGTCCGCTTTCTGACCGACATATCGCCCTCGTAGCCCATTGATAATATGTCGCGTTATGTCGCAATAGAATCCGATAATCAAGCGCGCAAACCGGCATGTGCGCCGTGAACAGCCAATTCGGCGGCAAGATGGGAGGTTGGCGGCGGATTCGGCAGTGGCGGATTCGACTTCGGCCCCATGGCCGTTCAGAATTCCCCATGGTCGCAATAAAGCTACTGATTCGGGAATGACAAAAAATGACTCATAGTGGAGTGCAGCGCCCACCTTTCACGGCTGGCAGTCACATGTAAAAACGCTTGCGAAGCTTCGACGCTTGGTGCAAGCGTCGATGAGCAGTTGTGAGTGATTTGCGAAAACGGAGGATGGCGGCACAGAAATGCGAAGGGCCGAACGGTTGGCGCCGCTCGGCCCTTCTTGAAGAAGCTTCGGATTTGCTCTCCCGAAAGCTTTTTCATCCAATACGAATCTTGACTGTGGGTCAAGGCATTTCTGGCCGCTCTCCGCAAGGAGAGTGAGGCAATGGCTAATACTGAGGATGATCTTCTCTGGGGCGTCAGCGAGATCGGTAAGGCGATTCGCAGAACCGATCGGCAGGTCTACCACCTATTAGCGCGGGGATTGCTACCCGGCCGCAAGATTGGTGCGAGCTGGGTCGCATCGCGCCGCAAGTTGCTCGCGGCCCTATTAGGCGATGACGAATCGGGGGCGGCATGAGCGCCCCCGCCGCCCCGACGATGGCCAACGTCTTTGACGACGACGGCCGGTACCTCAGAGTCGTGTTCGCTAGAGGGCGGGCAGGCCAGCAACACACCCCTGAATTGCCGGCTTCCGACGACGGCCTCGATATTCCCGAGTGCTTGCGCCGCGCACCAACGGCCCCTGCCGCGTCATGAATTTTAACAATCGCATTTTTGGAGTTCGTAATGAGCGGCATCTTTTCAAGATGGCAGCCGCCGTATGCCCAGCACGGGATCGCAACGTTCCCGGTGGACCAAACCAAGAAGCCGCGCATAAGGGGCTGGCAGAAGGTCGGCCTCAAGGGCTCAACAGAGCTGGCCAATAAGTTCGGCGATGCCGATGCGCTCGGATATGTCACAGGTCGGCGCAGCAACGTCACGGTGCTCGACATCGACACCACGGACGAGAAAGTCGCTGCGGATGCCATCCGGCAACACGGCCAGCCCGCAATCATCACGCGCACGGCCTCGCGCAAGTTTCACCACCTCTACCGATACAACGGCGAGCGCCGGCGGATTCGGCCCTGGCCCGAGCTTCCAATCGATGTGCTGGGCGACAATGGCTATGCGCTTGCGGCTCCGAGCCAGACCGCGACAGGCTCCTATGAAATCATTCACGGCCACCTCGATGACCTGGATCGCCTCACGCCAATGCATTCGGCGCCCGAGCGGCCCGCTATCGCCGGGCTCGTGCCGAGGGGCAAACGCAATGACGCGCTCTTTGACCGTTGTCGGCACGCCGCGCCGCACTGCGATAGCTTCGACGCATTGTTGGACTGCGCCATGACCTTCCGCGACCATTGTATGGACCCGATGGATACGCTCACCGATGCCGAAGTCGTCAAGACTGCAAACTCGGTATGGAAAATGCAGATCGAGAACCGCAACTGGATCGGGCAAGGCGGGGTCATTGCGGTGCCCCGCCAAGTGCTGGCCGCGTTGCGTGCCGCCGGCCACGATGCGCTCGTTCTCTACATGGAGCTTAGGGATGCCCATTATGGTCTGCGCGAGCAATTCGTGGTTGCCAACGCCATGACAGACCGAGTGGGCATGACGCTGCGCCGATTGCAGGCTGCGCGCCGTCAACTCAGGGAAGCGGGATTGATCCGCATTGTTAAACCGGGCGGGCGTAATCGGCCCCCCCTTTACGGATGGAGCAAATGATCAAGAAATCGGCTGTTCTCACCCGCGGCGGCGGCGAGATAGTGCGCCGCCTCAGTGATGACGTTTTAGCCATCGCCCAAGCGGCAGCTCACCTTGGTATCAGCGACACGGGCTATGAGCGGCTTATTGATGCTGGGCTAGCCCTGCGCGATCTCGCCGGATTACCAGCCCCATGGGAGGACCCAAAAGGGTGCGCAGATTTGCTCACCAATACTAACCTACACCTTACTCCCCTCTCTCTCCTGCACTAGGGCTTACCTATTGGAAAGCTATGGGTGACGTCCGACTGCCCGCGCCGCGGCCCGCTTGGCAAGCAGCTCGTATTCTTGAGCGATCCGCAGCATTGCGACCCTGCCCTGCGGGTCTTCGATTTGATCCGCCAGCGCGCGGGCCTCTTGGGCGCGCTGCCGCCAATGGGCGGGATCATTGATGGGATGTGGCCGGTCTTCGCTCATACCTGCACCACCATCCCCCTTATACCCCCCGCAGCGGCTCTTTATCAGTGGAAACCAACAAAAATGTCTCTAAGACTTTGGCCCTTTGGCCGGTGCCAGCGTGCTGCCCGTGCGCTGCTCGATCTCGGCCCGGAAACAAGCACTCGAGCGATACTGCAGTGGGCTTATGGCGATCGGGCCCCGCTGCGGGCTCGATGGAAGCAAGCTCGAGCGGTCCGCAGGGCCTGTGTGTCGCTAGGGCTGATCAAGGTTGGCCGTGTACGGCCTGGGGGCAACATCTGGGCCTATCCGAGCCGAGAGGGTTAGCTATTCAAAACTTTCAAGTTTTGTATAATTTTATTGACATTGATTTTGCGATGTTTTATTTATTCGAATGTGGCTTTCAAAAGTGGAGGGAAAAAATGGCTACTTTCGGGTACGCGCGGGTCTCTACGCGGGATCAGGACCTTGCCGGCCAGCTCGCGGAGCTAAAGGCCGCCGGCTGCGGCAATATCTTCAAAGAGAAGGCTTCGGGCGCCAAGACCGATCGGCCAGAGCTGGCCAAGGCGATCCGCAGGCTCGAAGCGGGCGACGTGCTGGTGGTGACGCGGCTCGACCGGCTGGCCCGTTCAACGCGGGACCTCCTCAATATCCTCGACGCCATCGGCAAAGCGGGCGCCGGATTCAAATCCCTGAAAGACACTTGGGCAGACACCACCACGCCTCACGGCAGGCTGATGCTGACCGTGCTTGGTGGCTTGGCCGAGTTCGAGCGCGAGCTGATCCGTGCTCGCACTGATGACGGTCGCAAGCGCGCCAAGGCCCGTGGAGTCAAATTTGGGCGTCCGGTGAAGCTAACCGCGCATCAACGGGAGGAAGCGACTCAGCGGCTTTCTAATGGCGAAGCACAGGCCGATGTAGCGCGGTCATTCAATGTCTCGCAGGCCACGATCAGCAGGCTGGCTGCGCCAAGCCCTTTCGCGGCAAGCGCGGCCGCCGCCGCATGAGGAGGCGCTGATCGCTGAACAAAATCCCGCTCGAGCCGGAGGAATTCGCCCCCCGCGGGCAAAAAGAAGGACCCCGGGTACCTTTTCCCCAGATTTACCTCCTCTCAGAGGCCGGGGCCGTTTTCACCCTCACCACGCCAAGCTTTTGACGCCTTCCAAAATTGGACGGGCTGCCCCAAGAAAATTTGGTTTTTTGGCCGGATGGCGCCGTGACCTCACTGGCGTGACATCGGAAATCGAGGTTGCGCCATTAGGTAGAGGGCCATTTCATGCGGGATGACGAAGATCTGGCGATCCTAGTTGCCCTGGAGGCCCGGGACGCGGCAGACAGGCTCGCCAAGTCGGATGTCGATCGGCAACGCAAGCGCCGGCGCCGGAAGCGCCTCTTTGACGATGCTGACCGTTATACCCGGCTTTCGGCCCAGTACGGCGTGGAGGTGCTGGACGGCCTGATAGCGGGCGGCTGGACGGCGCGGGCCTTTACTCGAGCCCACTCCCTGATCCTTGACGAACTCATTTATTGGGCCGAGGCCACGGGGGAGTGCCTGCCTGCTTGCCAGGTGCTTCGCGAGGCCGAGCGGCGAAATTTAGAGATCTGGAAATGGGAGGACGACCGCCGAACGCTGGAATATCGAGTACGCTTCGCCACCGGCGGCATAGCCCCCTTCGAGCCGAGGAAGTCGCCCGACCACGACCGCCCGTGGCCTGACGCGCCGCCTGGGTGGGCACCTAGGCGATGGTTTCGGGGCGATATCATCAAGGCCCTGCGAAAGCTGTTTCCGGGCCTTCCGCTGCATCCTCTGACGATCTCGGTTTCCCGGGCACTGAACCGCGAACGGGCACAGGCTCGAGCGGAGCTTGCGACCGAAACCCATGGATCTTGGGAGGACGGGAAGCATTCTGATGATGCCTCGACTATCGAGCCGATAGCCGAGCGCAATCACCCGAAGCCGCAGGGCTTCTGGTCGGTCAAAAAGAACACCCTCACGCAGAGGCTTGTCTGGGGGGATTGCAAATGGGAGCCGTGCGAGGACGAGCCGCCGCCCGCGAGCGTCCTGACACAACATCATCAACGGATCGAGACGATCGATTGGCCCAAGCCAATCGTCCTGCCTCCGGGGGTAAGGCTTCGGGACTATTGGCCCACCGCTAAGACGTGGCGCCCCGATTGGAAGACACCCAAGCTGCTCGAGGAAATCACTATCCCGGCTTCTGCTGCGGAACGCAGTGTGTGTCTCGAGGCCGTGCTCGGAGCCGAATGGACCGCGTGGAGCCGACAGCCAGGACTGGTGGTGCGGCGATCGAGCGATGGGGCTTGGTTCTTGGACAATGTCAAGCATCGCCCGCCGCCATCGCGTGTCTCGCGAGATCGCCGATCTCCGATCGTCCCGTGCAAGAGCCGGCCGGGAGCTTGGGCGCTCAAGCATGTCGAGACACCTGCTGACGAACTCGCCGCCAAACGTGCGGAATGTAAACGTCGACGCGAAGCGGCGATCGACGGTCTAATGAGCAACTTTGGATCTTGAAACATGAAGACACCATTGACCTTGCGCGATCAGGTCGATCGCCTTCTTGGCCGGTATGTCGTGCTGGATCAGACCGCCGAAGATCTGATTGACGCCTACGCCCTCGAGCACAAGCAGAAATGCGACAACGTCCCGATCGGCGTCATTAAGCAATGCCAGATCGAAAACTATGCCCATGGCTTTTCCCATCGGCTAGCACTCGAGAGGCTACGTAAGATACTCGCTTAAGTATTGCCAAATTAGCTTATATTACCGAGGATATATTTTATGAATAGGTTATTACAGTGTACGGACGCGGCGAACATACGAGATTAAGAGCCGCTGTTCGGCACGCAATCAGACTCCATAATGGAAAATTGTCGACGAGGGATGCGGCCGAAATCGCTTATGCCGATCACTTTATCGGCGGGACGCCCTTAAACGAAAGACAGTACTACTACGTGAGATCGGCCCTGGCTCGGTATGCCCGGCCGGTTGGTCGCGCTCGTCATGGCAGTCGTCCGATCCTCTGGGAGGTGAAATGAGCGAGCCCATTCAAGCCCGTTTGATCGGCCAGTTTCTTGCGGTCGATCATCCTGACGCCAAGTTGTCCACGACTGGACCGTCAGCAATCCGAATGGCGGCGGTGATGTTATTGAAGCAGGGCTGCAAACCCGATCAGACGCTATTAATTTCCACAACCCTGAAGGATGCAACGAGGTCATCATATGACTGAAAATATCCAAATTTCAGGCGACACCGCGATCCGATCGGCACCGGTCGAAGCGCCGTCGATCGATGTTGAATTGCCTGCACCGCCGCCGCCTGACCCGGACAAGGCGCCTGAGTTTCCGGTTGCGAGCTGGCCAGAGGATCCTGCCGAGCGCGAGGATCTTGCTATTAGGCAATCTGTCAAGGAATTGAACAAGCAGCGCGCGGAGCGCGGAGATCGTTGGGTCACGAGCGACGGGTTCGATCAGAAATCGCCGGTTGCCACATGGGATGCGTCGTCGCTACCCGAGTCGGGCTCGCACGAATCTCCCTATCGCCAAGCTCGCCGTGCCAGTGACGCATTGCGCTCGGCGCGGATGGCTGCGAAGGCGGCAGCGTTCGAGACATTGCCATCCATGACGCCACAAGAGAGTCGACAGGCCGCCGAGATTTTCGACAAAATTCCGGTGGTGAGGGTTTCGACGGTGAGTGACCGGGGCGAACCTGTTCCGGCCTTGGACGATCATCAGCCCGTCGATGCAGCACTAGACGGGTTCAAGAACCTAGCTGAAGCCAACCGCGCGATGAAGAATTGGCGAACGTTCGCGCAGCAGCAAGAGCAAAATTTGATGGCCGAGCTGCAAGGCCGCGAGGCGCTGCAAAACGCTGAGCTTCAACAGGCCTTGGCCGCGCCAACGGCACCCGAGCCCGCTCCTCAGCAGCAACAGCCGCAGCCCGATGCGCAGGCGCAGCAAGCTCGAGCCCTTGAGGCGCAGAGGCGCGCGGCAGCGTATTGGCAAAACATTTCGGAGGGCGAACGCGCGGCCGCGAACGAGATAGGCGAAATCAGGCAGTGGTTACCGGCGGAGTTCACGCAACAGGAACTTCGCGATCCATCGCTGGTCACAGACCCCGAGCGGCGTGGCTGGCTGGCAACGGCCGTCGATCGTCACAATGCATTGCTGGGGCACTTACAGCAGAGCCAGCATCTTAGGAACGCGCAACAGATCGTCGCCACGCAGGCTCGCGACCAGCAGTTGGCGCAGTGGGGGAAGCAACACGACGATGTTTTTCAGCGCGAGTTGGAAAGGCGCCATCCACAACTCTGGGCCAACCAAGGCAAGATGCGCGAGGCCGCGAAGCGGTATCTCAAAGAAGACATGGGCATGAGCCAAGAGCAAATCGACGCGCAGTGGAAGGCCGGTTCGTTGCGCACGGCTCAGGGCCAGCTCATGTTGGCAGATGCCATCGCCGCCAAAATGGCGCGCGAGAGCGTCTCGGCAAAAGCACTTGCCCAACATCGCCGCCCTGTTCCGCCTGTTCAAGTGCCGGGCGTTAGTCGTCCGCGTGGAGCAGCCAGCGAAGATGAAATGCGAGATCTGTACCGACAGCTTGACGGCGCGAAAGGCGATCGCGCCATCAAAATCGCTACTCGAATTGGGCAATTGAAACGAGACGCATCCTAAGGAGATTGATTGCATGACCATCGGAACAGGGATTTGTGGTTTTCTCGATTGGACTCCCGAAGAGCAAGCCAAGGCCGACCGCGTTTCCGAAGAACGGCGCGAGCGCGAGGCGCAAGAGGCCGCCCATGCAGCAGAGCTCGAGGCGCTTTACGACAAGATCGAGGCGAGCATCGCGCCCTTCGTGCATGACGCGGCCGCTGTGGTGAACTCGGCCACGCGAATCAAGCCAGGAGATCGAAAGGTCTTCGAGGAATTTAAGCAGTATTGTTCGACAGCTTGGGATCCACCGCTTCCGCCGCTTCCCGCGCACCCTGCAGCCGTCTGTGCCTTCTTGGTCAAAGGACTCGGCCAAGGCACTACACACTTCACGAAACGGTTGAACGCTATCAGCCGTATCCATTCCGCAGTTAGCCTGCCGGATCCGACTACGGATGTACTATGTCAAGCATTGGTCCGGAAAATCGAAGACTCAAAACAAACCGAAAGAAAGGATACCTAAGTGCCAGTTTATCGCGGGACTTATAGCCCAGATTTTAAAGAAAGCAAAGTCACCGGCTTAAGCCGTGACGCTTACTATCCCTCGCGCAAGCCGAATGTGTACACGGCCGAATCCGGCCCGAAGGGCTCGATGCTCGATAACACCATCGACCTTAGCGGGACAATCGACAAGCAAGTGAAATACGGCCATTCCTTTGACGATAACAAGTCCGCTAATTGGTCGGAAGATAAGAGCAACGCCGGGCTCGCCGGGTTCAGCGGGGTCGCGTCCCGCAGTCAAAACCACCCCAAAAGGGGTACTGGAGTTTAATCATGGCGAGTTATGTCGGAAAGTATACAATCAAGGCCACGAAAAACCCTTTGGCCGATGACCAACTAATGTCGAAACAGACCGATACTTATGGTGGCTACGAGAAATACAGCATCGGCCGCACCGTGAATCAGAAGCCGAATCCCGGTGTGCAAAACCGAGGAAATGTTCAAAATGGCGACTAAGGACCTAGACCGTTTCTGCGGCGGCATTACTGCTCCTCGCAAGCCCGCTGTTTATAACCCTGATGGAGAGCGCCCCCAACCGGATTTCGGCGACGAATGGGCCAACAAAACCTTTAATCAAAAAGGCCCGAATATTGATAAAATTCGGGACACAACACACCGCTAATTCAATAGGCGGGGCTCTTGCTGTTTATCACCCGCCCGTGCCCCGGCTTGCGATTTGCGGCCGGGGCACATCTTTAATTAGGAGTGAAGATGCTCAAACCTTTTCCAAAAGGCGTCTCGGGCAATCCTGCCGGACGCGCAAAGGACACACGCAATCGGCTCACGAAGAAGGTGTTCGAGGACATCTTGCACCATTGGACCGAACTCGACCCCGTCGCAAAGATGACCAAGGGCCTCCACGCGCTCCAACGCGCCTATCGAGACAAGCCGATCGAGTACGTCAAAGCTGTGCTGTCGGTTATGCCGAAGGAGTTGGCGATCGAGAGCGTCATGGCCGACATGTCTGATGCAGATCTGGATCAGCTGACGATTGCGATCAAGGACCACCTCACCATGGTGCGCGAAAGGTCGAAGGACGAAGACGGTGACACGGTGCATTAATGGAAACCTTCGATCTTAAGAATGTTCCACCAGAACAGCTCGAGCAGGTTCTCGCCAATATCGCTAAGATCAAAGAGCAGCGTGCGGTTGAAAATAAGCTGGCGCACTATGCTCCATATCCCAAGCAGGCCGCTTTTCATGAGGCCGGCGCCACGCACCGTGAGCGCTTGTTCATGTGCGCAAACCGCTTCGGCAAAACCATGGGCGGCGCCGCCGAACTGGCGCTTCATCTGACGGGTGACTATCCGGAATGGTGGCGCGGCAAACGGTTCGATAAACCGGTGCGAGCCTGGGCTGCCGGCGTCACCAGCGAATCAACGCGCGACGTCTTGCAGCAGATGCTGATTGGGCCGCCCTTTCGGGAATCCGAATGGGGTACGGGTATGATTCCGAAGGCCGCGATCGCCAACGTTGCCACAGCACGCGGTATTCCGGCCGCCATTGATACCGTGAGCATCCGACACATCAGTGGAGGTCTTTCCAACCTCCAATTCAAAAGCTACGAGCGCGGCCGTGAGAAATGGCAGGGCGCCGCGTTGGAAGTCGTTTATTTCGACGAAGAGCCCGATCAAGATATCTATGTCGAGGGGCTGACACGAACGAACGAGACGGGCGGGATAGTCTATATGTGCTTTACTCCCCTGCTCGGCATGTCCGAGGTCGTGCGCCGCTTCCTGCTCGACCCATCACCCGATCGTGTAGTGATCACCGCGACGATTGATGACGCTCCGCACTTCACCGAAGCCGACAAGGAACGTATTGCAGCATCCTATGCGCCGCATGAGCTTGAGGCGCGCGTCAAGGGCGTCCCCGTGCTCGGTTCTGGTCGCATCTTCCCTGTTGCGGAAGAAACGTTGGCGATCGAGCAGCGTGAATTTCCGAGCCATTGGCCGCGCATCGGGGGGATGGATTTTGGCTGGGATCATCCGTTCGCTGCAGTCGAGCTGGTGCACGACATCGATACGGATACGGTTTATGTGAGCAAAACATATCGCATTCGTCAGACAACGCCGATCATCCATGCGAGTGCGCTACGTGCTTGGGGCAAAGATCTCCGATGGGCATGGCCACGAGATGGGAAGAGAGAAACTTTGGAAGGTGCTGGCATTGCGCTTGCAGAGCAGTATCGCGCGCAAGGGCTCGATATGTGGTTTGAGCACGCTCAGTTTTTGGACGGTAGTGTTAGCGTTGAGGCTGGCATTGCCGACATGCTGGTGCGAATGCAATCCGGTCGCTTCAAAGTCTTCAAGCATCTTAATGATTGGTTCGAAGAATACCGGCTCTTTCATCGCAAGGATGGTAAGGTGCACAAGGAAGGCGACGACCTCATGTCTGCGACCCGGTATGCTGTGATGATGCTAAGGTACGCGCGGACCTCGCAGGAATACGACACCTTCCGCCGCCCCATCCCGTATCCGAAGTTGGCGCTCGTGTGATGTAGCTGCGTCCAGGCAAGCTCGAGGAGCACTTTGACTATGGCTTTCGGGATCCAAAAGAAGTCACCAAACAGATTTACTATGCCGTTATTCGCGGCGAGATCCGATCCCAGACGCGTGACGGCGTCCCGCTGACTGCCGAGCAGCTGAAACAGATCTCGCAACGAAGGTGGCATCCCAATGACGAGTTTGCATTGCCGGCAGATATACTTTTGTCCGTCGAGGACGCGGAGCGGGTTTTCGCTGGGCTACAAACCGACCGCTCGATCTTGAACTGAAAAAGGTCGCCGGGACCCTCACGCCGGCCTCGCCGCGCCATTTGGCGGCGGCTTGCCCCGGCGCGTTCAGGCCGCGTCGGGGTTGGGCTGATCCAAGGAATGTGCGCCTTGCAGGAACACCGGCGCTTGAAGTCTTCGAGGCGGCGTTACGCGCGCACTATGCGAGGCCAATCTCCGTTCCCAAAAACGACAGAATGGGGATATAGACTCGCCTTGCACGATACGGTTAACTAGCCGTCGATGCGGCCCAATGTACAGGGCAAAAATGGGCAAATGACAATGATTTCGCACATCGCCTTGCGCACCGATGCGCTAGCGCTGGAATACAAGCGACAGTACGGGAGCGCCCGCCGGAATATTGACACCACGAATGTCGGAGATCAGCCCTTTCTCAAGGGCGAAGGCCGCGTCTTTGGTCCGGGCTTCTCGGAAAAGATCACTGATCTCCCCTGCGTTCAATTGGGAACGTTCTCTGAGAATGTTACCCATGCGCTCCTGGTCGCGAAGCACGCCATCTAAAACCTCTTGAAGATTTTTCTGCTCAAGGCGAGTTTGGGCCGGCATGTCCATGCCGACACCGTGAAACATGAACGTTGAGTGCGCACACGCGAAACGCTCTTCTCCAGCTAGAAAAACCACATTTCCAATTGAGTCCACGTTACCAACATTATGGGTTGTGATCCTAAATGGCATCGCTCGCATCACGTTGTACAGGTTGAGCCCGTGCATGACACTGCCTCCGGGCGTGGACAACATTAGGTAAATATGATCGACGCGCTGATTGGCCTGCTGGGCTAGCACGGCAATCAAGTTCTCTGTGGTGTTGACATTGATTTCGGCAGAGAAGGAAATGTAGGTAGTCATCTTATTAAATCTCCTGCTGGGCCTGCGCGTCATCCTCGCTTCGGCGGCAGCTTGTGTGCCAGCTCGGGCCACTCGCTTTCAACCACCGCCCGCATTTCATCCGAGATGTGGTCGATGTGCTCGATATCGAGCATGTATTTATGGAGGCGTCGCAGATCGGCCGGCATCATGACCTTGCCGCCAACTACGCGGGGCTTATAGACGCGGGGCTGTTTGGTCACAGCAAGAACTCAACAAGGAGCGCAATCACGATCAATGCAACGCCGCAAGCGAGCGTGAAGGCACCAACGCGTTCGAAAGGCGGGTCATGGCCGCCTGCTATCGTGGATGACCCGCGCCCCTTGGCGCAAGGTGATGACCGCTTTCGGCCATCGCTTCACGGCAGCTCGGTAGGTTGCTTCCGCAACCTCGAAATCCTCGACGCCGGCAAGGTGCTCAACGATGTTCTGGCCGGCATCGTCCCACATATCGAGCCGGTGCGTGAAATTGGTTCGGGTTTTCATTTCGCCACGTCTAGCTTGGCGTCATAGAATAGCGCAAGCTCAACCTGCTTGCTGACCTCGGCAACGTCAGCCTGCGCCAATAGCAATTCGGCCGCTCGCTGCCATTGGGCGCTGTGCTCCCTATCCTTCGAGAGCCCCAGCATGTATGTGCGGGCATCTAGGACCGTGCGCAACGTGCCGCCATCTTTGGTGACGAGGGGCCGCGTTAGCTTTCGGGAGAGGTACGCCGGGGACACGGCTCGGAGCCTAAGCGCTCCGGGAAGGGAATACGAGTCTGCGCGGTGTCAGACTGTCGTATGTCGCATTCATGTTGCATGGAGCAGCCGAGGGCCAATGACAGCCTTTGAAATTGCTTGTGAAAATCTTGCAACATGTGCGACATGAAAATAGACACGTACAAGCGGCAGAAAATGCAACAAATGCCGATGAAATAAGGATTTCTTTGCTGGCTGGGGGACTAGGATTCGAACCTAGATTAACGGAGTCAGAGTCCGCTGTTCTACCATTGAACTATCCCCCAATTGGGACACGCTAATCTGTCAGTGTAGCCTCTGGGGCGCGTCCACGCCTCGTTTCTTTTCTCTTGGTCAGCGCGGGCTCGAACGTCGACGCGACGCCGGCACATCTAGGACATCTCGGTCGGTTTTCCAAGCGCGAAAGGCCCGGCCCCTAGCGTGGGCCGTCCGGTGCCTTGCGATCGTCGCATTGTCTCGCCGCGTCGCTCGATTGTCGCGGCAGACGCCGCTCACGCCGTGCGCCGGCCCGACATACCGAATGCCACGGTGGCGATGGCCACCAGCGCGCAGGCGGCGACGTAGAGGAACACCCCGCGCGGAAACCCATGGTCGAGAAACTGCGCGAAGATCAAGGGCGCCACCATGCCGCCGATATGAAAGCCTGTCGTGACGAAGCCGAACACCTTGCCGAACGAGCCCGGCGGGGTGACCGATCGCACGATCATGTCGCGCGACGGCATGGTCATGCCGCTGGCGAAACCGCTCAGCGACGCGATCAAGACCAGCAGCAGCGCGCCCGGATCGACGAACGCGATGAACGTGCTGGCACTGCCCGTCACCACCAATCCCGCGCACGCCACGAGGTTGTGCCGTACGGTGCGGCTGGCGAGCGCTCCGCCGAGCAAGACCCCGATGGCGCTCATGGTCAGAAGCCCGGTGAGCGCGGTATTGGCGAGCGCGGGCGGCGTTCCGTAGAGCGCGCCGAGCCCCACCACCAGATATTGGTTGAGGCCGCCGCCGACCATGGACAGCACGACGAAGAACAGGAGGTTGAGCAGGATCGGCGGCGACAGCAAAAGCCGCCAGCCGTCGGTGGGCGCACTCGCCGCCTCTTCGCTGCGTGGCTTCGGCGGATGTGCCGGATGGACGATCGGCGCCTCTCCCTGCACCGCCAGAAAGAGTGCCGCGACCACGCCGAGCAGCGCCGAGCAAAGAAAGGCGCCGCGCCATCCGACCGCGCTCTGCATGAACAGCAGCGTCACCGGCGCGATGGCCGAGCCGATCATGCCGGAGCAGGTGTGGAACGAGAACACCTGGGTCATGCGCCGCGGCGAGACGCGCTCGGACAGCAAGGTGTAATCGGCGGGATGGTAGACCGTATTGGCGAGGCCCAGGACGGCGAACATCGCGATGAACACCCAGAACGAATGCACCGTTCCCGCGATCGCGATGGCGGCCGAGCCCAACAGCAGGCCGCCGATCAGGTTGATGCGTGCGCCAGTGCGGTCGATGAAGAAGCCGATCGGCGTCTGCAACACCGCGGAGACCAGGTTGAAGGTGGTGAGCGCGAGGCTGAGCTCAGTATAGCTCACGCCGAAGTCCGCGCGTATGAACGCGAACAGCGGCGCCAGTATCAGGATGTAGTAGTGGCTCACCAGGTGGGCGAAGCAAACGCCGGCGATAAGCTTGGTCTCGCTCGCGCGGGCGGGGGTGAGAAGTTCGGCAGCTTGGGCCATTGTTGTTTTTAGTCGCGGCGAGGCCGATCAGGCCGCGTGCGCGGCGCGGGCATCCTGGATGGCTCGCCAGACGCGGTACGGCGTCGCCGGCATGTCCATGTGGCGGACGCCGAATTCGGACAGCGCATGGGCGATCGCGTTCATGACCGAGGTGAGCGAGCCGGCGCAGCCGGCTTCGCCGCAGCCCTTGACGCCGAGCACGTTGGTTTTCGTCGGCACCGGGTGATTGATGACGGCGACTTCGGGCGAATCGCCCGCGCGCGGGAGCGCATAGTCCATGAACGAGCCGGTCAGGAGCTGCCCGTCGCCATCGTAGACCGTCATCTCCATCAGCGCCTGGCCGATGCCCTGGATCACGCCACCATGCAGCTGACCCTCGACGATCAGCGGGTTGATGACGGTGCCGAAATCGTTGACCGAGACGTATTTCACCACCTCGATCACGCCGGTATCGGGATCGAGTTCGACCTCGCACACGTGGCATCCGTTGGGGTAGGTGGAGGCGCCCGGGCCGTCGCTCACGTGGCGGACGTCGAGCGTCGACGGCACGCCTTCCGGCAGCTTGAGCCCCGCGCGCAGCCGCTCGGCGAGCTCCATGATCCCGATCGCGCGATCGGTGCCGGCGATGACGAAGCGCCCCTGCGTGAAGTCGATGTCGGCGGCAGATGCTTCCAGAACGTGAGAGGCGATCTGTTTGCCTTGCTCGATCACCTTGGCGGACGCTTCCACGATCGCGGTGCCGGTGTGCATGATCGATTTCGAGCCGCCGGTGCCGCCGCCGGCGAGCAGCTCATGGCTGTCGCCCTGCAGGAGGCGGATGCGCTCGAACGGAACGCCGAGCTTCTCGCTCAGCACCTGCGCGAACGGCGCGGCGTGACCCTGGCCATAGTCCAGGGTACCGGTGATGATGGTGATGGTGCCGTCGGCTTCGAAACGGATGCCGCCCATCTCCTTGCTCGGCGGCGCTGTGACCTCGAGAAAGCTGCCGACGCCAAGTCCGCGCACCTTTCCGCGCTTGCGGCTCTCGCGTTTGCGGCGCGCGAAGCCCTTGGTGTCGGCGACCTCGAGCGCGTGCTTGAGCACGCCTGGAAAGTCGCCGCTGTCGTAGTTGCTTCCCGATGCCGTCTTGATCGGCAGCTCGCGCGGCCTGATCTGGTTGCGCCGGCGCAATTCCAGGCGATCGATCCCCATCTCGGCGGCGGCCGCATCGATCATCCGCTCCATGTAGTAGTTGCCCTCGGGCCGGCCGGCGCCGCGATAGGCGGAGAC
>Ga0310914_10000769_pt1 | contig 19615 bp, 19 predicted proteins | sample GREbulkMGAN108_FD_203450 | JGI IMG/M metagenome (GOLD analysis project Ga0310914, IMG submission 203450) | Lab enrichment of tropical soil microbial communities from Luquillo Experimental Forest, Puerto Rico - GRE.bulkMG.AN108 | ecosystem: Environmental > Terrestrial > Soil > Tropical forest >... | reverse complement strand
CACGGGCGCGTCATGGGTTTATGTGATGACACCGTGATGGTGGGGTGCAGGCTGCGTGAGCGGTTGCAGTACGTGCTCGTCCATACCTGGAATGTGCTGCCCGAGCCGATGTGGCGGCGGCTCTTGAGGCGGCGGCAAATCGCACACGGGAAAAACCTGCGAACTCCCGTGATAACCGGGCGAGATCGATGAACGAGACGAGCACAGAAGTGCAGCCGCTAACGAGCGTCGAACTACTCGATGCGGCGGTTTGGCGTGAGATCGGCTCCGAGGAACCGCAGCCGCGGGCAGCGTTTGTGGAGGCGCTTTCCGCGCTGGTCGGGCGGTGGTTGCTGGTGCGGTCGGATGCGCCTGAGATGGATCTTGTGACGCTGATGTGCCGAGCGCGAGGCTACATCGAGAGGGGTGGGGCAGAGCGAAGATACGCCAGAAATGGAAAAAAGCATAAAGAGCAAAAACCAGGTAAATAGGCTGCGGTGGTTTGCAATTGGGTGCCTGGCCGGCGTTGCGGGGGTGTGGGCCGTGTGTGCGATCGGGTTGCGGGTTAACGGAACAGATAGTGAGCCAATAGGAATTTATTGGGCGGTCTCGAAGCCGCCGTCCAAAGGAGACATTGTGTTTGTGCTGCCACCTGCGGCACCAATTTTCAAACTCGCGAAGGAGCGCGGATATTTAGCGGCTGGGCCTAGTCCGGCTGGGACGGCCGCGCTGATTAAACAAGTGGCGGCGGTGGCTGGGGACCGGGTAACGATTGGTGTCCCGGGCGTGCAAGTGAACGGCGTCCTACTCAAAAACAGCGCACCAAGGCCCGCAGATGAGGCTGGCCGGCCGCTGAGTGCGTATGAATTGAGCGATTACGTGCTCCGGAGCGAAGAAGTGCTCTTAATGTCTGATTACAACCCGGCGTCATTCGACGGACGCTACTTCGGGCCGCTTCCAACAACAACCATTCAATCAGTTATCGTACCGGTAGTTACATGGAAATAAAAAAACGTATGGATGAGAACCAGAACGAGAACAAAGAATCAGTAGAGGAAAGAATCGACCAAAAACTGCGGGAGGCAGAAATCCCCGGGTGCGAAGTGGAGTTTGATCCGGATGAAGCGGAGCGGATTGCGTTTCGCGAGGACGCCCTTTCCGATGAGGATGCGCGAGAGAGTGTAGCGGATCTCTAACGCCAGAAGAAAAACAAAGGAGGGAAGATGACTACGAGCGATTTTGCGCAGCGGCTGGTGGACAAGCTGATTGAGCAGCTGAAAGCTGGAACGGCGCCCTGGCAACAACCGTGGGAGGCGGGGAAGATGCTGAGCCCGTATAATCCGACGACGGGGAACCGGTATCGCGGGTTTAATATTCTCGCGTTAATGGCGAGCGACTACGCCGATCCGCGCTGGATGACGTACCGCCAGGCGCAAGCGCAAGGCTGGCAGGTAAGAGCAGGTGAAAAGGGGACGCAGATCCAGCATTGGATCTGGGAGGAGGCAAGGACGCGCCTTGGCAAAGATGGGAATCCCGAGCTGGATAACGAAGGAAAACCGATCAAAGAATTAGTGCGTTTGTCCCGGCCGAAAGTGATGGTGGCGGCAGTATTCAATGCGGAACAGATCGACGGTGTTCCGGCCTTGGAACCGGAACGCACGTATGATTGGGATCCGGTTGAGCAAGCTGAAAAGCTGCTCCGGGCCTCCGGGGCAAAAATTGAACACTCTCAGACCGGGGGAGCCTATTATCGTCTCGCCACGGATACGATCCGGTTGCCGGCGCAGGATCGGTTTGAGAAACCCAACGCCTATTACGCCACGGCGCTGCACGAGCTCGGACATTGGACGGGTCACCCGGACCGACTCGACCGAGACCTTAGCAACCCATTCGGTTCAGAAGGGTACGCACGCGAAGAGCTCCGGGCTGAAATTGCCAGCATGATCATCGGATCGGAGCTGGGGATCGGTTACGATCCAGTCGCCCACGCCGGTTATGTCGATCATTGGGTCCAGATCCTTACCGATACGCCAAAGGAAATCTTGTACGCGGCGGCGGATGCCGAGCGCATCAGCGACTACATACTCACAATGGAACACAAGCGGGAAATCAGTCACACTCAGGAGGCAACAGCGGTGAAAGAGCAAATTCCACGTGAGGAGCGAATCTACCTGGCCGTGCCGTACGAGGAGCGGGACCAAGCCAAAGCGATCGGCGCAAAATGGGATGCGGTAAAAAAGGCGTGGTACGTGGGACCAGGCGTTGAGCCTGAAAAGATCGCAAAGTGGCAGGTGCGACACCAGGAAACGGCGACGCTGGATCCGCGGGCGGAATTTGCAGTGCTCGAAACGGAGTATCAACAACTGCGGGAGCGCCTCGTGGATGTGGTGCAAAAGCAATTTGCAACTGGAATAGGAGGCGATGACAGAGAGGGCTACCAAGCGGAGCGCGACGCGATCGACCAGCGCATGGACGCCATAACAGCTCGGTTGGACGAATTGAGCCAGGCACCGCAGAGAGAAGTTAGTCACACTCAGGAAACAACAGCGGTGAGAGAAGAAATTCCAAAGGCGGAGCGGACCTACCTGGCGGTGCCGTACGAGGAGCGGGACCAAGCCAAAGCGATCGGCGCACGATGGGATCCGTTCAAAAAGGCGTGGTACGTGGGACCGGGCATCGAGCCCGAGAAGATCGCAAAGTGGGAGGTGCGACATCAGGAAACGGCAACGCTGGATCCGCGGGCAGAATTTGCGGAGGTGTTGCGCTCGATCGGCGGGATCGTTGAAGGCGAACATCCGATCATGGACGGGAAAGGGCACCGTTTAGCGACGGAAAAAGATAAACGCGGAGAAGCAGCAATCTTTTACCGGGCCTACTTGGACGGAGTGGCAAATGGGTACGCGGAAAACAACCGCACAAAAGAAGTAAGGCGATGGAAAGCGCGTGGCCAGGGCTTGAGCGAAGAACAGAAGAGCGAGCTGTTAGCAGAGGCGGAGAAAAAACGGTACGAGCGACGCCGGCAGGAACGGGAGCGATTTAAAGCGACGGCGGGCCGCCTGAGCGCCGAACTCCGGTCGCTTCCTTCTGGCGTAGAAAAGACGGCCTATCACGAGGCCAAAGGAATTGAGCCGTTGCCCGGAGTGCCAGTGCGCAACGGAGATGTGTTAGTGCCTGGTTACGACGTGGACGGAAAGGTATGGACGGTCCAGTACATCAAAGAGGACGGGACAAAACGGTTTGCGCGCGAATCCCGGAAACATGGTTGTTTTCACGTCATAGGCGCGGCGAATCCGGCGGAGGGGTTACAAAAGCTTGCAAACTCGCCGGTGATCGCGATTGCCGAAGGGTATGCGACGGCGGCGACAGTAGCAAAATACGGCCACGTACCGGCGATTGCCGCGTTTGATGCCGGGAACCTGTTAGCAGTCGCGACGGCGTTGCATGAGCGCTGGCCGGACAAGGGGATCATGATAGCCGGGGACGACGATCATAAACTCGAAAACAATCCTGGACGCGTGAAGGCTATCGAAGCGGCGGCGGCCGTCAATGGGGTGGCTATCTTTCCACAGTTGAGCGCGGAACAGCGGGAGCAGGGTATGACGGATTTCAACGATCTTGGGCGAGCGCAGCCGGAGGTTGTGTCGATACAGTTGGTAGCGACCGCAAATGCCACAAGAGAAGGCAGGACGATCATTAGACCGATCGGGTTTATCGGAAAAGATATTCTCGCAATTGAGAAAAAGATTACCGAGCCCAGCGAGATCATAAAGCAGACCCAGGGGTTTGAAATATCCGGGCTGCTACTGAATCAGCCGCGGGAACAAGAGCAGCACCCTGGGATTGATCGGTAAAAAACCGATGCAACACCTGCTCGCAATCATGACCACAGCCGTTCTCGCGAACCCAGGAGCTGCAGAGTGAACTGCTGGCAGGGGAAAACCTGATGATTTGTCGACGGACTGAGAGCAACGATATTCTGCTGGAGTTGGTGGCGAAGACTTTGGCGGTCGGCGCTACCGAGATGCAGGTCGAGTATGAAGACCGCGAGGAGCATGTCTTGGCCTTTCAAGAAGGGGTTGGCTTCGGTATCGCCCGCTTGGCTGCGAGCAGTGAGGAAGCGCAAGCTCTGCGAGAGGCGTTGTATCAGATCAAGCGAAAGCAAAAGATTGTCACCATCGAGGGGGTTGAGTACCGGCTACGGGCACGGATTCACCAATCGTTCGGAGAAGATGTATTCCGAGTCACAATCAAGAAAGGCTAAGCCAGCGTGAATCTCAGCACAGAACAGCTCCAAATGGGCGCACTGATCGAGACGCCAAAATGCAAAGGCTCCTTCGAAAGGGACACGATGAGGTTTCTATTATAGGCGAGATGTTTGATTGCATGCCGTTCTTCAAGATGCTGCTGGACTCAGAACAGGACACTATGGATGAGCTGTGCCGGCGCTTTGCCGGATTCTATCATTATGCAAAGATCCTTTGAAACACTGGCAGCTGGCATCCAGTCAGGGGCGATTCAAGTGCCCAAGTAAGTCAGTTACCATATTTCATGTTAACAGCGGGCGGAGCCAGCTTTCATGTTCCGCCTCAGCCGGACTTTTGAAGGAGTTCGCCTTACCGCTCTCCATTTTCGCCTCGAAAGACGTCCGTGCTTTCACTATATTAACGCAATTCATGAACAAGCGTCCTCCCGCCAAAAGCCTCAGGCCAAGATACAAACGGTAAAAAAGCAAATCCCCGTCAAGAAGATAGCCCCTGACAGAATCGAGGAGCTCGTAAAAAAGCACCTTGGGAACATAGGGGAGGCCGCGAACGCCTTTAAGAGCGTTTCAGCGTTGCTCGAGAAACACAAGACGAAGTATCCAGAACTTGAGCAATATATAGAGCACGTATCCACATCCGATCGCTCAATCCAGATCCTGGAGGATATCAAAGACCAAAGGCGAGCTCACTATATATTTAAAATCCTACTTACTGGCGTGGAGCCGGCATATCAGGTCGCACATCCGGGAGAAAAGGATCATACCAACGTGGATCGCGCGGCCTGGATTTCCACTTTTGAAGAGGCTCTGGCAAAAGCGATCGTTCAGATCGTCCTTTCACGCCAAGCCGAGCAGGCTTCTCAAGCGGTAGGCTCCCCAAAAGAATAAAATCCCGACCCCAAGCCGCTTTCTTGGCTTTCGCTCAAGGTCGGAAATCCGGATACCAACGCCGGGAAGGTGTTCTCCCACTCCAGCGGAAGGAATCTAATCTACTTCATCATCTGGCTGTTCAGACAAGGTGCCCGTTCACAAGCTTAGTCATCTCGAACATCGAGACGACCTTCTTGCCGTCGAATACCGCCAGTAGTCTTTCGTCTGCGCGGATGTTGCGCTTTTCCTTGGGATCCTGGAGCTCGTGTTTACGGATGTACTCCCAAAGCTTTTTGGTCAGTTCAGTCCGGGGGAGTGGGTCTTTGCCGACTACTGCGGCCAGTGCGGCGTCGGGTTGCACGGGTTTGCTAAGGGCGTTTTTGGTCGTGGCGGCTTTCTTCGGGGTCGGCATCGGGCAATTAGAACGCGCCGGGCTTGGCTGCCAAGCGAAAAATCAACCAGAATCGCGGTACATGATCTTAAAGTGATAGAGTATGGCCAAGACCAATCTGCTATGAACGCCTGCCCACGCATTGCAGCGGGAGGACGCACGCGCCAGACGTGCGTACGCGAGTTTTCTAGCGTTTCGATCCCGCTCGCAAAATGAGCAAACGTTCGACGCAGGCAGATCAAGGCGCCGGAAGAGTGGAAGGCAAGCGCACGGAGGGTTTTATTTCTGCGACGTCGGACGATCTGCGCACTATGCGGGAGATAGTCAAGCAAGGGCTGCTGACCATGGTCGCTTTCCGATCGAGCAAACCAATTTTGAGCCCGATTACCGCACCGTCCTCCAGATCGCCGCACGCCGGACATTCATAAGGAGCGTCCTGATTGGCAATTGTTCTATGATGGATGCCCTGGAGGTGAATCGCCGGCCGATGTGGGCGTGCGAGCCGACCGCATCATCCAGCGCGTGCGGGCGGTCGACGACGACGTGCTGGTTTTTTCCAGTGGGCACTTCCTGCGAGTTTTCGCCGCTCGGTGGCTCGGACTCGAAGTCGCGATCGGCAGATGTTTCATGTTAAGCACTGCAAGTTTGAGCGCTGTGAGTTACGAACATAAATTGTCTCAGCCGGCCATCCGGCTGTGGGACGACACGCGTCACGTGGCCGAAGAGCACCAAACGGAAGATGATGTCTCGCGTGCACAGACAAGATTACGAGATGGCCCGGGTCGAGAAAACCGTGAAAATCCTCGTTTGTAACGCCGGTTCCAGCAGACTGAAGTTCAGCCACTTCGAGGCCTTGATGGTCGAGGGCGGCATCGACTGGACTACGGAACCGACACTCCTCCTTCGATGCCGGCGGCAGTGGGAGATTCGCGCCGATCGCGAGCTTCCGAACCTGAGTTTCCCTGCGCTAGAGCTCGACCAGAAACGAATCCTGCCAGCCGGATGTCGATATTGCCACGCCAGACGCGGCGGCACGGATCCTCGTCGTCGGCATGCGCGAGGATTCAACGATCATACGCGAGACGTCGCAAGATCTGCTTCGTCGATGAGCCAGCCGCGGGACATTGAACCATCCCTGCTTCCTAAATGACTCAACAACCAACCTCCAACCGATCGCAAATAAGCATTACAATAGAAAGGTAAAACTATGGCTACTGACACACTCGAAAACTCCGTAATCGATAAAATTTCCGCGTATGGCCCAGCCCGCTCGACGATCACCGGCGAGCCGCTCAGTCCCGAGGAATTGGGCAAGATCGACGCCTATTGGCGGGCTAGTCTCTATCTGAGCCTGGGCATGCTCTATCTGAAGGAAAACCCGTTGCTGCGTGAACCGCTAAAGATGGAGCACATCAAGGCCCGACTGTTGGGCCATTGGGGCTCGGACGCCGGCCAGTCCTTCACCTACATCCACCTCAACCGTCTGATCAACAAGTACGATCTGAATGCGATTTTCATCTCCGGGCCCGGCCACGGCGCGCCGGCCATTCTATCCAATGACTATCTTGAGGGAACGTATTCCGAGATTTACCCGGTGATGACGGAAGACGTGGCGGGGATGCAGCGATTCTTCAAGCAGTTCTCATTCCCCGGCGGGATCGGCAGCCACTCGACTCCCGAAACACCCGGAAGCATTCATGAAGGGGGTGAGCTTGGCTACAGCATCTCGCACGCCTTCGGGACGGTCTACGACCACCCGGACTTGATTACGCTCTGCATGGTGGGTGACGGCGAGTCAGAAACCGGCCCGCTGGCCACGAGTTGGCACAGTAACAAGTTCCTCAATCCCATCACGGACGGTGCCGTGATCCCGGTCCTGCATCTGAACGGCTACAAGATCAATAACCCCACCCTCTTGGCCCGCATCAGTCACGAGGAACTGGAATCGCTGTTTGTCGGCTACGGGTATACACCTTTATTTGTCGAAGGCAGTGACCCGCGCAGCATGCACCAGGCGATGGCCGCCACGCTGGAACACTGCGTATTGGAGATCCGCAAGTTCCAAGACCAGGCGCGGAGTAGCGGCAAGGCGTTCCGGCCACGCTGGCCCATGGTTATTCTTCGCAGTCCCAAGGGCTGGACGTCGCCGCGCGAGGTGGATGGACACTACCTGGAAGGTTTCTGGCGGGCGCACCAGGTTCCACTGGAAATCGGTAGCAGCGAAAGTCATCTTAAGGTGCTCGAGGATTGGATGCGCAGGTACGAGCCGGAAAAGCTATTCGATGAAACGGGCCGGCTCATCCCTGAACTCAAAGCGCTGGCGCCTCGGGGAACCAGGCGGATGAGTGCCAACCCCGTCGCGAATGGCGGCCTGGTACGCAAGCCCCTGGATATGCCCGATTTCCGCGACGCCGCTGTGAAGGTCGATAAGCCGGGCGCGACGCTGGCCGGCAACGTTCCCACCCTCGGTAACTTCCTCCGCGAAGTCATGCGACTGAACATGCACAACTTCCGGGTGTTTGGGCCGGACGAGACGCAGTCCAACCAGCTCCAGGCCCTTTATGAGGTAGGCAAGAAGGTCTGGCTTGGTGAGTACTTCCCCGAGGATGCGGACGGCGGCGAGCTTTCCCGGAACGGCCGCGTCATGGAGATGCTCAGCGAACATACCGTGGAAGGCTGGCTCGAGGGTTATCTTCTCAGCGGTCGGCACGGCCTGATCAACAGCTATGAGCCGTTCATTCACGTCATCGACTCAATGTACAATCAGCACGCAAAGTGGCTGGAAAAGTGCAACGAGCTGCCTTGGCGGGCTCCAATCTCGTCGCTCAACCTGCTGATTACCGCCCTGGTGTGGCGGCAGGACCACAATGGTTTCACGCACCAGGACCCCGGGTTTCTGGATGTGGTGGCTAACAAGAGCCCCAAGGTGGTGCGAGTTTACCTGCCGCCTGACGCCAACACTCTGCTGTCCGTCGCGGACCATTGTCTGCGGAGCGTCAACTACGTCAACGTGATCGTTGCGGATAAGAAGGTCCACTTGCAGTATCTCGACATGGACGCGGCGATCGCACACTGCAAGAAGGGCTTGGGAATCTGGAATTGGGCCAGTAACGATCAGGGTGTCGAACCCGATGTCGTGATGGCGAGTTGCGGCGACGTGCCGACGATGGAGTCCCTGGCCGCCACCGCACTGCTGCGCGAGCACCTACCCGACGCAAAGGTCCGGTTTGTGAACGTCGCTGACCTGGCAAAGCTGGTGCCGAATACGGAGCACCCACATGGACTGACAGACCGCGAGTTCGAGGCGATTTTCACACCGGACAAGCCCGTGGTCTTCAACTTCCACTCTTACCCGTGGCTGATCCATCGACTCACCTATCGCAGGCCCGGCCAGCACAACATCCATGTGCGAGGTTACAAGGAACAGGGCAACATCAACACGCCGCTGGAACTCGCCATCCGCAATCAGGCCGACCGTTTTAGCCTGGCCATCGACGCGATTGACCGCATGCCCCGTTTCCGTGTGACAGGCGCCGGCGCTCGCGAGGCTCTTCTCAACCGGCAGATCGCCTGCGAGCAGCATGCCTACGAGTTCGGTATCGATCGGCCCGAAGATGCTGACTGGAAGTGGCCTTACGAATAAGCAATTAGAAGCAGGCCGGGAAGAGACAAATCCTTCCAGAACGAACTAACAATTATACTAGAAGTTTTTAAATCATGAGTAAACAAGAACTTGCAACCGTCGCCAAGGCGATGGTTGCTCCTGCCAAAGGCCTCTTGGCGATGGATGAGAGCAACCGCACCTGTAACAAGCGATTTGCAGATGTTGGGATCGCGCCAAACGAAGAAAATCGCCGTGCTTACCGAGAGTTGATATTGACAACTCCTGGCAGGGCCTAGATGCCAATGCGAAAATTGCCCAGGACGCTTTGCTTTATCGAGCGAAGTGCAACAGTGCTGCGAGACAGGGCAAGTATAGTGAGGAGATGGAACATGCTGAACCGGCGCTGGTTGGTTCTGAGGGTCTACACTCACACCTGAGTAGTCAGGACTAGGAAGAGCAATGAAAAGCCTCGAAATCGAATGGCGCAAAGATTGGAGGGCGCGGGACGGTTTTTTGCCCCGAAGGGGTGCAGGGTTCAGCCGAATTTCAATCCCTGGGAATTTTCAATGAAACGGATAGCTCGGAAAGGGCGAGTGAGACGTTGGAAGGCCTGGCTCGCTCGCATAAATGGGTATAACATAACGCCAAGAAATTTCGACCGATCACACCAAAGCTTCTTTTGTTAGCTATGAATCCATCCACAAAGACAGCGTTAGATTCTGGAGGCCAGAACTCAGTCATCCCGGAAGTTCGCACTGGTTTGACTGTAGAAACCCTCAAACGAGCACTTGCGGATAACCTTTTCTATGCGCAAGGCAAGTTTCCAGCGATCGCCACGAAGAATGATTTCTACGTGGCGCTGGCGTATACCGTGCGTGATCGTCAATTGCATCGTTGGATCAATACGATTGAAACCTACATTAAACAGAAAGAACCCAAAGTCGTCTGTTATTTATCTGCGGAGTTCCTGTTGGGACCGCGCCTGGGAAACAGCTTGGTCAATCTAGGTATCTACAATCAGGTCCGCCAAGCTGTTGAGGCATTGGGACTCGATCTGAACGAATTGCTCGAGCAAGAAGCCGAACCCGGCCTGGGCAATGGGGGGTTGGGACGGCTTGCCGCCTGCTATATGGACTCCCTATCAACTCTGGAAATCCCCGCAATCGGCTACGGCATCCGCTACGAATTCGGTATCTTTAGCCAGGAGATTCAGGATGGCTGGCAGATTGAAATCGCAGACAAATGGTTGCGCCTGGGCGACCCCTGGGAAATCCCTCGTCCAGAGGCAGCCGTCGATGTGAACTTCGGCGGTCATACAGAAGCATATACTGACGACCAAGGCCGGTATCGGGTGCGCTGGATTCCTGCGCAGGTGGTGAAGGGTGTTCCGCACGACATGGCTATCCTTGGCTATAAGGTCAACACTGCCAATACCCTGCGCCTGTGGAAAGCGGAAGCACGTGAATCGTTCGACTTTCAGGAGTTTAATGTGGGTGACTACTACGGTGCTGTCCACGACAAGGTGGTGACAGAGAACATCACAAAAGTCCTCTATCCGAACGATGAGCCCGTTCAAGGGAAGCAATTGCGCCTGGAGCAACAATATTTCTTCGTTTGCTGCTCCCTGCAAGACATGATCCGTATACATTTGCGCGCCGGAGGGAGCTTAAACCACTTCCACGAAGCATTTGCCGTACAGCTCAATGATACCCACCCATCGATCGGGGTTGCCGAACTCATGCGATTGCTCGTAGACGAGCATCAGATTGCTTGGGATGCGGCTTGGGAGATCACCCGCAACACGTTTGCCTACACCAACCACACGTTGCTGCCGGAAGCTCTGGAAAAGTGGCCGGTCAGCTTGTTTGGCAGCCTCCTACCCCGGCATCTGGAGATTATCTACGAGATCAACCGTCGTTTCCTGGACGAGGTCCGCCTTCAGTATTCCAATGACACGTCGCGGATCGCCCGAATGTCGCTGATTGATGAAAGCGGCGAAAAATACGTCCGGATGGCTTATCTTGCCACTGTCGGCAGCCATAAAGTCAATGGCGTGGCCGAACTGCATTCCCAGCTTCTGAGGGAGACAACGCTGCACGACTTCTATGAACTTTGGCCTCAGAAATTTCTTAACGTCACTAATGGCGTAGCCCCGCGCCGGTTCGTGGTAGCCAGCAACCCTCGGCTCTCGAGCCTGGCGACCCAGAAAATCGGGGATAGCTGGATCAAACAGCTGGACGATCTCCGAAAGCTGGAGGCATTTGTGGAAGACCCTGGCTTCCGGAGTGAGTGCCAAAAGATCAAGCTGGCAAATAAGCAGGACTTAGCCGGCTACATTCAAAAGCAGACAGGTATTACGGTGAATCCGGAAACGATCTTTGACGTTCAGGTGAAACGCCTGCACGAATATAAGCGGCAACATCTGAATGTGCTGCACATCATCACGCTGTACAACCGCATCAAACACGATCGCGATATCGAACTCGTGCCCCGCACATTTATCTTTGGCGGCAAAGCAGCCCCAGGCTACTTCATGGCGAAGCTGATCATTAAGTTGATCAACTCTGTGGGAGAGGTGTTGAATAAAGATCCAGATGTACGTGATCGCCTCAAAATAGTATTTTTGCCTAACTACAACGTTAAGCAAGCTCGCTGGATTTATCCCGCTGCTGACCTGTCTGAACAAATCTCCACGGCCGGTTACGAAGCTTCCGGTACAAGCAATATGAAATTTGCCATGAACGGGGCGTTGACGATCGGGACATTGGACGGTGCCAACATTGAAATCCGCGACGAGGTCGGACCAGAAAACTTTTTCTTGTTTGGATTGACAGCCGAAGAAGTTCGAGAAAAGAGGGCCGCCGGCTATCATCCCTGGGATTACTACCATTCTGATCCGCATCTGCGGGAAGCGATTGATCTGATAAACTCCGGGCACTTCTCCCACGGCGACACTAACTTATTTAAGCCACTGGTAGACTCTCTGATAAAATATGATCCGTACATGCTTTTCGCCGATTACCAGTCCTATGTAGACTGCCAGGAACAAGTCAGTCAGGCTTATAAAAACCGGGACAACTGGACGCGGATGTCCATCCTCAATACGGCCCGAATGGGCAAGTTTTCTTCCGACCGTGCGATCCGGGAGTACTGCAAGGAAATTTGGAATGCCAAGCCGGTCAAGGTGGAACTGGAACCGTATTTTAAAGGCGACGCGGTTTGAGAATGGGAACGCCAAAATTAGGTTGAGTTATTCATAATTCTGTTTTTGGAGAGGGGATTTGAGTTTAAAACTATATTTTCTGCGCCACGGAGAGACGATTTACAGTGAGACCGGCGCCTACTGTGGGGATCTGGATCCCGAATTAACTTCTGAGGGCGCTCAGATGGCGAAAGCGTTTGCAGATGCGCATCGCTCAATAAGCTGGACAGCCGTTTATGTCAGTCCGATGAAACGCACAATCGCCACAGCAAAGCCTCTGTGCGACGCTCTCGGCCTGGAGATGCAACTGCGAGACGGGCTCAAAGAAATCCGCTACGGGAAGTGGGAAGATAAGTCTGTCGACTTTGTGAAAGAGCATTACTGGGATGATTACATCCACTGGCTGGCTGAACCGGCCTGGAATCCGCCTACTGGAGGTGAAACCTCTGTAGAGATTTCCAGTCGAGCATCGCTGGTGATCGCAGAGATCCAGGAAAAGTATGCCACCGGTAACGTCTTAGTGGTCTCTCACAAAGCAACGATCCGAATTATTCTATGTGATCTCCTGGGCATCGATTTAGGGCGTTATCGCGATCGCATCGATATGTTAGCCGGCTCGGTTAGCATTGTTAAGTTTGATCTTCATGCTCCCCTACTACAGGTTCTGGGTGATCGGGCTTATATGGGCGAAGCGCTAAGTGCTCGGTCAGGAACCTAAAATAGCCCGATCCTCGGGCCGTTCAATACGACTCAAAGTTATCGAAAGGAACCAAATAATGGAGATCTCAGCACTCGCAGGTAAGCCGGCCCCCAGGAATATGCTGGTGGATCTTGCCCTGCTCGAAGGAGAGTATTACACGCGGCGACCCGACGTTGGAGATCCCAACCAGCTGGTCAGTTTCGGAACCAGCGGACACCGCGGCTCGTCGCTGCGCGGCACGTTCAACGAGGCTCATATCCTGGCCATTACGCAGGCCATTTGCGACTACCGGCGCAGTCAGCGGATCGACGGCCCGCTCTATATGGGCAGGGACACTCATGGGCTGTCCGGTCCGGCCCAGCGCACCGCCCTGGAAGTCCTTGCAGCTAACGAAGTGGAGACATTCATCCAGCGTGACGGCGGCGTGACTCCGACGCCGGTCATTTCGCATGCCATTCTTGTCTATAACCGCGGTCGCAAAGAGCACCTCGCCGACGGCATCGTCATCACGCCGTCGCACAACCCGCCTGAGGACGGCGGCTGCAAGTACAACCCGCCGCAGGGTGGACCGGCGGATACCGATGTGACGGGGTGGGTACAGGACCGGGCGAACGAGTTGCTGCGAAAGAGCAACGCCGGCGTAAAGCAGGTGCCTTTCACCACGGCCATCAAGGCGCCGAGCACGCACCAGCAAGACTATGTCGTGCCCTATGTCAAGGATCTGCGTAACGTCGTGGACCTGGATGCGATTCGCGCGTCCGGCCTCAAGCTGGCCGTGGACCCGCTCGGCGGCGCCTCCCTGCCTTACTGGGAACCGATCAACTCCATTTATAAATTGGATATCAGCATCGTCAACCAGAAGCTCGACCCGACGTTCTCCTTCATGACGGTTGATCACGACGGCAAAATTCGGATGGATTGCTCCAGCCCGTACGCGATGGCCCGGCTCGTCGGTCTCAAGGATCAGTACCGCGTTGCCTTTGCTAACGACCCGGATTCCGACCGCCACGGGATCGTCACCCCGTCCGCGGGATTGATGAACCCCAACCACTATCTGGCGGTGGCCATTCGTTACTTGCTCACCCATCGTCCCGGCTGGGCATCCAGTTCTGCGGTAGGCAAAACGCTGGTCAGCAGCAGCATGATTGACCGCGTGGTACAGAAACTCGGCCGCCGGCTATGCGAGGTTCCTGTGGGGTTCAAGTGGTTTGCACCCGGGCTGTTCGACGGCTCATTCTGCTTCGGGGGCGAAGAGAGTGCGGGAGCGAGTTTCCTGCGGCTGGATGGCACGGTGTGGACAACGGACAAGGACGGCCCAATCATGGATCTGCTCGCGGCCGAGATCACCGCGCGCACAGGCAAGGATCCGGGTGAACACTTCGGCGAACTGACAGCGGAGTTCGGAACGCCGTACTACGCGCGCATCGATGCACCCGCGACGCCCGAGCAAAAGGAAAGCCTCGAGAAGCTTTCTCCCGAGGCGGTCAAGGAATCAAAACTGGCCGGCGAAACGATCACCGCCAAGCTGACCCGTGCTCCGGGCAACAACGCCCCTATCGGCGGCTTAAAGGTCGTTGCTGCCAGCGGCTGGTTTGCGGCCCGCCCGTCCGGCACGGAGAACATTTACAAGATTTACGCGGAGAGCTTCAAGGACCAGGCGCACCTGGACGCGATTTTGAGCGAAGCCAGGGAGATGGTGAACAGCGCGCTGAACTCAACTGCTCTGCGCGGCGGGCAAGCGGAAGGACGACCGTGACCGACGCCGGCCGTCCAATAGGCTTTATCCCGTTCGCGCCGGAGTACCGTGCCTCGGGAGTGCTGTTGCACGTTTCGTCGCTGCCTTCGCCCTACGGTATAGGCGATTTGGGGCCGGCCGCGTTCGTGACGGTGGACCGCCTCCAAGCAGCAGGCCAGAGCTGGTGGCGGGCGCTGCCGCTCGGTCCGACTGGTTACGGCAACTCGCCCTACCAATGCTTGTCTTCTTTCGCAGGCAACGGGCTGCTCATCAGCCCGGATTGCCTGATCGACGAAGGACTCTTGCGAGCCGGCGATTGTGACGAGGGGCGTTCGTTCCCGAAAAACGCCGTTGATTACAACGCGGTCATCGCGTTCAAATACAAGCTGATTGAAAGAGCCTGGAGCAGCTTCAGCGCCATGCGGCGCTCGGGCTTGCGCCTCGCCTATTATCAGTTTTGTCTCGATCAAGCGCATTGGTTGGACGACTACGCTTTGTTCCGAGCGTTGAAAGCCAGACACGGCGGCGCTTACTACCTCGATTGGCCGGCGGAATTTGTCCGCCGTGAGCCGGCAGCACTGGCCTGAGCGCGGCGCGACTTGGCGGAACTGATCGAGCAGGTTCGATTCGCCCAGTTCCTGTTGTTCCGACAGGGCAAACGCCTCGGGGAATATGCTCGCGCCGCCGGCGTGTACCTGATCGGTGACCTGCCCTTTTTCGTTTCGCCTGACTCTGACCGACTATAAGCACGACGACGAGGACGAGCACGAATCGCCAACTTCGTAATTTGGTATAAGGGGTTAGCCCAACAAAGGTACGTAAAGTCCCACAGAAATCTCTTTAGATCCCCACGCTCTGGACCGCATCCTGGTACGCCCCATCAATCGATTCGAGTGACAGGTGTTGGTAGACCTCAAGGCTCTTTTTGCTTTCGTGGCCCGATATCAGCTGAATCTGTGCGTCGGTCAGGCCTTTGGACGTCAGGTAGGTCAGCATCTGATGGCGGAACAGATGCGGGTGCAGCGGCTAGCGATCGCGTGCTGCAGCTCATGGATCGACTCGGGGGCATCTGAATCTCTTGGGAGAGTATGATTTCTCGGAGGATAAGCTTTAGGATTCGGTCGGAATCAAGCCCCAAAAACTGACCGACTAAAACAGGTCCCGTCTTGGGAGTTCCGGAATCGCCGAAATCCTTTACGCCCCGGCAGTTGGCAAGAATCCTGTGGGACTTTGCGTACCTTTGTTGGGCTAACACCCGTTTGGCAAATGTCGGCGTTTTTGCCTTTGGTCCATGAAAATCTCTCGGCCTTGACTTCTCGGGGTGTCCCTATTCGCGCAACCAGCATTTGCCCGTCACTAAGATGTTTCGGATTCATGTGCTTTCGCTCGTCGCCCCCTTCGACCCAAAATCTTTCAATTATTCCTCGATCTTTCTCGTCTAATCTGATCATCGAAATGCAGTAAGTCTTTCCCTCAGTTATGAAAAGAATCCTCGTGCTTCTGTTTTGCGTCGCCGCTGGACTGACGGTTGCTAATCCAACTTTGGCCCACGGGGGAGGAGGAGGAAGTGGGGTCGGCGGAGGGCGGTAACGGTGGCGGTGAGGGTCACGGGGGCGGAATGTGACGATGCTACTAACTCGACGCAAAAGATGCCTAACATGGAAGTATTGCAACTTTGCAGTCACGACTTGATAGGCTGGCTCGATGCTCCTTCTGGACTCTTCGAGCGGCACTTCGCGGTCTCTTGACAATTCCAGGCATGACCCAACTTTTCCCACGAATCAGGCGCGTCGCAGCGGCGGTCACAATTTCACCGCGAATGGTTGCTGTGCTGGCGGCAGCTTGGCATTTCGCCGAGCGATTGAACGCGCCCTTGCTTGTGATCCACGCCGGAGCACCGGACGCGCAAAAGGAAGCGGAATTCCGCGACGCGATGGTTCAGCTTGAAATGCCGCGCGAGACGCGCATCGTCTGGAACGAAGGCGAACCCGCCGAGGCCATCGTGACCGCGGCGGAAAAAGAAGGCGTCGATCTTTTGATTGCGGGTGCCCTCGAAGGCAAAGATGTCGCAAGCCGCAGTTTCCTAGGTGCCGTTGCGCAGCCTTTGGCGAAGTTGGCGCGCTGTTCGGTGTTACTTTTGACGCATCCGCAGATCGGTCCGAATCCATTTCGCAGGATCGTGGTGATCACCGATTTCTCTGATAGCGCAAAGCGGGCATTGAAGAATGCGCTGTGGCTCGCGGAGGCAGATTCGGCTGAACTGGTTCAGGTCATTTCAGTTCACACGCCTTTCATGCAGGCGCGCGCCGAGTCAGGTGCTGAATACGAAAAACCGGCGCGCACGCGCGAAGAAGAAGAACAGTTGCTGCGCGATTTTGTGGCGACAGCGCCGGCGTGCACCGTTCCTGTCGAATCCAAAATCGTCGATACGACAACCGGCTTTGGCGCGTGCGATTTTACGCAATCAATCGGCGCCGAACTGCTCGTCGTGCCAAAGCCCGAGCACCTCGAGGGCGCCGTGCCATTGATGATGGACTGGGCGCTACAAGTTATTCCATGCAGTCTCTGGATCGTGCGGGAAAGCTAGGATCTGCTCGGACTTCTGTTGGGGATTCCGAATGCGGTGTGCCGGACAGCGGCTTCAAGGGTGCCGTCATTTTCCAGAAAATTCGTGATACCCTTAGCCTGCCAATAGACGACACAGGCCAGCAGTAGCGCGAAGGATTGGCATCGGCCCGCGCCAAGGGCCGACTGCTTGGTCGCCCGAAAGGTGTGCTAGGAAAGTCGCGGATGGATGGCAAAGAGGAAGAGATCCGCCTTCTCCTGCAAAAGCAGGTCTCAAAGGCGTCCATCGCCAAGATTGTCGGCGTCACTCGGCCCACCATTTACCGCTTTATCAAGACAAGGCGGCTACGCCCACATCCTTAAAGGATATTTTTACACCAATCTGGTCGGAACCCTTCTCAGGGAGGATGTTCATCGAGCCAGATCACAGCGTGATCGATTTTCCGGAGCCGGACCAGGGTGTGTTGTCTCAAAACTCTCTGGAGCATCTGAAGGATCTCTGTCCGACTCACTTTCGACGAGCGCTATATCGGCCAGTGTTCTGCTTACTTTGACGTCCGCATCGGCGGCTCTTCCGCAGCAATTCTCCCAGAAAATCACCGCCGCCGTCATCGACCTTGACCCACAGGCCACCGCCCCTAAATGGACTGACCGACGCCACGATAAACACCCGTGGGTTGTTCCGACCCTGGACATTGATTTTACAAAAGGTTATAACTGATTGATATGATTCAAGTTGAATATCAACCCCGCGCATCATGCCCCAACCGGGGAAGCCTAAACTTTAGTTGTTGGGGCGGAGGAAGAGAAATGCAAAATCAATCCATTCACATGAGGAATCCTTTGAATGCGCTGGCGGGAGTTCTGTTCGTACTGGGTATCTGTGCTGCTCAATTTGCTATAGCCGATGAGGATGGGACTTTCACAATCGCCAGTCTTCAGGGGAGTTATGCCTACGTCAACAACAATAGCGGTGTTGCCAGTTTCGGCCCGATGATCTTCGATGGGGAAGGCAGACTTACCCTGAAGGACAAAGTTAACTTACCGTGTAGTGGTCCTTCTCCCGCCTTGGGTTGTGCTAGAGGTATTGTCAATCTCACTGGAAGCGGCACCTACACGGTTAACCCAGACGGGACTGGTGTTGCTACGATCACGTTCACAGATAGTAGTAACGGCTCGGTTGTTGGCACGGATATATTTGACTTTGTGATCTCCGAGACAACAAAGAAGGGAAGAACACTCCTAGCGACCCAGGTTTTTGCGGCTGATCAAAGTGGAGGGTTGGCTGGGCAGTTAGTTGCTCCCACATGGACCCCGAATATCAGATGAGGATGGGACTTTCACAATCGCCAGTCTTCAAGGGGAGTTATGCCTAGGTCAACAACACAATAGCGGGATTTGCCGCGCGCATTGGAAGAGGCCGACGCATAAGTGGGAGACTCAATTACTGCGACTCGGGTTTCGAGCAAACCTGTGACAGTTGAGGAAGTCCAGGAGCAGCCGGACGGCTCAAAACAAACGGTCAGGATTGACGCCAAACGTAACAGTTGGCAGGTGGATAATCACGGGGTTGACCGCCTGGCGCTTATCAAAGCCTACGACGGCCTGGTCAAGACCCCTGAGGACCGAAAAAAAACTCGAAAGAACCGCGCCTCTGTTAGTTGCCGCACGGGACCAGGCTGTCGTTGAGCTCAAACGCGAGAAAATCACGGCCGAGCTGGCGCACCGAAACTCGCAAAACCATACCCTTCGGTTATGAGCGACAATAGCGAACCATTCGCGACGTGCAAGACAATAGGAGGCGGAATCTCTGCGAGGCGGACAAAATAACCCAGTTTCTAAAATGATTTGAGAAGGAGTAAGAGCCCGAGTCGCGGAATGGGTTGTCTTGTGTTCTCTGCGGCAAAGCCCATCTGTCGTTGAGCTCAAACGCGAGAAAGTTACAGCCGAGCTGGCTCAGCGAAACTCGCAAAATCACGCCGTTCGGTTATGAACGTAGAATTAAGTCAATATGGATATCGCAGGCGAGCTTGTTCGCAGTCTTTTGACCCGGGGTGATGTTTCGGAATCAGGATGTGATAGACCCTGGCCAGCGTCTTCTTCCTGGGTTGTTCGACGGTACCGGCCGCACATTCGGTACGGTTGGTAAGGACGTGTGCTGGCGCAAACATCGCAAAAGCGGGGAGGGAGGGTGGAGCAGGGGAGGTACGATGTCCTTGAAAGCGGCCGATGTCGCTGTCATAAACGACTCCTAAAGATGACCAAAACAGAACTTCAAGTTGCACTCGCCCAAGCCACTCAGACAAAC
>Ga0310914_10000767_pt1 | contig 19624 bp, 22 predicted proteins | sample GREbulkMGAN108_FD_203450 | JGI IMG/M metagenome (GOLD analysis project Ga0310914, IMG submission 203450) | Lab enrichment of tropical soil microbial communities from Luquillo Experimental Forest, Puerto Rico - GRE.bulkMG.AN108 | ecosystem: Environmental > Terrestrial > Soil > Tropical forest >... | reverse complement strand
TGACTATGTCCGCCACGGTTTTCCGATGGGCCGTCTGGGGACCGCCGAGGAGGTCGCCGACGTCATCGCTTTTCTGGCATCGCCGCGCGCCCATTGGATCAACGGCAGAAACATACCGGTCGATGGTCTGGAACAACCCCACGCTCCCCTCGATCGGCAGCCATTTTAGCCTTGGCGAGGCGGTCATGACCAAGGACGGGCTTCAATCGGTCGCGCCTGCCGCTCGTTCGCCCGCTGATCGAAACTGGCCATTGCGGCGGATGATGAGCGCGAGGGGCGCGCACAGCAGCAACATGAGTGCGCCGAGTATAAAGAAGCTCTCACTCACACCCCAGCGATCGGCAATCCCGCCCATGAGCGGCGGGATCATGATCGAGGTCAGCCGCTGGCCGGTCTGACGCAGGCCCACGACTGCGCCCTGCTGATGGCGGCCGACCGCCCGCGCCTGCACCGACAAGACGAGCGGCTGGATCACCCCTTCCAGCCAGCCGCGGATGACCTGGAACAACAGTAGAAGCGCGAAGATGCCGCCCAAAAGCGGAGTCATTGCGATCAGAAGGATCGACAACGCGGTGCCGCCGAGCATCGTGCGCTGCGCATCGCCCAGACGTATTGCCCGCCCGGCGAAGAGGGCACCGAACCCGCTCGCAATCTCGGCGACAGCGAACAGGATGCCGATGGTCGTGCCGACGAGTCCCACTTGCTTCAGATACACGACGTAGACTGATGTCTGGACGCTGTAGGTCGTGTTTCGCATCGCCATGATCGCCATCGACAACGCAATCGCCGGAATCGCGATCAGCATGATCGAGTTGAGGTAGTCCGATACTCGAGGCCAGGCATCGCGGGCGCGGAATCTCGCCGAAACCGTTCCATCGTATCGGGGCGGCGCGAAGAATTCCGCCTCGGGAGCGCGCAGCAGCGCGATGGTCAGGACGCCGCCCCACGCAGTGCCAACGAGGTAAGCCGGCCAGGCGCCGCCGAAATCCCAGACGGCGCCCGCAAGGATCGGCGCCGTGGTCGAGCCGAGCCGTGCGAAGAAGGTGAACCGGCCGAGATATCGCGCGTCACCGTCGGTGAGCTGGGCGATCAGGGTCTGCGCGCCCGACCAAGCAAAAGAGACAGCGGCGCCGTTGATCAGTTGCAGCAGCAACAAGGGCCAGAACCACGGGACCAGCGGAAACAGGGGCGCCAAAGCCATCCCCGTCCAGACAAAGAACAACGTGACTTTGCGCGTGCCGAACCGGTCCATCAAAACGCCGATATGGATCGCCAGGAACATAGCTATGACCGAGCGGGCACCGACCAGGATGCCGACCTCGGAGGCATCGAACCCTAGCGACAGGCCGTAAAGCGGGATCAGAAAGGTATAGAAATCGACGTAGCCCATGCTGAACGGGCCGGCGACGTACAGCGATGCCAGCGACCGGGGGCGAGAAGCGTTCATGCGGGTGGGGCGATCCGTAGATTTTGAGCAATGCGCTAGTATCACCCGATTGTGTTCCAGCCTAACGATCTGTCGCGATGGGCCCTCGCGACGCGTGAATGTCACGCGCTGTCTCGGGCGCGTCGCACCGGCCTTGCCCTTAGCCGCCCGATTGCGCGGTCGCCGCGAAAGCGGCACGGCGTCCCGTCATTGCGACGGCAATCGCCGCCGGGGCATAGCCGCCTCACCTCGAGGAACATGAGTTCAGGAGATAAGCCATGCCGACCGCCAACTATTTGCCCGATGTGCTCGAAACCGCTGAACCCGAGCGCCTCGCGACTGGCTTCATTTTCACCGAGGGCCCGCTCTGGCATCCGGACGGCTATTGGCATTTCGTCGATCTTCGCCGAAATCGGCTGTTGCGGCTTGCGCCCGGCAAGGAGCCGGAACTCGTCAGGACCACCATTGGCGGAAACGGCACGACCTTCGACCTGCAAGGCCGTCTGATCGTCTGCGAAGGAGATGACCGGCGCGTTACCCGGATGGGCCCGGACGGCACGGTGGAAACCCTGGTCGACAACTACAAAGGCGGGCGCGTCAATCGACCAAACGACGTGATCTGCCACTCGAACGGCAGCCTCTACTTCACCGACCCGGACAAGCGCCGCCCCTACCACGAGCGCGAGATCCCCGGCCCGGCGGGGGAAGACAATCTCTGGGATGGCGCACGCGTTTATCGTTTGGCGCCGGACGGCAGATTGAGCGTGCTGGCACCTTGCGAATACCCGAACGGGCTCGCGCTGTCGCCGGACGAACGCACGATGTATGTGGCGAACACGCGATCCTCCCAATACATCCACGCGATCAGGCTCGACGCGGCCGGCAATATGGTCGGGCGCAGCATCTTCGCCGACCTGAACGAGGGCACAGAGCCGGGCATCCCCGACGGCTTGAAGGGCGACAGCATCGGCCGGGTTTATTGCACCGGGCCGGGCGGGATGGCGCCGGACGGCAGACGCATCGGCGTCATCAAATGGCCCGAGCAAGCTGTTAATTTCGCCTTTGGCGGGCCAGACCTGCGGACCCTGTTCTGTTGCGCGCACACCTCGGTTTATACGCTGCGGGTCAAAGTGCCGGGCAATCCGCACCCGTGGTACAAGCTGCGCGGGCAGTAAGCTCGGCAGGTGCGGTGAGTTCTGGCTGCGGCGGAACGGCGAAGAGCCGCCTCTAATCCCGCCGCCCGCGATGTTTGGTCGACGAAAGGGCGAAGGTTATGTTCAGGCTTTACTATGCTCCCGGTACGTGTGCTCTTGAGACGCATATCGCGCTCGAAGAAGCCGGTGCGCCCTACGAGGCGGTGCTGGTCGATTTCCGTTCGCAAACCCAGAGGAGCCCCGAATATCTTGCGGTAAACCCGAAAGGGCGCGTTCCCGCGCTGGTGACCGAAAGCGGCACACTTACAGAAACTCCCGCGCTGCTGTGCTTTGTGGCGCAGCGCTACCCGAACGCCGAGCTCGCCCCGCTCGCCGATCCATTCGCGCTCGCCCAGGTTCACGAGTTCAACAGTTACCTTTGCTCGACCGTGCATGTCGCGCACGCCCACCGGATGCGCGGCACAAGGTGGGCAGATGGCGCTGCAGCGATCGAGGCGATGAAGCGCAAAGTGCCGTCAAACGTGACGGAATGCTTCGAGCTGATCGAACACAAGCTTCTGCAGGGTCCATGGCTCATGGGTGAGCGGTATACGATCTGCGATCCCTATCTCTTCACGATCGCTTCTTGGATTGAAGGCGACGGGGTCGACACCGCTAAGGTGCCGCGCGTCATGGAGCACCGCAGGCGCATGTTGACACGTCCCGCCGTCGAAAAAGCTGTGGCAGCCGAAGGCACACAGATTCCGTGATGCATGGGTCAAGCGACGTTGACACCCGCGCGGCGACGCCCGCAAGCTCCCCTGTATGACGCAAGCAGAGAAGGCATCGGGCGACGAGCGCGACGGGACTGTGGGGGTCACCCGCTGATGCCGGCCGACGCCAACAGACCGCTCGCCGGCATCATCGTGCTCGATTTCGGCCAGGTCTATCAGGGGCCCTACGCGACTCTACTGATGGCCAAGGCCGGGGCCGACGTGATCAAGATCGAGCCGCCTGTGGGCGAGCCGTTGCGCCGGCGGGCGCTGCCGGGCAAGAGCACGACCTTTCCGATCGCGATGCTGAACTCCAACAAGCGCGCGATCACATTGAACCTGAAACACGAGCGCAGCCGCGCGCTGTTATTCCGAATGGTCGAACGCGGCGACGTATTGCTCGAGAATTTTGCGCCCGGGGTCATGGACCGGCTCGGCGTCGGCTGGGAGGTGCTGCACAAGGTCAACCCGCGTCTTGTCTACGCCTCGGGCTCGGGCTACGGCCTGACAGGGCCTGACCGCGACAATCTGGCGATGGATCTGACCATCCAGGCGGTCTCGGGACTGATCGCGGCGACCGGCTTTCCCGAAGGGCCGCCGGTTAAGGCGGGCCCGGCGGTCGTCGATTTCATTTCCGGGATCCATCTCTATGCCGCCACCCTGACCGCGCTGTTCGAGCGCGAGCGCACGGGTCGGGGTCGCCTCGTCGAGGTAGCGATGCAGGAAGCTGCCTACGCGACCCTGACCTCACAATTGCACGCGTATTTCGAGATCGGCAAGGCGCCGCCGCGCACCGGCAACGCCAGTCATGGCCGCGTGCCGTTGAACGTGTACCCGACCAATGACGGCTATGTCGCGATGAACATCGCGGTCGAGGAGCATTGGCACAATCTGCTCAGGGCAATGGGGCGCGAGGAACTGCGCGACGATCCGCGCTTCGCCAATAACGCGGCGCGCGTCCTCAATCGCGAGGCGACCGACGCGGTGGTCGCGGCGTGGACGCGCACGATCGGCAAGATGGAGGCGTTCGCGATCGCCAAACAGCACCGCATCCCGCTGGCGCCGGTGCGCGACGTCGATGAGGTCATGCGGGACCGCCACATGCACGAGCGCGGCATGCTCGAATGGATCGAGCACGACGAGATCGGCCGTATCGTCGTGCCGACGACGCCGTTGCGCATTCACGGCGCCGACCCGGTCGACACCGTGCCCAGCCCGAAGCTCGGCCAGCACAACCGCGAGATCTACGGCGACTGGCTTGGATTGTCGGCTACGGAGATCGCCGTTCTCGAACAAGACGGCGTCATCTGAGTCGGCGCAACAGCCGTCAACTGCTTCGTCGACCGTTTAGAGGTCGGAGCGGAAATTCGCGATCCTGCGCTCTGCGCTATAATGACGTCTTCATTCTTGACCGCGACAATAAAAAATTAGTTTGGCACCCAGGCCGCGGCCCTGATCTCGCCGAATTCACGCGCGATCTTGCGCCAGGACGCACCGGCATCGTCACTGACGTACACCTCACCGAACAGGCTGAACGCCACAATGCGCTTGGCGTCGGCGGGATGCGTAGCAAGGCCCCACACAGTGGCATTGGGCTCGGTGGGCAGCGGCAGGATCTCCCAGGTCTCCCCGAAATCAGTAGTGCGGAGCACGTGGCCCTTTTCACCCGTCGTGGTCTCTCCGCACCCGGCGAACAGCACGCCGGGGTCATCGGCCTTGACCATGAGGCCACGGGCATAGGGCAGCGGCCATTTCCCCCTGATACCCAGGGCGTGCCAAGTGTCGCCCAGATCATCGCTGACAAACATCTCGCGAGCTGTGCTGGCATAGATGCGCTTCGGCTGCGTCGCCGCGATCGTCACGGCGTGAATGTCCGGATCGTACAAACCCGTCTTAAGGTGCGTCCAAGTGTCCCCCCATCGAGGCTGCGGAAGACCCCATCGATTTCCACCCCCGCCCACACAACTCGATGATCGTCGGGGTCCGCTATGACGCTGGTCACGAAGGGCGTGCCGATGGAGCACTCGCGGGCGATGTCGACCGCTAATTTCTCCCAATGCAGTCCACCATCTCGCGAGCGGTAGACCCCAGCCGGGCGCGTGCCGGCAAGAGAATATCGGGCTCGATAGGGTCGATGGTCAGCGACCAGATCGTTGGCAGGGCCCCACTGGCGCCGATGCGCTCCCACCGCGCCCCTCCATCGTGGCTCACGAACAAGCCCGTCTCGCCATCTGCGAAAACGGTGTGCGCCTCTTTGGGATGGGCGACCAACGCCTGTATGCGGCTATTGAGCGGAAACGGGGCGCGATGCCGTATCCACGACTTTCCGGCATCTGGACTGTGCCATACGCCCCAGCCAGCCGTTCCAAGACATATACTGTAGTTCTCTGCCATACGCTGCCTCCCGTCGTCTCGGTCCCTGCGTCGCCCCGAAAGCGAGAAACATTGTACTTTGTCTGACGCTCCCACAACAAACGGATCTGGTACTGGGCGTTCGGGCCCCAGCTGACCCAAGACCTGATCGCCGAGAGTTGCCACGGCGTCACGCGCTGTCGGCCGATCGATGGGCGGCGGAAAGGCGGGGGCGGGCGGGATTTTGGCTGAAGTGCCGAAGTCACCCGGCCGATCGGGCAACCGCGTCGCCGAGCAGTCGGTGTCGACTTGAGAAACGGCTTGACCTTGACGGGGACGAGATAGCCCGCTTCCTGTTCGAAATCGCGCCCTCGTTTTTGGACCGCATATGACAAACCCTTCCGAAAGCTGGACCCGTGTCCCAGCCATCCTGAGCTTCCCCGAAACGCAGGGATTCACCGAGAGTTACGGCTTTGCCGGCGTCTCGTGAAAAGTGTGGCTCGAGGGTCAGTACCTGATCCCGCGCAAGCGACCATCAAAGACGGTCTATCTGTTCATGCACCCCTCGAGCACCTTGCATCTGCTGCCGATGCCGGGGGCGCTCGCTGGTGCGGGGCTGCATGTTCTGTGCGCGGCCAGCCGCTATCCGAAGAACGATAGCGGGCTCATCATCGAGAAGGTCGCCATCGACATGGGCGCATGGGTCAAGGACGCCCGGATGCGGGGCTACGAGAAGATCGTCCTCGTCGGCTGGTCGGGTGGCGGTTCGCTCGCGCTGTTCTATCAGGCGGAAGCCGAGGCGCCGTCGGTCACGGCTACGCCGGCGGGCGACACGGTGGACCTGACGCGCGCCAGTCTCGACCCCGCCGACGGCGTCATCTTCATCGCGGCGCATCTGTCGCGCGCCGAGACATTAACCGAATGGCTCGATCCGTCCGTGACCGACGAACTCGACCCCGACCGGCGCGAGTCGGAATTTGACATCTACGAGAGTGCCTGCCCCCATCAACCGCCCTATACGGACGAGTTCGTCACGCGCTTTCGGGCGGCCCAGATTGCACGCAACCGCAAGGTCACGGCGTGGTGCCAGGAGTGGCTCGACACACTGCGGCGGCGAGGGACGAGTGAGGTCGAGCGCTGCTTTGTCGTGCATCGGACGATGTGCGACGTGCGGTGGCTCGATCCGCGTGTCGACCCGAACGGACGGCGGCCCGGCTGGTGCTATCTCGGCGACCCGCGTACTGCGAATAACTCGCCCGCCGGCCTCGCGCGCTATTCGTCGCTGCGCTCCTGGCTGTCGCAGTGGAGCTACGACATGTCGAGCGCGAAAGGGCCGAAAAACGCGGCCCGCATCCGTCGCACGCCCGTATTGCAGGTGGAGAACCAAGCCGATGATGCCGTGCCCGCCTCGCACAATCCGACAATCCGTGCGGCCCTGGCGACACCCGACAAGGAATATATCAGGATCGAAGGCGCGACCCATTATTATCAGAACCAGCCTTCTGAACTGCACCAGTGCATCACTGCGGTGTTGGATTGGAGCCGCCGCAAAGGACTGCTTGCAGACTGACCATTCTTCGGAAGTTTTCTGGCGCCACACCAAGGCCTGTCGTCACTAGGTCTGCCCGGGCGGGATCACGCTGGATTCTGCATCGCACAAGCCAATGGGGGTTGGCTTTTCACAATGGCGAACGAGAGGAGACAGACATGGCAGGTGGCAACATTCGCCGCGTTGCGGCAATCGGCACCGGCACGATCGGCGCCAGCTGGACCGCGGTGTTCCTGGCCCGCGGGCTGACAGTGGCGGCCAGCGACCCGGCGCCCGGAGCGGAAACCTTTCTGCGTGGATTTGTCGCCGCGGCTTGGCCGAGCCTTGCTCGCCTGTCTCCACTACCTGCCGAGCCGCCCTGGACCGCGCTGAACTTCCACACCGAGCCGGAAACGGCCCTGGCTGGGGCCGAGTTCGTGCAAGAAAGCGCTCCCGAGCGTGAGGATTTGAAGCGCGCCTTGCTGGCCCGGCTCGATGCCGTCCTCGATCCGGAGATCGCCATCGCGTCGAGTTCGTCGGGGCTGTTGATGAGCCGAATGCAAATCGATTGCCGGCACCCCGAACGCTGTGTCATCGGCCACCCGTTCAATCCCCCGCATTTGGTGCCTCTGGTTGAGGTGGTCGGCGGCGAGAAGACCGGCCGCGAGGCGATCGAACGGGCGCTCGCCTTCTACACCGCGATCGGCAAGCGGCCGATACACATCTGGCGCGAGGTCCCCGGACATGTCGCCAATCGGCTGCAGGCGGCGTTGTGGCGGGAGGCGCTCCATTTGCTGGCCGAGGGCGTCGCAAGCGTTGCCGATATCGATACGGCGATCAGTGCCGGGCCGGGCTGCGCTGTGCCTTGATGGGGCCGCATCTGACTTTTCACCTCGCCGGCGGGGTCGGCGGCATCGGTCATTTCTTCGAGCAATTCGCCGCGCCGATGGCGAGCTGGTGGGAGACTTTGGGAAATCCGGCGCTGACCCCCGAATTGCGCGAGCGTCTCGGCAACGGCATTGCCGCCGAAACCGCCGGGCGCGGTATCGCCGAGTTGGCAGCCTGGCGTGACCGCTTCCTGGTTGATGTATTGGCTCTGAAAGCCGGGCGGAAATAGCTGCCCGCTGCAGAGCAGGGTATTTTCCGCCCGACCGGCGTGATCGTCCGGCGAGACCGGCTCCTCGAACCAGGCGATGTCGAAGGGCTCGAGCTCCTTGGCGAGCCCGATGACGGTCAGCTTCCGAAGGAATTGCAGAGAAGATGTGGCCGTCGTCAGACTGAAGTGTGTGCCCGCATCACTCACGCGCAGGCCGGCCTCGGGTATTTTGAATTCGCGGCGCGCAATTAAGCACTCATGGCTTCCGGCTAAGTTGCGCCAGCGTCGCGAGCATCGCCTCCTTTTCCGGCGAGTCCTGATAAGCTCGCACAAGGGAGTCCGCTTCGCTCAACTCCGTGTCGACGGCGCAACCGTGCTCGGCCAGCCATATCAGCGCAGAGAATTGCGCGCCATCCCCCAGCCGCGAAAGCAGTTCGCGATATGGCCTCGGATCATCAGCCTTGGGTCGATAGATCTGCGCGAACTGTCGGTGCAGCACACTTTGGGCAGTCTCACAGAGCTGCGGCGTCGCATCGAGATCAAGGACGGGCAAATATCTCAGCATTGTTTGTGCGGTGTATTCGTCTCCGCCCAGCATCTCGACAGCATCGGAGGTGCGGTGATCGAGCTTGCGCGCGCCGGCAAGTGCCTGCTCGCGTAAGCCGTCGTCATCAGCGAAGCTTAGCCAAGCCTTCAAATGCGCCTTTGGCGTCAACATCGAAAATCGGGTGGGATGCTCGCGCAGCGCCCGTCCCAAATTCTCGGGATCGCGAAGCTCGGCGAGCCGAACCACGTCGAAATTGGGGTTGCGATACGACTTGGCCATCGTCTCCCAGGTGAGCGATTCAGCATCGCAGGAACAACCATAGCCGACGAGCCAGTCCATCGCGGCGACAGCGCCGGCCACCTCGCCGGCGACCTCGGTGTAGGGCCTGGAATTGGGGCTTTTCGCCGCAAGGAGCTGAACGCGCCGGCGAAACAGATCGCGCGTTTTGTCACAAATGGCGGACGTCGGCTCGAGATCGAAAAATCCCAGGTAGAGAAGCGGAAAGTCGCCGCGATCGAGCATGACTTCGGCATCGTTCTGGCGCCGGCCGAGATGACGAATCCGGTCGAGTACGGCGTTTCGTTTGGTCTCATCCCGCGTCGCGAGAAATGGCGTCCACGCCCAAAGCGGCGAATTGGCCGGCAGTTTGGTGAAATCGGCCTCCCATTTGGTGCGCAGGGCCGCTTCTCGTTCGATCGCCGAGTCCCGAATCTGAATCATCGGCAAAATTGAGAGGCTAAGGACGAAGGTCGCGCCGCAACCGATCCCAGTAGCGATGCCCGCCGGTACGGTAGCGCGCATCGAAGGGAGCAACGCCCAGAAGCAGAACGTGACGATGAGCGGAGGACCCAGGGCCGGAATGATGATAGGCCATATGAACGGCGCAACATCTGGCGCGGCCAGGAGCTCTGCCGCAGTCATCGCGGCGAAGCCCGACGCGGGAATCAAGATGATGATCGCCAGAGCGGCCGCTCGCGGCATCGCACCTTTTATCGCTGCGAGTACAGCCAGGACTGTTAGCAGCCCCCAAAGGACGATAATTTCCAGAACGCCAAAGGCTTGCGCTAGAGCATTGCCTGCTGGGTCGCTGCGGCTCAGGTCGGAAAGCGTGGCGAGCTCTCCAACCCAGGCCAAGAGGATCAGTACGCTCAGGCCAAGGCCGGCGAGGATGGTGAGGCCGGAAGCTTTCGGGTTGGTCGACATGCGTCTTTTCGTTTCGCTCGTCCGACCCTACCCTGCACTCTCCTTATACTTCGTTTATTGGCGCCATCGGAGCATATCCTCCTATGCTCTGATCGCCGGTACGTCACCGACAACACCGAAGACTTGGCAGCAGCTTTCGCCAGCCTCTACGCGAGCCCAACCGATAGCGGAAGGAGGCCGCCGATACGCTGTTCGGCCAGCAGGTCGCTGCTGGATGCAGGTTTGAAGGCGGCGCTTTCGGGCCCTGTCGGCCCGCAAGATGGCGACCGTAAATGCACCCCGCTCCGACGGCAGCCCCTGCAGGGGCATTGCGGCTAAGTGCTCTCGAGCAGGCGTTGGCCAACGAACTCGCCCTGTGCAACTCCACCCGGGCAGGCAAAGAGGCCGCCGCCGGTATGGGTCACGAACTGGTTGAGCATGTCGAACTTCGCCATCTCGCTGAAAATCTTGATAAAGCCGGTGCGGGGATCGCGCTGGTAGCACACGAAAAAAAGCCCGGCATCATACGCAATACCCTGGCGCCAAGGCGGCCAGCGCTCGATCGTGAAATCGGCGCCATCATTATACGAGTAGGGACGCCGGAAAATTTGCGCGCCATCATTGCTCACCGAAGCTGCGAGACGGACATGGGCACTTTCGGGAATGACAGGGGTGCCGTACTCATCGGCTGCATTCAGGTCGAGCGAGTCGAACTCGTTGTTCCGACCTAGTGGGGCACCGGACACTTTGTGCCGGCCAAAGGTCCGCTCCTGAAAATCTAACGGCATGCGGTCCCAATGCTCCAGCGCTATGCGAATACGGCGCAAGACGACATAGCTGCCGCCGCGCATCCAACCCGGGCCTTCGTTGCCGACCCAGACAAACTTCTCCATGGCCGCTGGATCGTGGCTCGACGGATTGCTCGTCCCGTCCTTGAACCCCATCAGGTTGCGCGGCGTCTCGTTCGGGCCGACGTGGGGAATAAACCCGGTCTGCGCCCAGCGCAGTCGAGCCACGCCATAAGCAAGCCGTACCAGCCGCCGGACGGCATCGAAGGCGACTTGCGGCTGGTCGGCGCAAGCCTGAACCGACAAATCGCCGCCGGTGCGCGTTTCGATTAATTGGTCGCCTTTGAAGCTGGGCAGGTCGACCAGCGCCTGCGGCCGATGTGACGCCAGGCCGTAGCTATCCTTCCCATCTTTCGCGAACAATCCGGCACCGAACCCGAAAGTCAGTGTCAGCCGTGCCGGGGGGAGGCCCATCGCCTCGCCGCTATCCGATACAGCTGGCACGACCCCCGGCTGCGCGGTCTGGCCGGCGCTCATCGCCGCCGCGGCCGATGTCCAGACGCGAAGCAGCCCGATCAGGTCACCGCGTTTGGCCGAAACGAGGTCGAGTGCGGCCGTGTAGGTGTGACTTTGGGCGGGCGTCGTAATGCCGCTTTGGTGCGTGCCCCAGAACGGCTCGATTAGGTTCTCTCGGCGGTCCGCGGCCGAACTGGTGCATTCGGCCTCGACGCTGGCTTCGGCGACACCGCCCTTCAGCAAACCGGCAGCTGCGGCCGCGACGCCGGCCACAGCGTGGACCAGCCGGCGCCGCGTTGGGCGCGATCCTCCGGCGGTTGTTTCACTCACCGTAACACCTTCACACGCCAGTTGTGGCACTCTTCGACGAAGGGAAACGGTCGAAGCGAACCGTGTGTGGATACGCCCAGTGGCGGCAATCAGGGTCGGCCCTGATCCCGGGAACCGCTAGGCGCGAGTCGAGGTCCTAGAGATTGGTAGGGTCGGCAATAGCCACCGCGAGGTGTTCATATTCATCGCAAACGGTTCCGCAGATCTGTTTGATCGCCTGCAGCTGGGCGTTAGCGCCTGCCGTATCACCTTTGACCAGATAGGCTTCACCGAGGTATTCGCGGACTTGGGCGTAGCGCGGATCGAGCGCGATCGACTTCAGATAGTAGCTGATCCCCTCGTCGATCCGGCCCAGTTTGCGCGCCGCATACCCGCGGTAATTGAGGGCTACCGGCGTATTAGGGTTGCTCAGGAGGTCGAGCACGCCAAGAGCTTCGCCGTAGCGTCCGGTCTTCACCAGCGCAAAAGCGTAGTCGGTTAGTTCTTGGTCCGGCAGCACGCCATTCTCCGCCTTTACGCATTTTTGGGACCTGGTGTCCCACACCTCGCCGCGTCCGCAGCTCGGCGTGCTCGACCTGTCGCTTCCGCCACCGCCGCCGTCGGCGAGGGCCGGACCGGCCGTCATCAAGCAGAGCCCAAACGCCGCGGCTAGGATTACTTCAACTCTCATGATCTGCCCCTCGTGGTGAGGATGCCGATCGTGCGCTGGATCGGCCTGTGAATCAACGACCACTTCGGACACCCTTTTATTCCGCTGGGGTGTGGCGGGAATTTTTAAGGCGCTGCGGTCTTGCTCTCCTTCAGAGACGCGGCGAAGGTCGCCCGCCCAGATCCGAGACCGCATCCCACACCGGATCTTCGCGGCGGAAAGAACACGCACATACGGGTAGCCCAGTGTACCTGCCGCGCCGTCGGGGCAGAAATGCGATTGCTGTTCCTGGCAAAGAAGCCTGGCGCCTATATTTGGATCGGCAACGGGAGGGCAGACAATGGCGGAATGCTACACAGCCCGCAAAACGAAGCCGTCGGCAAGCTGTGGACCCGCAGCCTCGCCGGCCCGGCTGTAGACTGCATGCTCGCGGTGCTCCCAGCTCTCGCTGATCAGCCGTCCGATCTCGGGGTCATACCCAGCAGCGGATAAAGCCGCATTTCGACGATCTGCTGAACGGCATGCATACAGAGCTTGGTAGCTTGTTGGCCGCTTCCTCGATGATGTCGACCTCGGCGGCGGTAAAGCGGTAACGAGCGACTTCGCCCCAATACTGTACGCCGTCCTGGGTGTAGAGGTCGAAGCCCAATGTTTCGACCTCTCCACTGCCAGGACCGCCGCGGCAATAGGGCTCGTCGGGGTTGACCGCGCAGTAGGAACGTAAGAGCCGATCAGACTGCCTCCACTATAGGCCGTGCCGCCCCGATTGACATAAACGGGTAGCGAGACGAAGCCCGGCACTCCGCTGTGCCCAGCCCGTGACCCCGCATGAACCCGACCATCGCTGGAATAAACCAATTGCAGGTGCCGTCGGGCCACCCCTAAGCCCCCGCCTAGATCGCGTTACGGTTCAGCTAGTTCGCGAGCTGGTCGAGAAGGAGGTCGCTCGCCGAAGGTCCACCGTTCCCTCATCGTGCCCAGTCGACCTCGCGACGGCAGTATTCACGCCCACAGATTGCACCAGGCTAAGTGAACCACTGCCGAAGCTCGATACGGTACCCGTTAGGATCGCAGATTTCCGCCCTCGAGTAGGTCTCGCGAACTCTTGGGCCCCAGACAATGTCGACACCCTTGGTCCTCAGATAGTCGGTCGTCTTCTGCATGTCGTCGACCTCGAGCGCAATCATCCGGTATCCCAAATGCTCGGTTTGTGGAGCCGGGTCGACTGCAGCGCCTTCGTATGCGATCAGCTCGACGACGGTGCCGCCTAGATCCAGATAGACCAAGTCGATGGGCACACCCGGACCCGAGCGTTCGATCCGGTCGCGCGTTTTCATCTTGAAACCCAACACATCGGTGTAGAACTGTACGGTGCGATCGAGCTGATCAGTGACGATCTCGACGTGGTCGATCCTCTTGAACATCAGCGCCTCCAGACCTTTGTTGTTCAAAATTCATCGCGAAAACACCTAGTCGGATCCGAGAAGCCTTTAGTCTGCAATGCCAGAGGGGGCAGTTCCGCTAGGCCCACTTCTATCGAGGCAGCTTAGGGTCCTTTCAGATCCTCGGCTACGTCAACCCGCACGCGCTGGCCCTCGTTCAGATGCGTGAGGTCCGCCCGCTCGAGCGCGGAAGCGCGCACAAAGATGTCCTTCTCGCTGCCATCGCGAACAATGAAACCGAAACCCTTGGTGGCGTTGTACCACTTTACCGTTCCCATCTCCTGAACGTTGCTTCCAAGGGCTGGTGGTCTGGTTGCGCCCCGAAGCTCCTTCGCGGCCGGGGCAGGACACCGCCGCCGCCCCAGGCGCGCTGTTTTGCGGTAGGCGGCTTGCGATCAACTATACGGCTTGCGCAGACCAAACCTTGCTCGGCAGATACGTTCCCGTCAACGCTGCAGCAGCGACCCGGGCCCGTGCGGGAGAAAACGCCCCTTCCGCGCGCACTGAGGCGGATCGTATTGTTGATAGGCGAATTCCGCGATTGAGGACTATCATGGTGACGGACCGCTACGAACTTCCCTTGTCGACAGCTTCGTCGGCCGCGCGGGACGCCTATGGCGAGGGCTGTGACGCGAAGCTCACGATGTATCCCGGCGCCATCGAGGCGTTCGATCGCGCCATCGGCGCGGATCCCAGCTTTGCCCTCGCCCATGCCGCGAAGGCGCACGCGCTCATGGAACGCGGCGACGCCGTGGAGGCTCGCACGGCGATGGCGGCCGCCAATTCTCTCACTACCGGTCTGTCCGCGCGGGAAAAGAGCCATGTCGAATTTTTCGGCTTGCTGGTGATGGGCGATGCCGAGGGTGCGCTTTCGGCGGTGCACGCGCACCTCGACGCCTGGCCGCGCGATGTTGTGGTGCTGGCAACGACCGCCTTCACCAACGGCCTGATCGGCAGCTCCGGCCGCGCCGGGCAGAAGCGCCGGCTGTTGGAGCTGCTGGACCGGCTCGCCCCGAGCTATGGCCACGACTGGTGGTTCACGGCGCACCACGGGATGGCGCTCTCGGAGAACGGACAGCGCGATGCCGCCCGCCCAAAGATCGATCGCTCGCTCGCCCAAAATCCGAAAAATCCCTGGGCGGCGCACGCCCGCGCCCATCTCTGCTATGAGGAAGGCGATGCAAACGCGGCCCGCACCTTTCTGGCGTCGTGGCTTGGCAGCTATCCGCGCAACGGCTTGTTGTATAGCCACCTCAATTGGCATCTGGCCCTCGGTCACCTCGAGGGCGGCGATGCGGCGGCGGCACTCCGGCTCTTCAGGGAGACCTTCGCACCCGATGTGCACAGCGGACCGCCGCGCGGAAAGCTCAACGATGGCGTTTCCTTTTTGTGGCGCTGGGAGCTCGCCGGGCATCCCCGCGACCCCGACGCTTGGCGCGTGATGCGCGCTTTCGTGACCGCCGCCTTTCCACGCGCCGGCGTTGCTTTTTCCGATATGCACATCGCACTCACGGAGGCTGTGGCCGGCAACGAGGCGGAGCTGGACGCTCGCGAACGGCAAATCGACGAGCTCGCGCGCGACGGCCGTTATCCGTCGGGGCCGCTGGTTCCGGCGGTGTCGCGCGGCTTCGCGGCCTTCGAACGGCGCGATTTCTCCGCGACGATCGACGCGCTCGAACCGATAGCCGGCGAGCTCGAACGCATCGGCGGCAGCCGAGCCCAGCTCGATCTGGTGGAGTTCACCCTGTTAAAGGCCTATCTCGGCGCGGACCGCCTGGGCGACGCGCGCCGAATCCTGAGCGGGCGAGGTCGCGGCTCGTCGCAGCTTGCGGTCACCGGATTGGCGGCGGTGCACTGATGCGCTATGGCTTCTATTTCCCGACTCGCGGTCCGACCGCGACGCGCGAGGGTATTCTCGCGCTGGTACGCGAAGGCGAGCGGCTAGGCTTGCATTCGGCGATGGTCGCCGACCACATCGTGCTCCCGGTCGAGAGCCGATCCACCTACCCGTACACGTTGGATGGCAAGCACCTGAGCGCGGGCGACGCACCGCCCGGCATGGCGACGGCTGGCACCCGGTCGGCGCCGCCGCCGCCTCGCCGTTGCCGCCGCGGGAGATGCGCGCGCATCTCGACACACTGAAGCAGTTGACCGAGGCGCAGGGGCGCGATTTCTCTGCCCTGACGATCTCCTACAAGGCGCCGCTCTACGACACCGGCATTCCATTGTCGGACGGATCACGCCGGCCCTTCTCCGGCGCACCCGAACAGATTGCCGCCGACATCCGAACTTTCGCGGGTATCGGCCTGCACGAGCTGATCTTCGATTTCCGCGGCCGGTCGATTGCGGAGAGTATCGAGCGCCTGCAATGGTTCGCCGCGGATGTCGTCCCGCTCGCGAGCGGCTGAGGCTGGCCCATATCGCTCGCTTATTCGGTGGCTCTCCAGCCCTGCGGCTGAGCAGCCGCAATCAGGCGATCGACTTTCTCAAGTGTTCCATTGAAGTCGCGCGGAGAGAGCTGCAATGCGCTCTCGAACGGAAAATCGAGCACACGCACGGTGAGTAATGCCAATGTCAAAGAAGACGTAAAAACGCCGACAAGGACAGCCTTGGAGGTGGACGCCTCCGCCGCAAACACCAGCATGCAGCCGATCAGCGTGGAGGCGAATATAATCAGCAGGCCCCAGACGAGGCCCGGGACGCCCTGTGTCATCTGATATAGCCTTGTTTCACGGCTTTGATGAGCGGCGGCGAGTAGGTTCAGCATTTGACCTCGAACCTGGTTGTCAGCCGGATCGGTATTGACCGTCTCAACCGTATGCCAGAGTGACTGAAATTTGGCGTCAGCCGCCCGGCTCTCCTTTCGCCGCTGCATGTCAGCCCATTCTTGGTCAATCACGATCGTCAGGTAGGCATGCAGATCGTTCAGGATCGCATCCCTCGCCGGTGACGGCAGACGATCGCTTAGGATCGCCAGCCCGTGCAGGCTGCCGCATTCGCTGTCAATCGCCTGCGAAGGGACATTGTAATTGGACCAGACGTTGTCGAAAATAAACGCCAGCAGTACGGCAAAAATTACCCCGAGGTGTAGGAAGACTGCATATCCAACCTCGTGATAGCGGCGAAACGTGTCATGATGAACGATCCGGTGCAGCAGCGCGCAGATGAAAGCTGCGACAAGCCCAGTCGCGAGAATCAGCCCGCCAAGCTCAATGTACGACATCTTCTAAACAGGCAAGCTGAATTCAGGATCGCGTTTCGCCGCTTCTCCGAATGAAGACAGCGAGACGCCGAGGAGTCGAATGCCTCTCGCGACAGGAAAGAGAGGCTCGAGCAGCGCACAGCCGAGCTGTTCGAGTTCGCTTCGTGTGATGATCGGCGTCTGACCGGTGCGGCTGCGGGTGATCACCCGGAAATTGGTGAACTTGACCTTGAGGGTGACGGTGCGGCCGCGCACACCCGAACGCTCGCAGTGCGCCCACACGTTGTCGACGATCTCGCGGAGCGCCTCCCGCGCGGCCTCGTAGGTGAAGAGATCGGCGGCGAAGGTGTTCTCGACGCCGACGGATTTGCGGATGCGGTCGGCCCGCACCGGCCGTTCGTCGACGCCGCGCGCCGCCCAGTAGTAGTAGGCGCCGGCTTTACCGAAATGCTGCTGCAGGAAGGCCTGCGATTGCGCCTTGAGGTCGAGCCCGGTCTCGATGCCGAGCCCGGCCATCTTTCTGGCGGTCGCAGGCCCGACGCCGTGAAACTTCCTGACCGGCAGGGTCTCGACAAATGCCGGCCCCATTTGCGGAGTGATGACGAAGAGCCCGTCCGGCTTGCGGTGATCGGAGGCGAGCTTGGCGAGAAACTTGTTGTAGGAGACGCCGGCCGAGGCCGTGAGCTCGGTTTCGGCACGGATCATTGCGCGAATTTCTTCGGCGATGCGTGTCGCCGAAACAATGCCCTTGAGGTTTCGGGTGACGTCGAGATAGGCCTCGTCGAGCGACAATGGCTCGATGATCGGGGTGTATGTGGCAAAGATCTCGCGGATCTGCAGAGAGATCGCTTTGTAGGCGTCAAACCGCGGCTTGACGAAAATCAGATCGGGGCATCTCCGCTTGGCGGTGACCGACGGCATCGCGGAATGCACGCCAAACTTCCGCGCTTCGTAGCTCGCGGCGGCGACGACGCCGCGTTCGCGCGAGCCGCCGACCGCGACCGGCTTGCCGCGCAGCTCCGGATTATCGCGCTGTTCGACAGACGCGTAGAACGCGTCCATATCGATATGGATGATTTTGCGCGCGCTGCCCGCCCCGGCCGAGTATCCTTCTGCGCGCCCTTCCGTCCCCATCTATGCCCTCTCCCGATCGTTCGCCAGGCGAGGATGCGGTTCGCGTCGACCGCATGTTCGTAGGTAACCGATAGCGTCGGCCGACGCCAGCCGCTAACTTCCGCCGCCGGATCATTAGACAGCAAGGAGGACGGCATGCATTTCGGCGGCGCGATGTTCTTTACCGATTACTCGATGTCGGCGATGGGGCTTGCCCGGGCGCTCGAAGAGCGCGGTTTCGAGTCGGTTTGGGCACCCGAGCACTCGCACATCCCGACCTCACGCAAGACGCCATTTCCGGGGGGAGGCGATCTGCCCAAACAGTATTACGACGCCATGGACCCGTTCGTCGTGCTGGCCGCCGCCAGCCAGGTCACCAAGACCATCAAATTCGGCACCGGTGTCGCCCTGGTTCAACAGCGCGACGCGATCCAGACCGCGAAGCTGGTCGCCTCGATCGACCAAGTGAGCCGCGGGCGGTTCCTGTTTGGCGTCGGCGGTGGCTGGAACCAGGACGAAATGGAAAACCACGGGACCGTCTATGCGACACGCTTCAGGCGGATGCGCGAATCGATCGAGGCGATGAAGGAAATCTGGACAAAATCCGAGGCCAAATACCACGGGGAGTTCGTCCATTTCGATCCAATGATCGCCAAGCCAAAACCGGTGCAGAAACCGCACCCGCCGATCCACGTCGGCGGCGCCTTCCCCTATGGCGCGCGCCGTGCGATCCGCTATGGCGATGGCTGGATTCCGACGGCCCGCGGCGAGATCGGCGACGTCCTGCCGAAATTCCGCGAGATGGCGAAGGAGGCCGGCCGCGATCCGGCTTCGATCGAAATAACCTCATTTGGCCTCGGCGAGGATCTCGACCGGGTCAAGCGGCTGGCAGAGATCGGGGTGGCCCGTGTCGTGCCGATGTTCCCTCCGGAAAAGGCGGATACGGTACTGCCGATCGTCGACCGCTGGACCAAAATCATGCGGCAGGTCAACGGGTAGACCTGGCCGAGGTCGTTCTGCGGACAGAAGCATCATCTGCGCCACCCTTGGGGGCTGAAACCATCGGACCAAGAACGAGGATGGGGGGCAGTCGACTAGAATACCTGCACGAGAGACCGTGTTCGAAATTCGTTGCTGACTCGTCGCCGGGGGGGAGGTGGATTAGAACCATCGGTTCCCGCAAACCCACGACTGGAGATCTCGCGGTGATCAGGTTTGCATGAGCCGCCTCGGGAGGAAGGCGGATTCGAACTTCGGCGGAGCCCATGTCGTCATCCAACGAGCCGAGCGTTTGCCCGAGCACCGGGCCGAAGCGCCCCCCGATCTGATGGTCGACGATATCGATGCCGCGCACCGCGACTATGTCGAGGAGGGGTTAGGGGCGAGCGGTCTGCGTGTGTGCCGCTGGTTGTCTCCACGGTTAGAGCAAGATTCTAACAGGCTGAATCAAAAAGAGGATTCCCATATTTGGGGTTTTGTGATTCAAGATGCTGGCTGGGGCTGGGGGCCAGCATCAGATGGCAAGACCCTATTCGCAGGACCTGCGG
>Ga0310914_10000756_pt1 | contig 19686 bp, 21 predicted proteins | sample GREbulkMGAN108_FD_203450 | JGI IMG/M metagenome (GOLD analysis project Ga0310914, IMG submission 203450) | Lab enrichment of tropical soil microbial communities from Luquillo Experimental Forest, Puerto Rico - GRE.bulkMG.AN108 | ecosystem: Environmental > Terrestrial > Soil > Tropical forest >... | reverse complement strand
GTGGCCCTCGGCAGGGGAAGGTCATGGAGCGGCGGCAATTCATCAGAGGTCTTTGTGGCGGTATTGCCGCGTGGCCGCTTGCCGCCTACGCACAGCAAGTAAGTGAGCCACGGCGTATCGGAGTGCTTGGCGCGGATGCGACAGTCTGGCGTCAGTGGACGGCTGCTTTCGTTGCACGCCTGCGAGAACTCGGTTGGATTGCGGGAGACAATTTAGCGATCGAGTATCGCTGGACCGAGGGAAGGTCCCAGCGTGTCAGCGACATCGCGGCTGAATTCATGCGGCAAGACGTTGATGTCATCGTCACGTATGGAAGCGCTGTCACGATCCTAAAGCAGGCGACAACGACCATTCCCATCGTCTTTGCCGTGGCGTTCGATCCGGTCCGCAGCGGCCTGGTTCATAGTTTGGCAAAGCCAGGCGGCAACGTCACGGGCATGTCGATCCAACAGCCCGACCTTGTCAGCAAGCGACTCGAAATCTTGCGCGAGGTTATACCGGAGCTTCGCCGATTAGCGATTCTAGCTAACGCTGGCTACGCCGAGCCGATGCTGGAGGCGGATCGAGTCAAATCGGCGGCTCAAGCGCTCGGCCTCGAAGCGGCACGGCTGGGCGTCTGGGGATCACAGGACATTACGCCCGCCCTTGAAGCGCTCAAAGGAAGAGCGGACGCGCTCTATGTGGTGTCAGACGCGCTGATCGCCGCTAACCGGACACGCATTATCAGGTTGGCGCTCGACGAGCACTTGCCGACTATTTTCGCCAATGGCGATTATGTTGAGGCCGGCGGTCTCATATCATATGGACCGAACTACGCCGATCTGTTCCGGCGGTCTGCCGATATGGTCGACAAAATTCTGCGTGGCACAAATCCCGGCGACATTCCGGTTGAGCAGCCGGCCAAGTTCGATTTTGCGATCAACATTAAGACGGCGACAGCACTCGGCCTCACTATGTCGCCGACCTTGCTCGCCGCCGCTGACGAGGTTATCGAATGAGGCGGCGCAATTGCATCGAACTACTCGTCGCTCGTTCAGTTGAGCGGCAACAGCGCGGACGCTAGTGAACCCTTGGGACCGCAGGTCATCCACGATGGCGCTCAGGGTCCACATAAGCGAACGAATGTCGGACTAAATCACCGGCCACGCACGCAGGACCATCGGTGCGAAGTATGGTGCGCCCACGGTCGAGCACATGGCGGCGGCGCTGGAAAAGTTTCCCCTCTACGAGACTTGATCGCTTGGTCGAGCAGCAGTCGAGGCTTTAGCGACCTTTTTGAAGGTGGGATGGCGGCCCGCTCTGGACATTCGAGAGGCAACAAGGGACCCATCAAATGTTTAACTGATGATCCTCCGGGCCAGCATTCTGGCGTCCGGCAATGTCCGCTTTTGGGGGTAAAGCGGACATGACGCGCGCATAATCCGATGTCCGCTTTTGACCCAAAGCGGACATTCCAGTGCGCCGGCCTGACCACTTCACTCTGTTTACAGGGGGGAGAGCTTCGTGGAGAACCACAAACACTTTGTAGTTGAATCACACAGGAACTTAGGTTGCAACGTTCCGGTGTATCAATTGGTACTTGATTGATGCGCCGAAGGTAGAAGGAGAGTAGGATTGAGTTGGCTGCGGGGCTGTCCCGATTAGGGGAGGTCCGAGCATGTGTGACTACAGCCTTCACAGCGTCAAATCACGGCCTGCTAAGGTTGGTGACAAGCTAACAACACGCGACTTTGGCACTGGTACGCGAGGATTCGCGGCATCGGAAGATACCAACGTGGCAGTATGCGTTCTTCCGGGAACTGAGTTAGCCTTCGCTCACGATCTTAAGCGCCTGCCAACTAGATTGTGGCCGTGGCACGACGGCAGTGCAATCGAGTACAAGACGGCGATCTTTCGGCAAATCAACAAAGAGAAAGTGGCAGCGCATCACGATGCACTGGAATTTCCGGACGGCCAAATCGTACTCCTGACGTTCCTGTGCGAGGGTCAGCAAGCTACGGTTCTTCAGTTACCGGCGGAGCCAAAAACTGTCATTGAGACGAAAGCCCAGCAGCGGGCAGCCTACATCGGTTGACTGGTCACGGCAGCTTTGTGGCCACCCGATCTGTGGGTGGCCACTCGCTCGAACCTGCATTTAAATTTGTGGGCTTAATGTACACACGGCAGTTTTCGATGCTGTGGTGACCGCGATGTACAGGCTCATCAGTTTCGCGGTCATAATAATATGGACCGTGATGTTCGTTCCAAGCTGTTTACACGCGCGTGACGACGGCCGCTTCACGTACTCTCCGCTCAAGGAATGGTTCGACCGCCTTGCGAGCAAGAACGGACTGTGCTGCGCTTTTGCCGACGGTGTCAGTGTTCAGGATGTCGACTGGGACTCACAGGAGGGCCACTATCGTGTACGACTTTACGGGCAATGGTTTGTGGTGCCCGACGCGGCAGTTGTAACCGAACCCAACCGTTTCGGCCCTGCCGTCGTGTAGCCCTACAACGACCGTTACGGCAACACCCAAATTCGCTGCTTTATGCCTGGTGCCGGCACGTAGTCCTGGTCCGGTCGCTGGCCTTGCCGAAATATCGTTGGTCGCCCATCATTCAATTTCTATTTCGGCAGAACTCTATGCGTACGTTCATGCGATCAGCAAAATGTTCTCTCGCCACTGTGGTCGCGGCCCTTGCGGCAATTTTTTTGACAGGGGCACGCGCCGCAGAGTCACTTCAGATCGAGGGGGGTCAAATCGCCGATGCTGCACCGGATGATTCCGGTATCCGGGTATTTAAGGGCATCCCATATGCCGCTCCGCCTGTGGGGGAGCTGCGCTGGAAGGCGCCTCAACCCGTGCAACCATGGGACGGCATTCGCAGCATTGCCGAATGGGGTCCGCGCTGCGTGCAGAGTAACCGACTTGGCGATTTTGACCCGCTCAACAAACGAATGGACGAGGACTGCCTGTACTTGAACGTCTGGACCCCAGCAAAAGCGTCGAGCCAATCGTTACCGGTCATGGTCTGGATACACGGGGGCAGCAACCTGAACGGCGCCGGCTCGCAGCCCGAATTTGACGGTAGCCGTCTCGCCAGTAGGGGCGTTGTAGTCGTCACCATCAATTACCGGCTCGACGTTTTCGGATTCCTGGCACACCCGGAATTGACGAGAGAATCGGGCACGAATTCCTCCGGCAATTACGGCCTGCTAGATCAAATTGCCGCACTCAAGTGGGTGCAGAGGAACATACGGACATTCGGTGGTGACCCCAATCAGGTAACGCTGTTCGGGGAGTCGGCAGGTGCTTTCGACGTGAGCTTGCTGATGGCCTCATCACTGACAAAGGGCTTGTTCACGCGCGTAATCGGCGAGAGCGGGGGCGCGCTCACCACGATTGCTGCGTTCGGGCCAAAGTCCCTGCAGATTGGTGAACAAGATGGTGTCAAATTCGTCAGGTCGATGGGGGTGAATTCTATTGCCGAATTGCGTGCCAAATCGGCCCAGGAAATTCTCGAAGCTGTGATCAAGAACCCAATCACGTATGCGTTCGGTGTAGTTGACGGACACGTTGTGCCTGAGCACCCCGCGTCGATCTATGCCCAGGGCAAGCACAATGATGTTCCGTTGCTCGTCGGCTGGAACGCCGATGAAGGCAGCCTGTTTGCGGCTCGCGTTAAGTTGCCGCCGGATGCTCCACCTTACGCGGACCGAATTCGCGCGCAGTTCAAAGATCAAAGCGAGACAGCGTTAAAACTCTATCCTCCGGGATCAAGCCCACAAGAGGAGGAGGCATCGCTAACCGCGTTACTCGGGGACCAAATCATTGCTTATGGTAGTTGGGCTTGGGCGGAACGGGTTGCGACGAGCGGCAGGTCGCCGGTCTATCGCTACTATTTCACGCGCCGACCGCCCGGCGCACCCGAGCTCTCCCTTTATCCACTCACAGCGCCTGGCGTCTATCACTTCGCTGAGATTTATTACGTCTTCGACAATCTCCATGTGATGAGCGGCTGGCCATGGGAGACTGACGATCGCCGGCTTGCTGATGCAATGTCTTCCTACTGGACTAATTTTGCGAAGATCGGCGATCCCAACGGACCAGGCTTGCCGCAATGGCTGGCGTATAAGCCCGGCGGAGGCGGGCAGGTGTTGGAGCTTGGCAAGCTGATTGGGCTTCACGCAGAGCCGAACCGAGATCGTTACGAGTTCTTCGATGCTTTGTATCGGAAGACGGCTGTAAAGTAGCGTGTTACTGCAGTCTTTGTTTCTGCACGAGCTTGGTTGACTTACAGGAAGTGTGGAACGGCCATCTCGACGCGTATTGCGGCATGCTAGCGCGTGGCCTACATAAAAAATATGTCTGAACACAAAGTGACTTTGAAATGGGAGCGCGGAGGCGCTGCGTTTTCATATCAGAAGTACCCGCGCGATCATACTTGGAGTTTCGACGGCGGCCATACAGTGACGGCGACGGCGGCGCCGGCTTATCTCGGCGATCCGGCCCATGTCGATCCGGAGGAGGCCTTTGTTGCTTCACTCTCGAGCTGTCACATGCTCACGTTCCTAGCGATTGCTTGTAAGCAGAAGTTCGTGCTCGATTCGTACGAGGACGAGGCGGTTGGCCACCTTGAGAAGAATGCCGATGGCAAGCTCGCGATTACCCGTGTCGAACTACGCCCAAAAATTACGTGGGGCGACGGCCGAAAGCCCAATGCGGAAGAGCTTGATAAGATGCATCACGCCGCCCATGAGAATTGTTTCATTACCAACTCGGTTAAAACCGAGGTGAGGGTGACGAAAATCTAGCGACCCTTTGCGAGCCCCGCAGGCTGCTGATCGAGTGAGGAGCACAATTTTGCTGCGACGCAGGATGTCTGCTTGCGGCACAAAGCGGACATGACCGGTTGGCTTTGCCGGTAATGTTTTCGCTGCTGGAGGGATCCGAGCAACCGGCATTCCGAGCGTCCTGATCAATCGATGGGGTGGAGGCCGGGGATGATCTCGGCGCGTTCGGCCACCACGCCCTTAACCTTGTTGGCCCACTTGCGCCGTCTTGAACGGCTGGCCTTCCCCATCACACTAACCAGTGCGATCATGATCGCGAAGCTTCCATGAGGGCATGATGCAGGAAGAGCTTTCGGTGATCGCCAACTTCGAAGTGCGTCGGCGAGCTTACCTAGCACCTGATGGTGGGGTCCTCCGCAATCTTCCAGATTTTGCCAATGATCGAGATCTGATCATTTCCATGTACCGCGGCATGGCGTTGGCGCGCGCCTTTGATTTGAGAGCCGTGTCACTGCAGCGCACAGGCCGCCTCGGTACCTATGCAACGTCGCTAGGCCAAGAGGCGGTCACGGTCGGAATTGCCAGTGCCATGCGGCCGGAAGATGTGCTTCTACCTAGCTACCGGGATAATGCGGCACTGCTCTGGCGCGGGGTGAGAATGGAGGACATCCTGCTGTTTTGGGGCGGCGACGAGCGCGGCAACCGCTGGTCTGGACCAGCTCACGATTTCCCATTTTGCATTCCTGTCGGTTCGCAGGCGCCACAGGCGGCCGGCGTTGCTTACGCCTTCAAATACTGCAAACAAGCCCGCGTGGCGGTCTGTATCCTCGGTGACGGCGCGACCTCTAAGGGCGACGTGTGGGAGGCTATGAACTTCGCCGGCGTCTGCAAGTTGCCTGTCGTGTTCTTGGTGAACAACAATCAGTGGGCGATTTCCGTGCCGCTCCGGCTGCAGACGGCGTCACAGACGCTGGCGCAGAAGGCGATTGCTGCGGGATTCTCTGGGGAGCAAGTCGACGGCAACGACGTCATCGCTGTGCGCGCAGCAGCTGATGAGGCGATCGCTTCAGCTCGGGCGGGGAACGGTCCACGTCTGATAGAGGCCGTTACCTACCGGCTTGGTGATCACACTACCGCCGACGATGCGTCGCGGTATCGCTCGACGGAAGAAGTCCAGCAGCGCTGGAAGGAAGAGCCAATTGTTCGGTTGCGAAATTATCTGGTCACTCGAATGAATTGGAGCAAAGCGGACGAGGAAAAAATCACTACCGAGTGCGAGCAAAAAGTTACAGCGGCTATCGAGCACTATTTAGCGACGGGCCCGCGTCCGCCGGAGACCATGTTCGATCATCTCTATGCCAGCCTGCCCAGTGCCTATGTCGGCCAGCGCAAGGAAATCGAGGACCAGAATGCCTGAGGCGACATTGGTCGATGCAATCAATTTGGCTTTGGCCCGCGCTCTGACGGATGATCCTAATGTCGTGATCTTTGGAGAAGATGTCGGCGTCAATGGCGGCGTATTCCGTGCCACCGCCGGTTTGCAGCAGCGCTTCGGCGCCGAGCGCGTTTTCGACACGCCGCTGTCGGAAACTCTGATCGGTGGACTCTGCGTGGGCATGGCGGCGCAGGGCCTAAAACCTGTCGGTGAGATCCAGTTTATGGGGTTCCTTTATCCGTGCATCGATCAGCTGGTTAACCACGCGTCCAGGCTCCGCAACCGAACTCAGGGGCGGCTTTCTTGCCCGATGGTTTTGCGCACGCCGCATGGCGCCGGCATTCGCGCTCCGGAACATCACTCGGAAGCAACCGAGGCGATGCTCGCCCACATCCCCGGCTTGCGCGTGGTGATCCCATCAGCGCCGGATCGCGCCTACGGTCTCTTGCTTGCCGCGATCCGTGATCCAGATCCGGTGGTGTTTCTCGAGCCGACGCGAATCTACCGAGCGGTGAAAGGCGAAATTGAAGATACCGGCGAAGCTTTGCCGCTGGATATCGCCTTTGTTGTTCGCGAGGGCGGCGACGTGACGCTCATCAGTTGGGGAGCGATGGTTAGGGACACACTGGACGCCGCCGACGAACTGGCTGCCGAAGGCATAGACGCCGAAGTGATCGACCTAGCTACGCTCAAGCCCTATGATGAGCAAACAATTCTCGATTCCGTGGCCAAAACCGGCCGCTGTGTCATCGTGCACGAGGCCGCGCGCACCGGCGGATTTGGCGCCGAGATTGCTGCTCTGATTGCCGAGCGTGGACTGTTGTCGCTGCTTGCCCCCGTACTGCGCGTGACTGGATACGATACGGTGATACCGTTGCCTCGGCTGGAGCGGCAATACATGCCCTCAGTGGCGCGCATTGCTGCCGCGGTCCGCAAGACCTGCAAGTTTTCTTAAATCGAGCTGGATCGCATGCCGCGTCAGTTCACTTTGCCCGATCTTGGCGAGGGTCTCGAAGAGGCCGAAATCGTGGCTTGGTTGGTGAACGAGGGCGATCATGTCGTCGCCAATCAACCGCTGGTGTCGGTGGAGACCGACAAGGCCGTCGTGGAGATACCCTCTCCGTGGAGCGGAACTATTGCGCGAAGATTCGGCGCCAAAGGCGATCTGATCAAGGTCGGTTCCGCGCTGGTCGAGTTTGGCGAGGGAGCTGAAGCGGACACCGGCACTATCGTCGGCGTAGTTGAGCGCAGCAAACCGGAGGCGCGCGAGGCCGAGGCGCCCTCGCGACCACGCGGGTTGCAAGTGCTTCCTGCAATTCGGGCTCTGGCGCGCAAGCTCGATGTTGATCTCAACCTCGTCCAAGGCAGCGGTGCCGGCGGGATGATTACGCGAGCCGATGTCGAACGTGCGGCGCGTAGCCTGACCGAGGCCGGTCCGGCCGAGCCGCTCAAAGGTATGCGGCGCGCCATGGCGCATCGAATGGCATTGGCCCACGCGCAAGTGGTTCCGACGACGGTGATTGATGAGGCCGATATCGAGGCTTGGTCGAAGGAAGCTGACATCACGATTCGTCTCGTGCAAGCGATTGCGGCAGCGTGCAAAGCCGAACCCTCCCTAAATGCTTGGTACAACGCCGAAGCCGGGGAACGCCACTTGCTTAGCCGCGTGGATGTCGGCATCGCTGTTGATCTTGAAGGCGGGCTCTTGGTGCCGGTGCTGCGCAATGTCGGCGAGCGCGACAGCGCGGATTTGCGCGCCGGCCTCGATCGCATGCGCGCTGACGCTGCAGCGCGTTCAATTCCGCCAGAAGAATTGCGCGGCGCTACGATAACTCTTTCTAATTTTGGGATGATCGGCGGCCGGTTTGCCAGCCTTGTCGTCGTTCCGCCCCAGGTAGCCATTATCGGCGCTGGCCGGGCTGAGCGGCGCGTGCTCGCCAGCAATGATCAGCAAGTCATCCACCGCACGCTGCCTTTGTCCCTAACCTTCGATCATCGCGTCGTCACGGGAGGTGAAGCGGCGCGCTTTCTCACCGTGCTCAAATCGAGTCTGGCGAAGCCCTAAGGCGAGCCCAGAACGGCCGCGAGAATAAAAAAGATTTTTTTTGCTGCATTGCACTTGGTCCGCTTTTGGCACAAAGCGGACATCGCGCGGCTAAGTTCCGATGTCCACTTTTGGGGGTAAGCGGACATCGGGTGAAGGCGCCTCAATGTCCGCTTTTGACCAAAGCGGGGGCCTGGCATGCCGGAGGTTAGCGCCGCGGGCTCGTCAACTCGGCGGCCACTCGGGGTATTGCGGCAGGTCGTCGTTGATGCGCACCCAGGGCACCTTGGAGGCGACGAAGAAGTGGCACTCGGGCGACAGACCGGCGGGATCGTCGAACAGCGCAAGCGCGACGCCGACCCGCTTGGCCTCCGCGCGCTCGGCCATCACGCGCGTGCCGCATGTCGGGCAGAAGACGCGCTGCAGCGCCGGGGACGAGGCGAAGCGCGCGGTCGTGCCCATCACGGTCACCTGATCGATCGGATATTGGGCACGGGCGAAGAACGGCGAACTCATCGCCTTCTGGCACAGCCGGCAATGGCAGATCCGCACGTTGGTCGGCTTACCGCGTGCCTGGAAGCGCACCTGGCCGCACGGGCAGCCACCCTCGCGCACGGGTTCGTCTGGCATGGCGACCTCCTGTTAATGCAAAATGCTACGCCGCCCCCGCCGCTTCAACAACGTCATGTATCGCTGCTAGGGCGTGTATTCATAAACGCTTGATGTCCGAGATTGGGGGTAAAGCGGACATCGAGATTTCAGAGCGTCATGTCCGCTTTTGACCCTTTTCGGACATTCGCCCTAGAGATCGCCGCCGCCAAAAGACTTTAAGTGCTGTGACCTGCGGCAGACTGAAGTAGGTCGTCTGAGGCAAAGCAGACATCACGTAGACGTACCGTGGTAACTTGGGTGTGCGATGTCTGTCTTAAGCTGCGCAGGGTCATCACATGAACATTTATCATGCATGGTGTGATTTGAAGCCGGGAGTGAGCGACATCGCCTTTAGTGAAGGCGCGTCGAAATACCTGACTCATCTTCAAGCAAAAGGAATGATTGAGAGCTGGCGGATTACGCGTCGCAAGTGGGACTAGCTCCACCGGAACTTGGTGAGTTTCATCTAATGATTGAAGTCAAAGACTTGGCCCAGCTTGACCGTGCCTTCGACCATGTGGCTGAGCGCAGCGAGCCAACCGAGGGATATCATTTTGGCGTCAACTCGCTGGCGCAAAATGTCCGCTTTGCGCTCTATCGCGATTTTCCCGATCCGCAACGTCAGCGAGGCGCCGAGCGGTTCTAGTCGAACGCATTATGTCCGCTTCTGACCCAAAGCGGACATGGGCCTTTGAGAAATTGCTGCTGTGCAAAGTGGCGGTGGAAGCGGTTTTCTATCTCCGCTAATGACCCTTTTCTGAAGTCGGGCTCACTATTTTGCTGTAGCGCAATAGGGCGTCACCCATTTCTTCCCCGGCGCCTTTGATCTCGAAAACGAGCGAGAGCTTTCTTGTGCAGCTCACGATAGAGCCGTGGTCATGCGCGCAGGGCGAACGAATGGCTTGTGGCTTCTTGTATACAAGTGTACCAACCCCCACATGGTAACGACACCGAGAAGCCAGTCGGCCATGCCGCCTTTCGAAACGGCGCGAGAACGCGGCAGCCGGCTGTATGAGCGTCTTCGCAACGACATTCTATGCGGGCGGCTGCGGCCTGGCGAAGCTCTGTCCGAGTCTCGGCTTGCCGAGCAACACGGGATCAGCCGCACGCCCGTCCGCGAGGTCATTCAACGCCTGGTGAAAGAGAACTTGCTTGCGATTGTGCCTCAGGTGGGCACCTTCATAGCGCCTATCAAACTCTCTGCGGTAACGAGCAGCCAGTTCATCCGCGAAGCTCTAGAGTGCCGCGCGGTTCGCTTCGCGACGGAGCGCGCAACGCGCCCTCAGGTCGAAGCCCTTCGGCAGCAGATTTCCCGCCAGGAGCAGGCCATCGCGAAGGGCGATCATGTCGCCTTTTTCCTGCTCGATGAGCAGATGCACTCTCTGATCTTGGACATCGCCGGCCATGCGCACGCCTGGGATCTCATCGCCTCAGTGAAAGCGCAACTCGATCGCGTCCGATATCTTTCACTTGAAGACAATCGCTGGCTGAAAATGATCTATCGCCAGCACCGCGGGATCGTTGCGGCCATCCGAAACCACGACTCTCCTGGTGCCGAACAGGCGATGCAGGAGCATTTGCGTACTGTATTCGACGCCGTTGAACGTATTGCGCAACAGCACGCTGAGTTTTTCGAGCGGGAGCCGGCGACTGTCACCAAGGATATCGCCTGATGGAACAGACGTGGCGGTGGTTTGGACCCGACGACAAGATTACGCTTGCGGAAATCCGGCAAACCGGAGCAAGCGGGATCGTCACTGCGCTCCACAACATTCCTTATGGACTCGTTTGGAGCCGCGACGAAATTGCCAAACGCAAGCAGATGATCGCAGCGGCGGGCGGGCTGCGCTGGAGCGTTGTTGAGAGTCTTCCGGTCGCCGAGCCGATCAAACTCGGCGAAGGCGATCTTTCATCGCTGTTCGAGAATTACCGGCTGTCGCTGCGCAACCTCGCGGCGGAAGGGGTCACTACCGTTTGCTACAACTTCATGCCGGTTCTCGACTGGACCCGCACTCAGCTCGCGGCATCGTTGTCAAATGGCGGCACCGCCCTCCGTTTCAATGCGCACGAATACGCTGCATTCGACTGCTATATCCTTAATCGACCGGGCGCCGAGGCCGAGCAGCGGCCGAACGTTCTCGCCAAGGCTTGCAACTGGATCAAGACCGCAAGCGAAAGCGACAAGGATCGTCTGCTCGCTAACATTATGGCCGGACTTCCCGGCGCCTATGACCGCTACGATGTTCCGGGACTGCGCCAAATGCTCCAGCGCTACTCCGGCATCGATCATGCCGCGTTGCGGGCCAATCTGAAGCGATTTCTGAGCGAAGTGGTACCCACCGCCGAAGAGACAGGTGTCCGGCTCTGCATTCACCCCGACGATCCGCCGCGTTCGCTGTTCGGTCTGCCGCGCATCGTGTCCTCGAGCGACGACCTCGGCTTCATCACGAGCGCGGTCGACAGCGCTGCGAACGGCATAACGCTTTGCACTGGCTCGCTAGGTGCCGGCGCCGGCAATGATCTGCCGGCGATCGCCCGCCGCTTCGCGCCGCGGATCCATTTTGTGCATTTGAGAAATGTTACGAAGGAAGACGACGGCTCGTTCGTCGAGGCAGAGCATCTCGCCGGCGATGTCAACATGGTCGATGTCATCCGCCCCCTGCTGCGTGAGCAGGCGCGGCGTCGACAAGCCGGCGATCCGAAGTGGCGCCTCCCGTTCCGACCGGACCACGGCCATCAGTTGCTCGATGACGCCAGACGCGTGACCCATCCCGGCTACCCGCTTTACGGCCGGATGCGCGGATTGGCTGAACTGCGCGGTGTGATGACGGCAATCTCGGCCATCGAGGAGCTGCCGTTATGAGCGCCCCACGCCTGTCGTACCAAACACTCGCGTTGTTAGCCGACTCCGTTGCCCGTCCTGACATCAAACCAGATCGTCTGATGACCGGTATTTGCCACCTCGGCCTTGGCGCATTCGCGCGAGCGCACCTTGCCTCATACACCGACCCTTTGCTGGACACCGCCCCATTGTGGGGCATTTGCGGTATCAGTCTTCGCAGCCCAGCGACGCGCAACGCACTGGCTCCCCAGGACTGGCTGTATTTGCGGGCCGAACGTGACGGCTCAGGAGAACAGCTTCGGGCTATGGGTGCATTGACTGGCACGCTGGTCGCTCCAGAGGATCCATCCATTGTTGTCGAGCGGCTCGCGCAACCGTCTACCCGCATCGTGACAATCAGCGTCAGCGAGAAAGGTTATCATCTCCGCGCATCTGACGGCGCGCTCGATGAAGACGATCTGGCAATTCGGCATGACCTCGCGCATCCCGACCGCCCATTGACTGTGCCTGGCATCGTCGTCGCATCGCTGAATGCCCGCCGCAGTGCGGGCGTGCCCCCTTTCACCGTTCTGTGCTGCGACAATCTTCCGGAGAATGGAGCCTCGACACGTCGGGTTGTCATGCGTTTCGCCGAGATGCTGTCGCCCGATCTTGCCCGCTATATAGCCGATGCCGTTTCGTTTCCTAACTCGATGGTCGATCGCATCGTGCCGGGACGACGGACATGGATAAGAGCCGCATCGCCGCTGAATCCGGAGTTGTGGACGCCTGGCCGGTTGTCTGCGAACCGTTCGCTCAATGGGTCATCGAAGATCATTTCCCGCAGCGTCGCCCCGCCTGGAATCTCACCGGCGCGACTATGGTCAGCGACGTAAGACCCTACGAGACCATGAAGCTGCGGTTTCTCAATGGCAGCCATTCGGCCATTGCCTATCTCGGTCAATTGGCCGGCTTGCCGACAGTCGCCGACGCGATGCGCGAATCGGCGCTGGTGCAATTCATTTCCGATCTGATGATAGAAGCAGCGACCACGTTGCGAATGCCTCCAACCCTCGATCTCGCCGGCTACCGGCAGGCTCTGCTGGAACGCTTCCGCAATCCGGCACTTCGGCACCGCACCGCACAGATAGCGATGGACGGTTCGCAAAAGCTTCCGATGCGAATCTTCGCGACAGCGCTTGATCGCATCGCCAACGGGCAAACAGCGCCGTGCATGGCACTCGTTACGGCGGCCTGGCTCCGCTTTCTTCAACAACGCGACGACAGCGGATCACCTCTAACCGTAGACGATCCCAACAAAGACAAGCTGCTCAAAGCAGCACGCAAAGCCGGTACACCTCGGTCTCTCGTGAAGCAGGTCTTCGCAATGACCGACATCGTTCCGGCTGCTCTGGCGGCTTCGAACGCATTCGAAACCGAGGTGCTCGACGCACTGACGATGCTTTCGGATTCCGGCGCACGCTCGACACTAAAGATGTTCAACCATCGGGAGGAGAAACATGAAAATCGCAACCAAGGGACTAATCGCGACCTGTTTGCTGGCGGTATCGCTGCCAGCTCTCGCGCAGGAACCACCGGCGCCCGGTGAAAGCCCGCGTGTGGACGCCATACGCAAGGCGGGCGCGCTACGCGTTGGCGTGCTGGCTAATGCGCCCTGGCTTGTCGAGGACACCACGGGCTCTGGCGAGCACTGGTCCGGACCGGCCTGGATTTTGGCCAAGGAGTACGCCGATCGTCTGGCGGTAAAGTTGCAGCCAATCCTGGTTTCCCACGAGACCAAGGTGCCAGTGCTGGCCGCCAATCAGGTCGATATCTCGATCACGCCGCTGGCCGAAACCGCCGAACGCAAGGCGGTTGTCGACTTCGTCCTCTATTCGAACACCAGCGTCTGCATGTTCGGAAAAGCAGACAATCCGAAGTTCGCCAAGGCGAAGTCTGTCGATGACCTTAACAGCCCGGACGTTACGATCGCCTACTTCATTGGCGGCGGCGAAGAAGGTTGGGTGAAACAGCGATTCCCGAAGGCCAAACTCCTCGGGGTCGCTAACTCCGGAGCAACGGCGCCTCTTGAAGACATCATGGCCGGTCGAGCTGATGCCGCGCCTATCAATCGCATCCCTTACGTGCCGATGAGCCACAAGGTGACGGGCCTCGCCGTTCTGCCATCGGCCAATAACTGCCAGGGCAGTTTGGAGAAGGCTCAGCCGGTCGGAATGGCGATCGACAAAAACCAACCTGCCCTTCTGGCGTGGATGGTCGCTGTCGAAAAATCCATCCACGGGAAACTCGAAACGGCAGAAGAAGCGGTCGTCGCGACGATGAAGTAGGCGCCAAACCCCTAGCGGTGCCGCCCCCCAGCGAGGGCGGCATTGCGCGTCGGATGATCAAGCAATGTCTCTCGACTTCTCTGCTGTTTTCACCAGCTGGCAGTTTTTGCTTGCCGGCGTTGGGGATACCCTCGCATTGTCGGCACTTACGATCGCCCTAAGTTTGGTGCTTGGTGGAGCGATCGGGTTAGCGCGCTGCTACGGACCAAGCGGGCTGCGCTGGGCTCTCATTTTCTATATCGACTCAATGCGGTCGATACCGGTCCTGGTCGTTCTAGTCTGGACCTATTTTGCGCTTCCGATTGTGACCGGCGTTACTCTACCGCCTTTCTGGGCGGCCGCGTCTGCCTTGACGGTACATATCTCGGCATACGTGGCCGAGATTGTCCGCGCTGGCATCATATCCGTTCGCCCCGGTCAATCACGAGCGGCATTTGCACTCGGCATGTCGCGCACTCAAGCCATTCGCGAGATAATCCTACCGCAAGCTCTGGTACGGATGCTTCCAGCTTTAGGGTCTATTCTTTCGATCACAATCAAGGACACCGCAATCGCCGCAGTCATCGCGGTCCCTGAATACATGAATCGATCACAAACGGTCGCTGGCCAGAGCTTCCACCCGATCGAAGTCTTCTTGGCGGCAACGGTGGTTTACTTCACCATAATCTTCCCTGTGACCCGCGTCGTAGACATAGTCTACGCCCGCCTCGCTTATCTCGGTCGATCATGAATTATGATTGGTCCGTCGTATGGCGTAACGCGGATGTCCTCTGGGAGGGCACCAAAGTCACAGTCTTTCTTGCTGTGACGACAATGGCCATCGCAATCCCAGGAGGCATTGCTCTCGCACTGATGCGATTGTCACGCATCCGCACACTGTCGATCGCGAGCGCTGTATTTGTCGAGTTGTTCCGTAATCTACCGCTCATCCTCGTCATCTACAGCGCGTATTACATCCTGCCGGTCGCCACCGGAGTTCGGTTCTCGCCGATCGCGACGGCGATCGTGGCGCTCGGCCTTAATGTGTCCGCCTATAACGGCGAGACATTCCGAGCCGGCATCGCCTCGATAAGACAGGGCCAGAGCGAAGCGGGCTATGCTCTCGGCATGAGCCGCTTCCGCGTTATGATCGATGTCATCCTGCCACAGGCCGTGCGGCGCGTCCTGCCGGTCCTCGCCAGCAGCTGGGTCTCGCTTTTCAAAGATACGTCCCTCGTTTCGGTCATCTCGGTCGGCGATCTCGCCTTTGAATCCATGCGCGTGCGTTCGCAAACCTTCCGCGTGCTCGAAATGCTGACCGCGATGGCCGTCATCTATTGGATGCTCGGATATCCCCAGGCGAAGCTGGTGGACTGGATCAACAATCGTTATCGGGTGAGCGAATGAACCAAGGGTGCAGCAAGACACGGCGGGCTGAGACCGGGAGCATCCCAACGGTTGCTTATCACGACGTGAAAAAGCGGTTTGGAAATTTCGTCGCGCTCGCGGGCGTCTCTATGGAGGTGCGCAAGGGCGAAGTGGTCTGTCTCATTGGACCTTCTGGTTCCGGAAAGTCCACCCTGCTCCGCTGCACCAACGGTCTCGAACTTATTGATAGCGGCGAGATTACGCTAGACGGCGAAAAGTTGCCGAACGACTGGGACGGCATGCGTCGCGTCCGCCAGCGGATGGGGATGGTGTTTCAGAACTTCGAGCTGTTTCCGCACAGAACGGCACTGGGCAATGTGATGGCCGGGCCGAAGAGCGTGTTGAAGCAACCGCGCCAAGTCGCTGAACACCGTGCAATGGAATTACTGAGAAAAGTGGGGTTGGCCGACAAAGCAACCAGTTATCCCGCTCAATTGTCGGGAGGCCAGCAACAACGTGTTGCGATCGCACGGGCGCTGGCCATGGATCCCGAAATCATGCTTTTCGACGAGCCGACGTCAGCGCTCGATCCCGAAACAATCGGCGAGGTACTGAACGTCATGAAGCAACTCGCCGAAGAAGGGATGACGATGATTGTCGTCACGCATGAGATGACTTTCGCGAGACGCGTCGGCGACTGGATCGTGGTGATGGATCGGGGCGCCATCGTCGAGCAGGGCTCGCCCGAACAGATATTCGAGTCGCCAACAAAGGAGCGAACACGCGATTTCTTCAGTCACCTTGGCTGGTCCGGCTAGAGCGCGGTGGGATTGGGCTGAATGGGTTTGGAGCGGTGCATGAGTCCGGTTTTGGCACAAAGCGGACATTACCGTCGTGCTCAGCGATGTCCGCTTTCGGGGGTAAAGCAGACATCCCGTTTTTGGGGTAAAGCGGACATGGCAATTTCAGGGCGTCATGTCTGCTTTTGACCCAAAGCGGACATGAGTGCGCATTAGTTGCTGCAATGCGGCGCATGGCTCTCGCTCGAAGATCGTATTAGACTTTCACGAAGATGGTTCTCGGCCAGGGGAGTAAATCCCGTGAGGCGACGGGAATTCATCAGGCTCATTAGTGGCACAGCGGTTGCGTGGCCTCTCGCGGCGCACGCGCAACAGCCGGCGATGCCGGTGGTCGGACTTGTCAACGGCGGGTCGGCCGATGCCGCCGTGCGCTTTGTGGCCGCGTTCCGCAAAGGCCTCAACGAAACCGGCTACGTCGAAGGCCAGAACGTGACGGTCGAGTACCACTGGCTGGAGGGCCAATACGATCGCGTGCCAGCACTGATGGCTGACCTGGTGCGCCGCCGTGTGGCCGTGATCGTCACGCCTAGCATCGCGACGGTTGCACTCGCGGCCGAAGCTGCAACAGCGACGATCCCGATTGTTTTCGGCATCGGGGAAGATCCGGTCCAGCGTAGTCTGGTCGCCAACATGGCCCGACCCGGCGGCAACGCCACCGGAGCCAATTTTCTCGCCACCGAGGTGGCGGCCAAGCGGCTGCGGCTCCTGCATGATCTGCTACCCAAGGCCGTTCGTGTTGCCGTGCTCGTCAACCCGGCCAGTGCTTCCAACACCGAGTCTACGTTGCGGGAAGTCCAGGAAGCCGCTCCCGCGCTCGGATTGAATATCGAGATTCTGAACGCCACGACGATCAGCGAGATCGATGCAGCCTTTGCCGCTCTTGCGCGCGAGCGCCCCGATGCCTTGTTCGTTGGTCCCGACGGGTTCTTCACCAGCCGCCGCGGGCAATTTGCCACCTTAACGGCGGTGAACAAAATTCCGGCAACATATTCGAACCGTGAGTATGTCGCGGCCGGCGGGCTGATGAGCTACGGAACAGACCTCACGGACGTGTTTCATCAAGTTGGTGCCTATACCGGCAACATCCTCAAGGGCGCAAAGCCCGCCGACCTACCGGTGGTGCAGTCGACCAAACTCGAGTTCGTTCTCAACCTGCAAACGGCGCGAGCGCTCGGCCTGTCAGTGCCGCCATCGCTACTTTCCATTGCCGACGATGTGATTGAATAAAAGTGCTGTTTGCTGCAGTGCATGAGTCCGCTTTTGGCACAAAGCGGACATCACGATCGCGCTGAACCATGTCCGCTTTTGGGGGTAAAGCGGACATCAAAGTTGGCCGGCAAAATGTCCGGTTCTGACCCAAAGCGGACATTCGGCTGTCGCTTAACGGGCCGCGTTTGAACCGCTACGATACGATTGCTCTGACCTGAGCTCGGGGAAGGCAATGAGGCGGCGCGATTTTATTGTGCTTCTTGGCGGTGCGGCAGCCGCATGGCCACTCGCAGCGCGCGCGCAGCAGCCGGCGATGCCGGTAGTCGGATTTCTTAATGCGACATCGCCTGACGCTTATCGTCTGCATGCATTCCATCAAGGGCTGAAAGAAGCCGGCTTCGTTGAAGGCGAGAACGTGGCCGTCGAATATCGCTGGGCCGAGAGTCAAATCGATCGGCTCCCGACGTTAGCGGCGGAATTGGTACGGCGACAGGTTCCTGTGATCGTGGCAGGCGGCGGTGTCGCGTCAGCCCTGGCAGCAAGAGCGGAAACCAAGTCCATCCCCGTCCTATTCCTCGTTGCCGAAGATCCAGTCAAGTTGGGTCTTGTCACCAGCCTAGCAAAGCCGGACGGCAACCTGACGGGGGTCAATATCCTCGCGGCCGAAGTGGTGGCAAAGCGACTGGAACTCCTGCGCGAGCTTTTGCCTAAAGCTATTCGCATTGACGCGCTCGTCGATCCGGTCAATGCAACGACTACTGAGTCTACGTTGAAAAGCTTGGAGGCTGCCGCTCGAACAATGGGGATACAAATTCAAGTTTTGAACGCCAGCACTAGCCGCGAGATCGATGCAGCGTTCGCTACTCTTGTAAAAGAGCAACCCGATGCCCTCTTCGTCGGTGTTAGCCCCTTCTTGCTCAGCCGGCGTGTCCAATTAGCCCAGTTGGCGGCACGTCATGCGATTCCTGCAATCTATCAGGACCGCGAACATGCCGAAGTCGGCGGGCTAATGAGTTACGGTGCGAGCATTGGGGATGCGTATCGTAACCTCGGGGCCTATGCCGGTCGTGTCCTTAAGGGCGCTAAACCTGCGGACCTGCCAATAGTCCAGTCGAGCAAGCTTGAGCTGGTTATCAATCATCCAACCGCTCGGATGCTCGGGATAACCGTGCCGCCAACGCTGCTCAGCATCGCGGACGACGTGATCGAGTAATGATCCTAAATTGCTGCACTGCATGGTCCGCTTATGGCACAAAGCAGACATGGGAATTTCGCTGATCGATGTCCGCTTTTGGGGGTAAAGCGGACATCAACGGGCTACAGTCTGATGTCTGCTTTTGACCCAAAGCGGACGTCACAGGGACGTTTGCTTTTGTGACCTTTCGAACCTGTCACTCGGGAAAGAAACCTGCACCGACAACAGCGACCCCCTCGGCTTTCACAGCCTTGACGTAGCTCCACTTCTGCGACGGTTCGGTTTGTCCAGGCTTCGGTAGCCAATAATCGACCCATCCCGATCCTTTTGTCTGCGCGGTCTTTATGATCTCGTCGTGAAAAGGTTTCCCCTTTTTGTCTTTTTCTCCGTGGTATGCGTGCCCTTCGCGTGCCGGAAAGGCCGGGTTGAGGACCACGGTGCCATCGGAAGCATAAGCAAAAATGTAAGTGTCGCCTGAAAACCACTCGCTTCCCCGCTGGCGAAATTCGGAGAGTGCTTCCTTTCCTTTGGTGTCGACGAGTTCGGCCGCTCTATCCACGAGCATTTGGATCCGCTTTGCCTGATCAGAGTTTGGAGGAGAAGATTGCGAATAGGCCGCTGTTGCAAGGATTAAAGCGGATCCACAAACTACCGAAATGAGTCGGTTAGTCATTTGGCCACCTATGATTGGCGGCCGCCCCCAAACACTTCCTAATCGCGGTTTGGAAAGCTGGCAATTCGCAAGCCACCCCAAACCGAGATACTACGCAGATTTGAGGTCTGTGTTGCTCTGTGGTCACGTGTTGTACGTTCGCAGAACCGACATGAACAGCGCTTGCGAGTGGTTATTACCAGACAGGCTGCCGGTCAGAACCGAAAATTAAATGCCCAGCCGTTGGTGGGATTGCATGGCCCAAAGCGGACATGAGCGGCTTGGAATTGCTGTTGTGCAAACTGACCCCTGAACCCCATTTCGCATCTGGCAACTCCCTGCTGTAATCG
>Ga0310914_10000755_pt1 | contig 19700 bp, 13 predicted proteins | sample GREbulkMGAN108_FD_203450 | JGI IMG/M metagenome (GOLD analysis project Ga0310914, IMG submission 203450) | Lab enrichment of tropical soil microbial communities from Luquillo Experimental Forest, Puerto Rico - GRE.bulkMG.AN108 | ecosystem: Environmental > Terrestrial > Soil > Tropical forest >... | reverse complement strand
GGAGCCGGTTCGCGAGCTTATCCTTTGACGGCAGCGGCATGACGTAGCTCGGCGTCCGCTGCAGCATCGTGATGTGCGCGGCGGTGTCGGCCATCGCCGGAATCAGGGTGACGGCCGTGGCGCCGCTGCCTATCACCAGGACCCGCTTGTCGGCGTAGTCGAGATCCGCGGGCCACTGCTGCGGATGGATGATCGGCCCGCGGAACCGCTCGCGTCCCTCGAAACGCGGCGCGAAGCCCTCGTCGTAGCGGTAATAGCCGCCCGCGCAGAACAGCCAGTTGCAGGTCAGCGTCGTCCGCTCGCCAGTGTCGGCGCGGTCCACCTCGACCGTCCAACGGGCGTCCCGAGACGACCACGACACGCTGACCACCGTTGACTGGAACCGGATCTTGCGGTCGATGCCGTACTCGGCCGCGGTCTCGCGCACGTACGCGAGGATCTTGTCGGCGCTCGCGATCGAATCCTCGTCGCGCCACGGCTTGAACTCGTAGCCGAAGGTGTGCAGGTCCGAGTCTGACCGGATGCCCGGGTACCGGAACAGGTCCCATGTGCCGCCCGAGGCGTCACGTGCTTCCAGGATGATGTAGCTGCGCCGCGGGTGCTCACGCTGCAGGTAGTACGCGGCGCCGATGCCGGAGATTCCGGCACCGACGATGAGAACGTCGACGTCGGCGGGGGTCGTGTCCAGGGAGGCCGGAGACATGCGATTAGCTCCCGACGGCAGAAGTGATTACCGTACCCTGCCCATGGTGTCAGCAGGAAGGCCCGCAATACAGCACAAAGTGCATCGGTTTGTTGCTGTGAAGTGGCATTCTGCACCAGCCGTGGCTAGGCTGGCCACGTGTTGTGGAACCCCCCGTCGCCGCGCGTCCGTGAGCTGATCCGCCAGGGCGCGGAGCTCGCCCTGCACCCGCCGGACGACTGGCTGGAGGAACTCGACGAGGCAACGCTGGCCGGGCCGATCCGGCGGCAGGTCGCCGATGACCCGGTACTCGCGGCGGCTACCCGGCGCACTAACCGGTCCAACCTGCGGCACTGGGCTGCCGCGAACGTGCGCGCACCCGGTGAGCGCGTGCCGGCGAACCTGGAGGACGCGCCACTGGCGATCGCGCGCGACCTCGTCCGCCGCGGACTCAACGAGTCCGCGCTGGACGCCTACCGGGCCGGCCAGGCTGTCGCGCTCCGGCTGTGGATAGAACTCTGCTTCTCGCTGACCTCCGATCCCGGCGAGCTGCGCGAGCTGCTCGACGTCTCCTGCCGCTCGATCTCGGCCTTCGTCGACGACACCCTCGCGGCGATCTCCGCCCAGATCACCCGCGAGCGCGACGAGCTCACCCGCGGCACCCACGCGGAGCGGCGGGAGACCGTCAGCCTGCTGCTTGATGGCGCTCCCATCCCGCGGGGCCGTGCCGAGCAGCGCCTCAGTTACCGGCTTACCGGCCAGCACACCGCGGCCATCGTCTGGAGCGACGACCCGGACGCCGACCTCGGCGCGCTGGACCGTGCCGCTGACCTGATCGCCGCCTGCGCCGGCGACCGGCGGCCCCTCACGGTGCTCGCCAGCGCCGCCACGCGATGGGTGTGGGTGCACGGTCAGCCCGATGCGAGCGAGCTTCGCGCGGCGATCGGTACCCTGCCGGCCGTCCGCGCGGCTCTGGGTTCCACCGCCGTCGGCATGGACGGCTTCCGCCGGAGCTATCTCGACGCCCTCACGGTGCAGCGCATGCTGGCGCGGCTGGCGTCCCCGCAGCAGCTCGCCACGCACGACGAGGTGGAACTGGTCGCCCTGCTGACGGCCGATCCCGAAAGCGCGGAGGACTTCGTAAGGCGGACCCTCGGGGCGCTCGAGGGCGCCGGCACAGAGATCACCGAGGCCGTCCGGGCATTTATCGCCGCGCAGTGCAACGCCTCACACGCCGCGGCCCGGCTCTATACACACCGCAACACGCTGCTTCGCCGCCTCGCGCGCGCCGACCAGCTGCTGCCCCGCCCGCTGTCCGAGAACGTGCTCAATATCGGCGCCGCGCTCGAAGTCCTGCGCTGGCAAGGGGTGAGCGACGCCGACGATCGGCCCGCCCGGCGGTCACGTGCCAGGCCTGATGACGTTAGCTGACAGCCGACCGCATCGCTTCAGGGCCAGTCCTCGCTGGCATCACCCGCGCAGGGGTGATGTGCGCGCCGCATGATCGGGTCAGGCTTGGCCTATGGACGAGGATGCCAGAGTCGGCGACGCGGCGGAATCCGTCGCGAGTCCCGTAGCAGCCGATCAGCCGCCCGCGGCCACCGAGGCACTTCCTCAGGTAAGCGCGGCGGAAGGCCCGCCGCCGCCGGAGCCCGCTAAGCGCCGGAGGCTGCTGTATCTGACGCTCCCCGGCTGCTGGGGCGCCCTCATTTTCGCGTGCCTTTCGTTCACGCCATCGCTGCTCCCGCGCGGCGGCCTCATCCAGGGGGTCATCTGCGGCATCACCGCGGCCATCGGCTACGGGCTCGCGGTATGGGCCGCATCCATCTGGCGCGCCTTCGCCGACAGGGGCCCGCGGACGCCGCGACACTGGGCGTGGCTCACCTTCTTCATCGCCGCACCCATCCTGTTCGCCGCCGCTTTCGGGCTCGGCCAGTACTGGCAGTACGAGATCCGCGGGCTGATGGGGGTGACGGACTACAACATTCCGCTCGCGATCGCTTCGCCGTTCATCGCGGTGGCGGTCTTCGCCCTCTTCCTGCTGATCGGGCGCGGCCTTCGCGGCCTGTACCGGTGGGCCGCGAAGCTGCTCAGCCGCTGGATCGGGCCGCGCGCGGCCCGCGGAGTGGGCTGGCTTCTGGTGGTCGGCCTCACCTATCTGGTGGTCAGCGGCCTGCTGCTCCAGGGCTTCGTAGGCCTTATGAACAAGGCCTATTCGGTGCGCGACACGACGACCGCCGAAGGAATAAAAAAGCCCACGACAAGCCTGCGCTCGGGCGGGCCGGGCTCGGTCATCCCGTGGGACACACTGGGCTTCCAAGGGCGCAACTTCATCGGCAAGGGCCCGTCGGTGAGCGATATCGAGCAGTTCGCCGGCCATCCGGCCATGGAGCCGATCAGGATCTACGCCGGGCTGGCGTCGGCCAAGGGCGCGGAGGCCCAGGCCGCGCTGGCGGTCCAGGACCTCGAGCGCGCGGGCGGCTTCCAGCGCAAGTACCTGGACGTGGTGACCACGACCGGCAGCGGCTGGGTCGACCCGGCGCTGGTGGACTCATTCGAGTACCTCACCGGCGGTGATTGCGCGACCGTGGCGATCCAGTACTCCTACCTGCCGTCGTGGATCTCCTACCTGGTGGACCAGGCCAAGGCTCAGGAGGCCGGGCAGGCGCTGTTCGACGCGATCTACGGCGTGTGGGCGAAAATGCCCTCAGGTCAGCGGCCCAAGCTGGTCGTCGCCGGGGAGAGCCTGGGCACGTTCGGCGGTGAGACCGCGTTTACCGGTGCAAACGGCATGGCCAACACTACCGACGGAATACTGTTTGCCGGGCCGCCCAACTTCAACACGCTGTGGACGCAGTTCACCGACGACCGCCAAGCAGGCAGCCCGGAGATCCAGCCGATCTACCAGGACGGGCAGATCGTCCGGTTCGCGAGCGATGCGGGCAAGGCAATCCCGCCGACCGGGCAGGCGTGGGACGGCACCCGGGTGCTTTACCTGCAGCATCCGTCCGACCCGATCGTCTGGTGGAGCCCGCATCTGATCTTCAGCCAGCCGGATTGGCTGAGAGAGCCACACGGTTCCGATGTGCTCAGCAGCATGTTCTGGATGCCATTCATAACGTTCTGGTCGGTAACCGCCGACCTTCCGTTCTCCACTGGCGTTCCGGACGGTCACGGTCACCGCTACAGCGCCGAGTACGTCGACGGCTGGAATGCCGTCCTGCAGCCCCCCGGAATCACTTCCGAGGATCTGGCCAACCTCAGGAAGGCCATCTCGGAAGTGCGGTGATCGCGTACCAGCAGGCCCCCGGCCGCTCCCGACGTAACATTGTCGCCTGCTCTGTCGAGGCGAGCCCGGCCTGTGACAGGCCGGGCTCGCCGGGGCGGCTACGTGGGCTCAGTGCACTGCCCAGTGCGCGGGCTCATGTCCGGGCGCCGTTGCCTTCGCGGCCGCTTGGTCACCGTGCCCGGGCCACCAGGCGCGGTGCCCGAGCAGAGCGGTGATGCTGGGCGAGAAGAACATCGCCATCACGAACGCGGCCAGCACGATCCCGCAGGACACCGCGAACCCCACCTGCGACAGGATCGTGTTGCCCGCGAGCATCAGCGAGGCGAACGTGCCGGCCAAGATCAGCCCGGCCGCCCCGATGGTTGGCCCGGTGTGCCGCAGCGCCATCGCGGCGGCCTGCCGGGGATCCCTGCCTTCCCGCGCCTCCTCGCGCAGCCGCGCGATCATCAGGATGTTGTAGTCGGTGCCGAGCGCCACGACGAACAGGTACATGTAGACCGGCAGGATGAACACCAGGCCGGCCGCGCCCTGCAGCACCTGGAAGACGAGGACGCTCGCGCCCAGCGTGGCGCCGAAGCCGAGGCCGACCGACACCAGCAGGTACCACGGCGCGACCACGCTGCGCAGCAGCAGCACGAGGATCAGCAGGATGATCATCGCGGCGACCGGGAACACGACCGCGTAGTCGTGGTTGACCGCGCGCTGGATGTCGGCGTACACGGCGGTCGTGCCGCCGACAATCGCGTACGTGCCCGGCGGCGCCGCGGCGTGCGCCCCCGGCCTGATCGAGCTCTTCATCACGCCCACCGCCTGGGTGGACGCCGGGTCGTAGGTCAGCGTCACCCGGTAGTCGGCGGTCGCCCGGTCCGCGCTGACGACAGGCGCCGCCACCGAGCCGACGCCGTGCAGCGTCTTGAGCTTGGCGCCGTAGCCGGCGAGCTCGGAGGCTGACAGCGGCCCGGATGAGGAGTGCAGGAGCACGTCTGTCGGGTCGGTCGCGCCCGGCGGCAGGCCCTTTTCCAGGGTGACCAGCGCCCGCTGCGATTCGGCGCTGGCCGGGATGCCGGCCGACGACAGGTCGAACGTGGGCTTGTAGCTGAACGCGCCGATCGCCAGGGCGACCAGCACTAGCCCGGAAACGCCCGCGAACAGGGCCGGCCGGCGGCCGAGCGCGTTGCCGATCGCGGCGAACCGGGCCGCGCGCGGCTCCCGTTGCCACGACTTGGACGGCCAGAACACCTTCGGGCCGAGCAGCGACACCACCGCGGGAACCAGCGTCAGGCCGGCGACCAGCGTGACGGCGACGGCGATCGCCAGCGCCGGCCCCAGCGACCGCAGCACGCTCACGGTGGACAGCACCAGTGCGAGGAAGGCGAGGATGACCACGCCAGCGGCCGAGGAGATCACCTCGCCAACCCGGGTCACGGCGCTGACCATGGCCTGCTTACGGTCCTCGCCGGCCCGCAGCCGCTCCCGGTAGCGGAACATCAGGAACAGGATGTAGTCCGTCCCGATGCCGAACAGCACGACGATCAGGATCGTCGAGATCGAGCTGTCCGTGCCAAGGCCGAACGCCTTGTTGACATCAGAGATCAGGCCGGTCGCGACCTGCGAGACGATCGCGATGACGAGCAGCGGCAGCAGCGCGATGATCGGGCTGCGGAAGATTATCAGCAGCAGTATCAAGATCAGCGCTAGCGTCGCCAAGAGCACGATCTGATCGGCCCGGTTGAAGGATTGCTGGCTGTCGAGGTTCTGGGCGACCTGCCCGGTCACCCCCTCGGCCAGGCCGGTCCCGGCCACCAGCGGCTTGAGATCGGCCCGCAGCGCCTTGACCGCGTCACCGGCCGCGTTTCCCGAGCTGTTGACCACGGCGTTGGGCATGGCGACCATCGCGGTCTGCACCAGGCGGTTGGGCGACGCCGGCCCGGCCGTGATGCTGACGATGTTGCGGATGTGATCATCGTCAAGGGTCTTCGTGATCGCCGCGACCTTCGCGGAGTCGGCGGCGGTCAGCTTCCCCCCGTCCGCGCGGGAGAACACGACGATGGCCGCCGCGCTCGTTACGTGCCCGGCCTGCGGGAACGCCTTGTCCCCCAGGTCCATCGCCCGGATCGACTCGTAGTCCTTCGGCAGGAAGCTGCTCTCGTTCGTAGTCGTCGGCAGGCCGGGCGACGTCATTATCACCGCGGCGGCCGCGATCACCCAGAGGGCGATCACCCGCCACGGGTGCCGCACGACCGCCCGCCCGAGCCATGCGAACAGGCCGCGCCCGTTCCCGTAACCGTTTCCCTCGTTCACCGTGTCCCCTTAGGGTCTCGTCACTGGCCGCGCGGAACACCCCGCAATCGCGCGGCAGACGAGCCTCACGCTATGGAAACGGTGGCATCGGAAGCTATGAGGAAGAACCCCGGATAAACCCTCATGAGGCCCCCTAGGGCGAGGGTGGGGTTATCCCTACCACGCACGCGCGGCGCTGTCCCGCCGCAGCTGCTACCTGCCCTTTTATCCCGAACGGACCGCGGTGTCTGCTAACCCCCGGGAGCGCGCGTCCTGGCTGAGGCGACGGTCAGGCGGAACGCAGGAGGCGTGTGGAGCGGTAACCCTGTTGTGAAGCTGGCAGTGCTGGTGGTGCGCATGGATCTGGAATGCGTATCCAGCCGCGGTGCTGCTTGTTGGTGACACGCACGCGAACGAGTGGACGGTACCTCCCGCTGTCCACGTAACCGTGTGCCACGATTCCGAAATAGATCTCCTCGGACACCACCAGGGCCAGGGGAGACATGGTCTGGCGCAGCGCGGTCTTGACCGCGGTGGAATCCAGGAGTCTTATCGCGACGTCGATCGCTTCGCCGTAGAAGCCCCTGCTGTCCTCGTGAACCTCGCCCGCGTGCACTACCGCGCGCAGCCGCATCCGCAGCGCAGGATCCGGTGCTGCCGAGTTGTGCTCGTCCAGCAGCGCTGTCAGCAGCGGAATCAGCCGGTCGAGCAAGACGGTCTTGGGCACGTCATCATGCGGGCGGATCAGGACCAGCGCGCCGTCGCCTCGGTCGGTCAGCGGCTCCAGATGATTGGCGGTTATCGGCACCGCTTCCAGGGAGCGTTCTAGCAGGTCGTACAGGACCCGCCGCAGCTCTCCCTTGACCGGGTTGGTGCGTGTAGTCGATCCTTCGAGATCAACGGCGACTATCGAGCGATACTTGGGACCAGCCGGTTGCTGGCCCCCGGGATAAGCCACCGCGTGGAGCCGTGTACTCATAGTTCTCCTTGCGCTGTGGGTCTGTGGCCCATGTCTCCAGGATGGCTGAGTGTGTGTTCGAAGTCCCGCTTCGTGCACGAGGGCTTACTGCTGTGGACGGCTTTGCATAATCCGCAGTCCAGGATGAATTGAGTGGACGCCGGCCATCATGTTCACGCGTCGTGTGCAACGTACGACGAAAATGGACATACTTGACGCTGGGAGGTTGATCTACGGGTGGGAGCAGTAAGGCGGGAGCCGACGCCGCCGGGCCCTATCTCCGATCTCTTCGTCCAGCTTGACGACCTGCACTCGAAGGCAGGACGTCCGTCAATGCGGGAGATCGCGAGGCTGGCCGGGCGCGGTAACGTCAGCTCATCAACGGTGCACAATGTCTTTCGTGGTTCTCGCGTGCCGAGCTGGAATTTCCTGGAGAAGATCATCAAGGCGCTCGGGGGAGAGGCGGACCGGGACAAATTCCATGCCCTCTGGGACGCGGCGTGGCTGGCACAGGACGATGCGAGCATGTCACGCGGCGGCCTGCCCGACGCCGCGGAGCCGCCTGGCCGGCATTCGGAACGGTCGTCGCGGCCCGCCCAGCCGGCCGTGCTATCGGGGGGGACCGGGATGCCGCCGCGGCCGCCGCAGCGGATCTGGTCGAATGAGATCCCGTCCCGCAATGCCAACTTCACGGGCCGGGCGGTCGAACTGGAGACGCTAGCCCGCAACCTGGCAAATCAGGATTCTCCGCACGTGCAGGTTATTTCCGGAAAAGGGGGGATCGGCAAAACCGAACTGGCGGCTGAGTACATACACCGCAACATAAACAGGTACGACGTTGTCTGGTGGATTCGCGCGGAACACCACGACCGTGTCAGGGAGGCCCTGGTCAGCCTGGCCCGTCGGCTCGAGCCACGTCTTGCGGGCATGGACAGCAGCCGTGACAGGACCATCGCCGCCGTACTTGAAAAACTGCAATCGGAGGAGGGGCCAAGCTGGCTCCTCGTGTACGACAACGTCGCCAACCCGTTTGATCTCGAGAGATACTTGCCGGCCAGTCAGCCGGAGAGGCACATCATCGTGACTTTGCGGGAGCGGAAGAACTGGCCCAGCAGGCCGGAGGGGGACCCTGTCGAACTCTCGCCGTTCACCGAGGCGGAGGCGATCAGCTTCCTCCGCCAGCGAGTCCCCAGCCTCGCGGCGGGGGACGCGCGGGAAGTCTCCGCTCAAGAGGAGGACACGCGCCGCGTCGGCCTGGCCGCACGACTGGCGGCTGAGCTTGGCTATCTGCCCCTCGCCATCGGCCATGCCGCCGCGTGCCTTGCCGAGAGCACATGGGGCATCGACGAATACCTCGCGCGGTTCATGGACAGTGCCCATAACCTGCCCGAGGATCGGGACGGCGAATCAGATTCGCATGCCCACGTATCGGGTACCTGGGCATTGTCGAATGAGTTGCTAACCGCTGACGCGAAGCACTTGTTCAACCTTTGCGCCTTTTTCTCCCCTGAGCCGATCGCGGCCGAGCTTTTCCTGCAGGACACGACGGGTATCGATAATCCGCCCGGCCTATCGGAGTTTCTGTCTTCCCAGTCGCGCTTCCGCGCCGCGGAGAGTCTGTTGCACCGGCTGTCCCTGGCTAAGGTGGACGCTGCCCGGGACCTGATTCAGATGCACCGGGTGGTCCAGGCCGTTACCCAAGGACGGCTGCGCGAAGAGCACATCGATCACTTCAACGCGTACCGCGACGCCGTAGACGCGCTGCTAGCCAGATCCAACCCCGGTAACCCCAATAAGAGCGCTGGGGACGCGACCTACGACCTGTCCCTACAACACCTTGAGTCTGATCGCAGGTTCCTGTGCGCTGATGACCAGGCGCTGCGCGACCTCATTATCGACCAGGTGCGGCGACTGCACCTGCGCGGCGCGCATGTTGAGGCAATGCAGTTCGGCAAGGATGTCCTTGAGACATGGCGGGAACGTCATGGCGAGGATGACCTGAGGGTGCTGACGATGGCGGTGGAGGTCGCCGTCGCGATGCACCAGGACGGGCGCGTCGCCGACGCCGACGAGCAGATCCGGCGGATCCAGCCATTTCTCCAGACTTACACCGATGGTGACGGGTTCAAGGTGTTCCTGCTGTGCGAAACCATCCACGGCGCCGTCCTGCGCGCGCGTAACCAATTTCGCGATGCGCTCAACTTGGACCTTGCGATATTGCCAAAATTCGAAGCTGCCTACGGCGAGACGAATGAGCGGACGCTGAACGCCTGGAATAACATCGGATTCGACTACCGGCAACTTGGCCAATTTCGCCTGGCTCTGGAGACTGATCAGCGCACCTTCGAAGATCGGCGCCGGATCCTCGGGCCCAGTGACCCGCTAACCCTCCACTCATATAATGCGGTAGCTCGTGACCTGCGCGGTCTCGGCGAATATCAGGACTCGCTGGACATAGCGCGTAGGGTCTGGAATGAGTTCGAAGCGGTTGGCGGGCGAGAGAACACGCACTGGCTCAGGGCATGTGAGGGATTCGCGACCGCGCTGCGCAAGGCCGGTCATCACTGGGACGCGCTGAGTCAGCGGGAGCATGTCCGTCAGCGTTACCGCGAATACCTGGGTGACGAGCACATGTCGACGCTCACGGCCGCCACCAACCTGATCAACGACCGCCGCGCCGTGGGTGATCTGGCCGGCGCCGAGGAACTGGCCGATGAGACTTATGACCGATGCCGGAAATCCAGCCCCCGGAACGATCTCCTCCTCTACGCGGCACAGCTGAACCTGGCCTCTGTGCTTCGCGCGGGGGGAAACGCGCAGGACGCCCTCGCGCACGATGAAGAGGCTAGAAACGGGCTCATCGGGATCTACGGCGATCCGCATCCGTTTACCTTGGCAGCCAATATCAACTACGCCACCGACCTCGCCAGCTCCCGCAGGCTAGGTGAGGCGATACAACTCGGGCATGAGACGCTCGCCAAGTGCCGCAGATCACTCGGTGACAGCCATCCGGACACGCTGATGGCAGCGGCCAACCTGTCGATCGACGAGGCGGCGGCGGGAGACGTGGCCAGTTCGGAACGACGGCTCGACGACGTCCTCAGCAAGTATGCGAATACGCTGAACCGGGAGCACCCTGAGGCGCGTGCGGCGGCGGAAGGGATACGGCTGACCGCCGAGATCGAGCCAGAGGTGTAAGGCGTCGAGTTGGCGCAGGTCCGTGACGACGCGGTCGCGAACGTAGCTGATGAGCCGCAGCAGGTCGTCGCAGTACACGGAGGGGTTGCGGAAGCCCGCTCCCTGGCGGTACCGGTGCGGGTACAGGCCGCCGCCGCAGATCTCCAGCACCGGGCAGTCCAGGCATTGCGAGGACAAGGCGGCGGCGCCGATCTGCCTGGCGACCGTAGTGGGGTGGTCCAGCGCGCCGTCGAAGCCGCCCGTGAAGACATGAAGACCGGTGTCGGCGGCGCCGGGATACGCGGAACTGAGCGAGTCGAGCTGTTTGATGGAGCCATCGGTATCGACTACGGCGAGCGTGCTGGGCATCAGTCCCAGCCCCTCAACCCCGCCGGGCTGGCCGAGGACGAGCTGGATGAGCTCACTGAACAGGCGGATCCGCGTTTCCTGGCGCGGCGCGGCGTACCACCGGTCGAAGACGCTGATCAGCCAGTCAGCGTAACCCGCCCCCGGCGGCGGGGAACTCCAGTTGGCGTGCGGCAGCAGCAGGTCGATCGCCGGGGGGCTGAACTTGAGGAGTGCCTCGTAGGTAGCGACCGGGTCATTGCCGGTGTCGACAGTGCACAGGAGGCCGCTGTAGCAGGCACGGAATTCCGGTGACTGCAGAAGATACAAACCATCGGCAACCGCGCCGTAGCTGTTGGTGCCGTTGGCGTAGCGGCGATGCCGGTCCGTCGCTTCGGCGTCGCCATCCAGGCTGACGCCAACGCTGACGCGCAGGCTCTTGAGCGATTCAAGCACCGGCCGGCTGAGCAGGGTCCCGTTGGTCTGCATGGCCACGTTCACCTGGGCGGGCACTCGCTCGCGAAGCGAGGTGACGAGCTTCGCCAGCCAGTCCGCTGTGGCGAGCAGCGGCTCACCGCCGTGCAGGATGATGTCGACGCTGTCGAGGGCATGGCTCTCGGCGTGGTCGGCGATGCGCTGGACGGTCTTGGCAGCCACCGCGTCGCTCATGCGCATTGGCATGCCCCGCCACGCCTGGTCCGCCATTTCGTACACATAGCAGTACGAGCACGACAGGTTGCAGCGGCTATGCACCTTCAGGATGAACTGCCGGAAAGGGACCGGCTGGTGGCCCGCCTTCCGGACGGCCGCCACATCGAGGTCGAGCAGCGGCCAGGGCGCGGGGTGGCCCGTGATCTGGGCTGAGATCATCCCAGCCATGACGCCAGCTCCAGCGGATCACTCCGGATCCCACGCGCGGCTAGGCAGGCATGCACGTCGAACATGAGCGGCAGGCCGGTGTCGAACGCCGGCAGGAATGGCGTCTGTCCCAGCAGGTGGATCGCGAGCGCGAGGCCCGTCCACGCCTCCGCCAACGGTTCGGGTGCGGCCGAGATCTGGTCCCGGTACGCCCGCACCGCCCTGCTCGCCTGGCCGCTGAGCAGCAAGCGGTCAGCCGCACTGAGTCCTGGCAGCCCCGCGTCGCTTAGTTCGCTGTACCGGCGCGGTTCGAGAAAGCGCATATTCAGCAAGCGGCTGCGGGTCGTGGGGTCTACGGTCCGCGTGTCCTCCTCGATCCGGCCTTCGGGCAACAGCCGGCCGGAGCGCGGTTCGCCCGCCTGATATGCCGTCGCCAGGTCTGTCACCGCTGTGGCGTCGATGGCCGTATGCCTCAGCTGCCAGGTGAGCCTGTGGTCAAGGGCGACTTTCCTGGCCACGGCACTCACATCGGCGGGAACAACTTCAGATTCCAGCCGCTGGCCCTGGTCGCGAAGCAGGGCGACGAATCGGGCGCCTGGCTGCGTCAGGCGGCCCGTCCGCAGCAGGGTGGCTGTGACCGGTTCGATCATGGACCGCCAGCGTTCGAACATGACCTGGGCGCGCAGGATGTCATCCGGATCGGTCTCCAGGTGCCGCTGGGCAGCCCAGAATCGCGCCATTCCCAGATGCGCGTAGACCCCCTGCAACAGGCCGCCCACGGGCCGCGGGTCCGGCCGCCATGGAGCGTAAACCCGCTCGTCGGATGGTTCTGTCAGGGGCGCTATGTCCTCCAGCCCGCAGAGCTTGAGGTGCTGGAATTCGTGCACGAGGATTTCGGCCATGATGACCGGGTCCGGCGGCAGCGAGGTCGCGATCGCCCCGAAGGCAGCCGGAGTGGTCGCACTGTCCAGGTCGGTGTCACCATGCGCGGTCAGCGGGATGATCACCGAGACGCCCGCCGCGATGGAGCCGGCCGCCCAGCCATGGTGCCGCACCAGCACCTCCCAGGCAGACTGGATGCACTCTTGCCAGCTCGTGACTTCCTTCGCCGTCAAGGCGGCGGACATCGGAAGCGCGAACCGGTCGAGGTAGCGATCGCCAGTCTCCAGGAGCACAGTCCAGGTGCGTCCGTCGGCTACCGCCCGGGCCGCATGAGTTCCCTGCCAATGCTGGACCGGATCGCCTGAGCCGCCATCCGGTACCAGAGCCGTGCGCGGAGCTTCGGTGAGCGCGCCGACGGTCAGGCGCTCGGCATCGCCGCGCAGCCGGACCCACGAGCCCGCACCGAGGCCATGGAAGTAGCCGAGGCCGGGGAGCAGCACCCGGCCGTCTTTAACCGGGACATCCAGTTCGAACTGGACGCCAGCCCGAACGGCGGCGGCGACGGCCGCCGCCGCGAGATAGCCCAGATCGGGCAGGAGTCCTCGATCCTTGCGTTCAAGGCAATCGTGTGCCCACGCGCCGATGTGCGGAAGGCCGGAAACCCAGGCGAACGCATCCGGGTCGGCCTCCTGCACCTTCACCAGGAGCTCCCAGCCCGCCCGGAAGGCGGCGATCTCAGGGGACCCCGGGCCGGCACCCTCGGCGCCTGCGGCGATGTCATGCAAGAGCATCAAGTGCTTACTGCGTTGCACGTCGCTCAAGTGCCGCACTACCGCAGGGTCGCCATCGCCTCTGGCGAGCGCCGTGAAGGCTTCCTCTGGCAGCTGGTGGGTCGTGATCAAGTGGGCTTCCTGCTGAGTCGGGACGGCTGCGGCTAGATCCCCGAGTTGAATCGGTAGACCGGCACGCCGCTGTCCAGGAGGCGCTGACGATACAAGGCGATCGATTCCGCGAGGACCGAATCGCCCAGCTCGGCTAGCCGGTCCAGCGGGACATTCCGAAGGTCGGGAATGGCAGCCTTAAGCGCTTGGTCGGGCAAGGTCATAACGTTCTCTCCGAACGAGTTAGATTCAGGGCCAGAAGTCCGCTGTGTCGCTTGAGTGCGTGAGAACCACGGACGTCACAGCAGATTCTGCCGTCCCCCCGGCGTCTTCGCAACGCGAGTAAACCTGTTTACGTCGTACAAGGGCGATACGACACCGTGTAGAGACACCCATGGACGATCGTGGACAGTCGCGTACAGGGCTTGGTCGCTCGTACGCGTATATAGATGCCGCGAACCTGGCCAGCCGCGCTCGCCGATCTGGGCCGTACGCTCGGAAAACGCGCCGTTACCCGGCCGCTGTATCAGATGAGGCAACGGGGATGCCTCAGCTGAGGCAGCGCACCAGCGGAACCCCTGCTTCCCTGACTGCGGGAACAGCGCAAGCAGGGAGAACGTCTCATGGGCGCACGATCATTCTGGCCCTACGGATCGACCGAGGGATGGCAGGGCAGCCCCGACGACAGCACTGACGGACAAGTGCCGCCGGATCAGGTGCGGCAAGATCAAGGACCCGCGCACGCGCTCATCGGTGAGCTGGCCGGGCTGCTCCGCGAAACGCGCGGCTACCTGCTGGTGGGCGGCGGGGTGCTCGGTGCGATCACGATCGGGATCGCTCTCGAAGCAGGGTTCGCGGCCCGGGCGCTGCAGCCTGGGGGGTTCCGCGTTATCAACATGGGCCTGTTGCTTGGGGTGGTCTTCTGCTGGCTCACGGCGGTAACCCTGCTGGCCCTGGCGGGCAGGCCGGTGCTCAACGCGCTCAGCGAGCTTCGCTGGCAAACCGGATCTCCGCTGGACCCGCGCGCTGCGTGGCTGACCCTGCCGCCAGTCGGCGCCTATCTTGACGAGTGGTCATGGATCCGCGCGCACCTGCTGCTTGGCGCGGCACGCCTGGCCAGGCATCGTGTCCAGCTCGCTGATACGTGGGTGTACGTCACCGCCTTCTGCTTCGTGGTGTGGACGGCGATCCTCGTCATCGGCTTCTAGCGTTTGCCAGCCAATCCCAGATGGCTCATCGTTAGACCAGTGGCAGTCGCAGGCGATTGCCGCACTGTGAGACGGTTCGACGGTAAGGCGCACGGGGATGGCACCTAGCCATGGATTCTGGGATCTGCTTACTCCAGACGAGCGGCGCGCCCTGTCGTCACTGGGGCACGACAGGAGATACCCGCCAGGCGCGACCATGGGCATTGAAGGAGATCCCGCGACACACCTGTTCGTCCTCTTGCGCGGCTGGGTGAAAGTCCTGTCGGTATCCGACAACGGTCATGAGACCGTCCTCGCGCTGCGCGGCGACGGCGACGTCATCGGTGAGACGGCCGGCGATACGGCCGGACCCCGGAATGCGACGATGCAGGCCATCAGCGCTGTACACGCGCTGATCGTGAGCTACGACAGGTTCACTTCCTTCCTGGACGCCAATCCGGGCGCCAGCCATGCCTACCGTCGCATGCTGGCGCAGCGCTGGAGTAACACGGATACGATGCTGCGTCTGCGCATGGTTACCAGCGGTGCGCAGCGGCTGGCCGGGCTCCTGCTCGATCTGGCCGGCCGCCACGGCAGCCAGGTCGGGAGCGTCGTCGAGCTAGCATTGCCGCTGTCGCAAGAAGACCTAGCCAGCCTGGCTGGCACATCGCGTGCCACCGTCACGCGCGCGCTCAGCAGCTGGCGTGAACGCGGTCTCATTCGGACCGGCCAGCGTCGCATCACGCTCATCGACCTGCCAGGGCTCCAGAGAACCGCGGGCCCGGCAGCATGAGCTGTGGCCTGCCCGACGGGTTACCACTCGCTAGTTGTGCACCATTGCCCGGAAAGTACCCTAGAGGTGCATGTGTGCTTGTTCTGATAGTGGCCGGCCGGGTGCGGAGCGCATAGAGGAGGGCTGCCGTGGCGCAGGTGGTCGAGACTCCAGGCGGTAACAGGCTGGCGGTTGAGATCTCAGGCGCTCCAGACGGGCACGCCGTGTTCCTGCTGCATGGGACCCCAGGCGCGCTCAGCGGTCCGCGGCCGCGCGGAATCTTCCTGTACCGGCTCGGGATCCGGCTGGTCAGCTACAACCGGCCTGGCTATCCCGGTTCGGACCGCAGGGAAAGCCGCGGTGTCGCGGACGCGGCCGACGACGTCAAGGCTATCGCGGACCATTTCGGCATCGACAGGTTCAGCGTCATAGGCAGATCTGGCGGCGCCCCGCACGCGCTGGCCTGTGCCGCTGCCGCGAGCTTGCGTGACCGGGCGATATGCGTCGCCGCGCTGAGCAGTCTCGCGCCGTATGACGCTGCAGGCCTGGACTGGTTCGGCGGGATGGCCGAGTCGAATGTTGAGGCATTTCAGAACGCCGAGTGCAACCTCGGAGCGCTGATCACCGCGCTTAACCAGCATGCCGGGCAAGTCCGAAATAACTCACAAGGCCTGCTCGACGCGCTCTGGCCTGAGCTTGTCGGCGCCGATAAACAGGTCATCGGGGACATGGGGCTTCGCCGGCTAATCGCGCAGACCCACACCGAAGCGCTGCGCGAGTCGGTGGACGGGTGGATAGACGATGTCATCGCGCTCAGCAGCTCATGGAAGTTTGAACTCTCTGACATATCGGTGCCGGTGCTGCTGTGGCATGGCGGAGAGGACATCTTCTCTCCGATCAGCCACACACTGTGGCTCCATCGAAGAATCGGCACCTCTGAACTCGTCGTGCGGCCGGGTACCGCTCATTTCGCCGCGGTTGAGATCCTGCCGGAGGTTCTCACCTGGGCGCTCAGCAAGGCGAACGCGGGTCCCGGGCTACTCAGAACGGTTGCGGGTCGATGACGGACCAGGCAGCGCCGTCCGGGCGAACTTCAGCCGGGTGCGCAGCCGTAGCCGCTCATCGAGTGGCGGCAGCGTGGTGATCGTATTTTCGGTGATCCGGGCAGTGATCCGCTCGTAGGCAGGCAGCAGCGAGTCAGCGGAACCAGGCTGGTCGCCGAAGGCGGCCAGCGTCTCTTCATACGCGTAGGCGGACCGGTACGGCACCTCCACCTCGGTCCAGTACTGCCCGCGCTCCGGCTCGGACATGCCCGCGGGCAGCCCCTCGAACAGGAACTCCGCCAATTGCAGGCCCGCGAGCACGTTGGCGCGCTGCGCGTGATCGATGCGCATCGGCACTGGCAAGATCGTGATATCGCGCTCGGTGTAGTGCTGAATCTGCTTGGCTATCCTGGCAGCGCCTTCGATGCTCTGGGTACTCAGAGTGAAGCAGTCGACCACCGTGTCCGGTAGGTGGAGCGTGCAAATGTCCGCGATATCCGATAGCCCTGTCCTGCTGTCGATCAAGACATAGTCGTAGGCATTTTTCAGGTGCGCGCGCAGCGCGTCGAAGAACTCGGCGCCGCCTAGGGTGTCGTAGAGGGTATCCCAGTCCAGCGCGCTCAGTGTGAGCTCATAGACACCGTTTCCCTGTTTTCCCGGCGTCAGAAAATCAATGGCGCCGTCGAGGAACGGCCAGTTCACCGGAAGTGCGTAGTGGCTCACCTGGGAGATATGACGGCCGATAAGCAGGGTCATCTCATCGCGCGCCGCCTGCGTGCCGCTGATGCCGGTGGACTCGAAACGGACAGCCTCCTCCTTGGCCGCCCACTCGTACCGGCGGATGAAGTCGATGATGCCCGGCTTGCCGCTGACATCGGCATCCATGAACGGCTGGAAAAACCGGTGCAGGCCGGGCGACTCCAGATCCCAGTCGGCGATCAGCACCCGCTTTCCATTGGCCGCGAGAATCCAGGCCACGTTCGCGAGCGCCATGGTGCGTCCCGTTCCGCCTTTGAACGAGTAGAACGTGACGATGCGGCCAGCGTGAGATTCCTTTCCCTCATCATGATCAGGCATCGCGCGACCCCCAAACGGATCTTAAGTAACAGCAGCTCCAGCCGACCCTTCACTTGCCAGACGGGGTCGTCCGGCCGACCGGGGTGATGTTACCCGACCGGCGCTATAGCGCAGGTATTGCCGTTCGGCTTCCGCGACTAGCACGGAGACAATAGAAACGAATTCATCAAGCGATTCGACCCCGGCCGGAATATAAGGATCTGGCGGCGGCCATCATTTTTTAACCCGATGCTCCTCCATCCAGGAACGCGCGAAATCGACGGCGGTGGACATCGGCAGCAGCGTGGACGCGGCCATTCCGATGTGACCGTGCCGTGGCGCGACGGGGTCGGGCCAGCTGGCCGAGTCCAGCGCGGCTCCGATCAACTCGAAGTCACTGTCGTCCATGTTGATGTCGGCGAACTGATGCGCCGTACGCGTCCCGCCGCTGACCGAAAAACAGTGGTACTCCATCGTCGGTACCACGTGGGACAGCCGGTATTCGGCTAGGTGAAAGCCTGTGCAGGCGGAATAGCCGACACCGATCAGGAGGATCGCCGCTCCGGCGTCATACAGCCAGCGAAGCGGTGACCGCTCGCCGAGATGGCAGTCCAGGTCATGCACGGCCATGGCGGCGGCCGCGCTTGGCCCTAGCGCCGCGAAGGACGACTGCGGATGAGTACTACGCCGCGCCTCCGGACGCGTCCGCACGTACTCGGCGAACGCCCCCATTCCTGCCGAGGGCGTGTTCGCCGGGTCGAAGCCCGGCATGGCGGCGACGTACCGGGCATAGCCGTCCGGGTCAAGACCCGCCGTGGCGGCACGGAACGCGCGCGAGGTCAGCGAGTTCCAGGCCGTCTGGGCCGGGACTACGAGCGTTGCCGCGGGACCTGCGACGTCCTGGATCGCGCCGAGCAGCGTGGCGGCGCCGCTGTCCACCGGCCCGACCTGCCGCAGCGAACAATGGATGAGCAGGTCCTGCCCAGGCCGCAAGCCGAGCGCGCGCAAGTCCGCCGCTAGCCGTTCGCGAGCAGGCTCTCCCCGTTCAGCGTCGTGTAGTGACACGCCCACCTGGACACCGTACTTGCTCTAGGCCGGCGCGGATCCCTGCCTCAGCTCCACCACGGTTCGGATGGCGTCGTATACCCGCCTGGCAGAGCCGGTGACGTCACCATGACCGCCGTGGCGGAGCTGAGGCAGCTTGGCCTTATCCGACGATGGCGTGGCTGAACTCGCAGGCGCCCCTTCCGCTGCTGCCGTCGTTGGCCCACGTGCTCTGCATAGCGAAGGACCCGGTAGCCAGCGCCAGGTCACCCGCACCGCCGCTGGTGCCGGGGGAGATCCACGCGCACTTGTCGCCGTTCTCCGCGCCAGTGGAGTCGGTCCAGCCGCCGGCCGGGTTCTGGTCGGTGATGGTCTCGGCGTACTCGTGGCCCTCCACGATGGAGACGCCGTCGAGCGTGCCGTTGCTGTTGACGAAGTCCTGGCCGCAGGACGTGCCGAGGTCGGTGACGTACGGCAGGTTGGTGAAGGCGATGTCCCCGTAGGGGGAGGTGACCGCGCCGCCGCTCAGGGTCGTGTCGCCGTTGTAGTCATGCCAGGCGCAGAACTGCCCGGAGGGGGTGTTGAACCCGTCGGGGTGGGTGCCGGTCGGCGAGATCACGACGTACTGGGCGTCCCTGTTCGAGGCAGCCGTAGTGTTGCCGAAGTGGGCGGCCGCGTTGACCGCCTCCACGCCGAGTTGGTGGCCGGTGGCCTGTGACGGCGATGCCGCGCTCCCGTCTACCCAGACGCCGGCGAGCGCGCCGCCGGTGGGATAAGCGACGTGCTCGGTGTTGGTGGACGGACAGGTTTGCGCGCGGACCGCTACGCCGTCGCAGTACTGGGTCATGACGCCGGACCACAGCTCGCCATTCGTGCCGAGGCCCTTCATCAGTTCCTGAACGTAAGGGGCCTCGCCGCGCGTGTCGCCGGACAGCGTGACATCACCGCTGGCATTGGTGCTCTGCGTGCCCCACTGGGAGCCGTAGAACACCAGGTAAACCTTCTCGTGGCCGGTGGTGACACCGATCCCGTCGATTCCCCCTCCGTACCTGAGGTTTCTCGCCGAGGCTCGCTGCGGTTGATGAGCGGCCCAGTGCCGCATCTGGCCTAGCCGCTGCACGGTCGGCACGACGCCTCCCCGGTAGGGATGCTGGTAGGCAGGGGAGTAGGGGTTCGCCGCGGGGGAGCCGCTAATGTTGCCGCTGGCCGCCAAGGTAGCGGCGTGGGCGCTAGCAGCAGCCACCTG
>Ga0310914_10000753_pt1 | contig 19753 bp, 15 predicted proteins | sample GREbulkMGAN108_FD_203450 | JGI IMG/M metagenome (GOLD analysis project Ga0310914, IMG submission 203450) | Lab enrichment of tropical soil microbial communities from Luquillo Experimental Forest, Puerto Rico - GRE.bulkMG.AN108 | ecosystem: Environmental > Terrestrial > Soil > Tropical forest >... | reverse complement strand
GGCTCTTTCCACGCGCCCTCGTCGTGAAGGGGATCTTGAACCCGGCCGACGCGGTTCGCGCTGCCGAGATCGGGGTCGACGGCATCATCGTCTCTAACCACGGCGGCAGGCAACTCGACCAGGCGCCGGCTTCGCTCGAGGCTTTGCCGGCGATCAAGGCGGCGGTCGGCGACAAGCTGACCGTGATGCTCGACAGCGGGGTGCGCCGCGGCGCCGACATCTTGATCGCCTTCTGCCTCGGCGCGCAGTTCGTGTTCTTTGGCCGGCCGACGCTTTATGGCGCGGTCGCAGGCGGGCTCCCGGGCGTCAAGAAAGTGATCGACATCTTCCGCGGCGAGATCGACCTGGTGATGGGTCAGATAGGTTGCCCGAGCCTCGATCAGCTCGGCCTCGACTTCCTATGGCGCGACGACTGGACGCAGAACCGCTGAGGTGAGCCGGGCTTTTGCTGCCGGCACCTTGACGAGGGCGGGCTTGGCGAGCGCGGGCAATGGCCCGCATCAGGGGCCATTGCCGACTAGGCCGCAGCTCAGTTGCCGGCGACCTGGGCCACCCCGCGCGCCGCCTCTGCAGGACGGTCGAGCGCCGCGTCGATCTCGTCGAATGAGCGGCCTTTTGGCTCATAGCCAAAGACCCAGAAGCCGATTAAGCCCAGTACATACCAGGAGGCGAAATAGACAAAGGCGGGACCGAGCATGGCGAGATTGGGCGCAGCCGGCTTGATCACGTCGCCGGCGCCCATGATCAGGGACAGGCCTAAGGGTCCGATGAACTTGCCCAAATTGCCGGTGCCGTAGCTGACGCCCATACCGCTGGCGCGCAATCGCGCCGGCCAGATCTCGGCCATATAGGGCCCGACGACCGAGTAGTTCGCGCTGCCAAAGAACGTCTGGACGATGAACAGGATGTAGAACACCGACCAGCCGCCGATATAGACGTCGTAGAGGTAGCCCTGCGCGACCATGCCGAGGCCGCCGCACACCATGCACAGTGTCGCCGAGCCGCGGCGGCCGAGCGGCTCGATCAGTGCGGTGATAAAGAAGCGCCCAAGAACCGCCGACACGCCGACCCATATCATCAAAAAGGCGGCATCAGCCGGCGAGACCCGCATCACCAGCACGAGCAATGTCGCGCCCCACAGGCCGAGCGAGGCGCCGCCGGTTTGCGTCAGGCCGGTCAGCATTCCGGAGGCGACGAGCCGCGGGTATTTGAACAACTCGGCCCAGCGCGTCTTCTCGACCTCAGGGAGAGCTGCCGGCAGCTCGATCTCCTTCGGGTCGACCATCAGCGCCCAGGCGAGCGACCGGCGCGCCTCCTCGTGGCGCCCCATGCGTATCAGCCAGCGCGGCGATTCCGGCACCCAATAACGGATCATGAACACCAGCACGAGCGGCGCCAGCCCAACCAGAAAGAGGCCGCGCCAGCCGACCAGCGGGAGCAGCTGCCAGCCGACAAAGCCGGCCAGCAAGCTGCCCGCCGGCAGCATCGTCGTGACCAGGGCGCTGACCCAGCCGCGCTTGTAGGCCGGGATGAATTCCTGCACCAACGGCAGGTCGATCGTGTAGATGCCGGCGTTGCCGACGCCGACAAAGACACGGCAGATCACCAGGAACAGCCAGCCCGGGACTATTGCATCCGGTCCCGGTGTGAACACCATGATGCCGGTAGCGACGGAGATCACAATCGACGACCAGATGAACAGCGTCCGCCGGCCGATGCGGTCGCCGAGCCAGCCGCACAGCCAGGCGCCGGGCGGAGCGCCGATGCCGGAGGCCATTAGGATCGCGCCACCCTGCAAATAGGTCAGCGACCACTCCTTGGTTAGAGCTGCGGTCACGTAGCCGATCAGGAAGAGATCGAAGAAATCAAGCAGGTCGGCGACGTTAGCGGTGCAGATCAGCTTCCACTGATTGGCCGTCAGACGCTTTTGCCGCTCCAATAATTCTATCACCCGGTCCTCCGTGCCTGCGCCCTCACAATGGCGCGCCAGAACGGTTGACCCGTCTCTCGGAACGTTTCTTGGACAGCCGCGATGCGGTTTGCCGAGGCTGTCTCATCAGGGCAGCCGATGCCGCGACATTACCTGTAACGGTTGCAGGCTGGCAATGGCTCGTCCGTTATGCCTTTGGCGAGGCTGGCCGTCGAAGACAAAAGGCTGTTCCCCTGTTAAGGTGAGCGTATCCAACCCAACATGGGAGGAAGGGATGAACCGCCTCGCCATAATCGGATTGCTCCTCCTGGTCGCGGCTTGCGCGCCGCAACCACCACCGCCGGCCGCCACCGCACCTCCGCCCCAGGTCGCCGCAGCGCCACCGCCGCCGCCTGCTGTGCCTCCACCTCCGCCGCCGCACACGTCCTTCGACGGGCTCTATAAGGGCTCGATGACCGCGCAGGCATTTGGCGGCGGGACGCAGGCCCTGACCGGAGGGAATTGCAACCCCGACGCGCCGATCAATATGAGAGTCAAGCGGGGTACCGTCAGAATCTGGTATAAGAACTTCGCTGGGCACACGCTGCACTATCGCGGCAGGATCGACGCCACCGGCAAAATAGAAACGGCTCATACGAACGCCGGCGGCAGCCAATCTATTTTCGCTTTGCAGGTCAGTGGTGACCAGGCCACCGGGAACATGGAACGCGGCCGTTGCTGGTACGGAGTGACGATGGCGCGCGCCTGATCGGCGCAGGCGGGCTAGTCTGCCTTGTGCTCCATGATTGCTACGGTGGCGCCGGTCGAATAGCCGGGCGCGACACGCACGTCGACCACGCAGACCCTGCCGGCGCGCACCGCGGCGACAGCTTCGCGCAGCGCCGGGACCAGCTTCCTCGGGTCTTCGACCGGTCCGATACCGGTGCAGCCCTGGCCGCGCGCCATCGTTGCCAGATCGATGTCGGGGTCACGGATCGCCTGGCCGATCCAACGGTTCTCGGGTGGCCGGCCGCGCTGCAGGGCGACCCGCTCCTGGTGCAGCTCGTCATTGAAGAATGAGCGATTGTTGGCCACGACGACCAATAGCGGGACGCTGTTGCGCACCGCCGTCCACAGCGCCGTCACTCCCATCAGGAAGTCCCCGTCGCCGAGCACCGCCACCGGCAGCCGGCTGCTGCCGCTGTCGCGTAAGGCCAGAGCGGCGCCCGCCGACATGCCCGGTCCTGAGCCGACGCCACCGCCACCGTCTGTGCCGAGATAGTCGAGCGGGTGGCGAAACTCCCACAGCCCGTCGGCCCAGGACAACGGCAGCCGGATCATCGTCGTCGGTGCATCGCCGAGCACTTCGTGGAGCGCCGTCGCGATGTGTGGCACCTGGATGATCGAGGCTTCCTCGAGCGCCGCGAGCGGTGGGGGGCCCGGGCGTGCTCCCGGCGCCGGCAAAGGCGGCATGTTTGGCCGCAACGCCTTGACCGCCGCGAGCAAGGTCGGCACGGCGGCGTCGGGCTCGGCCAACAGATAGGCGTCGATCGGCGGCAGGCCCTGATGGTCCATGCTCCAGCCGTTATGGACGTACTGGTCAACCGACACCTGGATGATCTTCGCTATCATCGGGTTGCCGGCATGCGCGGTGCGCAATGTGCCGGCGAGGTCTACCCAGTCGAGGCTGAGGATCACATCGGCATCGACGATCGACGCGGTTCCGCCGACATGCAGCGGATGGTCGGTGGGAAAGGTAGCACCGGATTTGCGGTCGGTCACGACAGAAGCCCCGATTGCCTCGGCGAGTGCGACGCGCCGCTGCCAGGCCGCGGGGTCGCGCGACCCACGACCGGCGAGGATCACCGGACGCCGCGCTCCGGCGAGCAGCTCGGCGGCCTGCTGCACGAGCGGGCCGGACGGCTCGAGCGGCACCGGCGGAGCGTGGCGGGTGACAGCCGGCGCCGGCGGCAGCTCGGTGATCTCGTCCTCCTGCAGGGCGAGATCGAAATTGATGTAGACCGGCCCTTGCGGCGCGGTGTTGGCAATCATCCAGGCGCGCAGGATCGCCTCCTGGGCGGAGCCGATCGAGGCGGGCTGATCGTCCCATTTGGTGAAGTTGCGGATCAACGCACCCTGGTCGCGTGCAGTGTGGATCCACTCGATCCAGGGCCGCCGACGGGTCGAATCCATCGGTCCGGTGGCGCCGAGCACGAGGACCGGGGCGCGGTCGCACCACGCGTTGAAGATCGCCATCGTCGCGTGCATCAATCCGACATTGCTGTGCACAAACGCGGCCATCGGCCGCCCGGTCACCTTTGCGTAACCGTGCGCTAGGGCGACGGCGCTCTCCTCGTGCAGGCAGAGGAGCATGCGCGGCCGCGTGTTGCCGAGATAGTTGACGAGGCTGTCGTGGATGCCGCGATAGCTCGCACCCGGATTGAGCGCGATATAGGGGATGTCGAGCTCGCCCAGCATCGCCGCGATCGCGTCGCTGCCCCACACCCGGTTCGACGGCGCGCTCGGGACAGGCCGGTCGATCTCGTTGCTCTCTGCCGGCCGCGAGGATGTGATGTCCATGGTTTTCTCCCTTCGAATCGGAGCGCCTCGACCGAACTAGGCTTCATTCCGCGGCCTGGAACAAGGCTCGAATTTCCCCTGTCGGCAGGGAAAAACCTGTCTTCGTCACCCAAAATCCCCCCATCGGCGCGGAAAAAGGAGCCGAGATCAACCCCTTAGATCCGATTGAACCGAACGGCCGGCAGCGGAATTTGTGCGCTTTAAAGGGTCTTGGCAGCGGAATGGCAGCGGAATTTGCCTGTCAGCCTGCCGGCTTGGGTGTTGGCATCACATCACGATTTAATAATTGAGAATATAGCACTAACTAATCCGTATAAAGTCAAGGCCCGAACGGCGTGCTCGCTCCGGTCCGGGTGGGGCGCTAGGATCGGCATGAGCCAGCCCGCAGGGGCCTGAGGTATGTGGGGAGATGAATTATGGGCAAAAGGATCGCGGTCGTCGGCGTGGGCGCGGTGGGCGGTTACACCGGAGCGCACATGGCGCGCACCGGCGAGGATGTGACCTTCATCGATTTTTGGCCGGCGCATGTCGAGGAGATGAAGCAGAACGGCTTGCGCATCACCCACCACGAAGGCGAAGAGCCGTTTACGGTCAAGGTGCGGGCTCTGCATCTGACCGAGGCTCAGCATCTCTCGAAGGAAGCTCCGATCGACATCGCCTTTGTCTGCACCAAATCCTACGACACCCACTGGGCGGCACTGCTGATCCGCCAATATCTGGCGCCGGGTGGTTATGTCGTCTCGTTGCAGAACTGCATGAACGAAGCGACGATCGCGGGTGTCGTCGGCTGGGGCAAGACGATGGGCTGCATCGCGAGCAACATCAGCGTCGGCCTGATCGAGCCGGGCCATGTCCATCGCGGCGGTGTCAAGGGCGGCGCTGCGCATACGGTCTACCGCACCGGCGAGGTCCACGGCACGATCACCGACCGCGCGCATGAAATCTGCCGGCTCGTCTCCTATGCCGACAGCGCCAAGGTCACCGACAATCTCTGGGGCGAGCGCTGGTCAAAGCTCGTCGCCAACACGATGGCGAACGGGGTCTCGGCCTGCACCGGGCTCCCCGGCGCGCAGATCGCGCAGAACGAGGCGATCCGCCATTTCCAAGCGCGGCTCGGCAGCGAGGCGATCCGCATCGGCCAGGCGCGCGGGTACAAGCTCGAAGAGATCGACCATCTGCCGCCCGAGACAATCGCCCGTGCAGGCGAGGGAGATGTTGCTGCGCTAAAGACTTACGACGAGCGGCGGCTGTCGCGGGTCGGCCGCGGCTCGCCCGACCAGCGGCCATCGATGGGCCAGGACATGATGAAGGGCCGGCGCACCGAGATCGAGTATCTGAACGGCTTTGTCGTGCGCGAAGGCGAGCAGGTCGGCATTCAGGCGCGCGCCAATGAGCGGCTCGTCGACATCGTCAAGAAGGTCGAGCGCGGCGAACTAAAGCAGGACCCGCGCCACATCACCGAGCTGCGGCTGAACTAGCACAAGGGGGCGGGCGGCAAGGCGACAAGGCGCGCCGAGCGGGGTTTGGCCGCCGTCCGCCGGCGCAAAACAACGAAAATCGCGTTGGCACCCATCGTGACATCCGGTGTGACGCCAATAATCATCATTTATATCAACTCATTAGGTGGAAATTTCGGGTGCTGGGAAACAACGAAATCGGCATCCCCAATCAACGTATTCTGCACGGTCCTGAGGGAGCGGAATCTCACAGGTCGAAGAAGCTAGCTCGAGCCGCGCAGAACGAAGCGATCCGCATCCGGCAAGCGCGCGGTCACAAGCTCGAGGAGATCGACCATCTGCCGCCGGAGGCGATTGCCCGCGCCGGCGAAGGCGATCTCGATGCGCTCAAGACCTACGACGAGCGGCGGCTGTCGCGGGTCGAGCGCGGCGAGCTAAAGCAGGATCCACGGCACATCACGGAGCTTTGGCTCAACCGAGGGTTCACAGGCACTGCGGTAGCCGCGTCCGGACGCAAAACAACAAAATCCTGTATTAGGTAGCACACGGCACCAACTCAACTCTTGTTAACTATTTGGCCACGGATTCCTAGTTACCGTTTATTGGCGATGATGTTAAGAGCGGCGATACCATTGCGTATTTGCTGTTCCAGCTGATCAGCAAGCTGATGTGCTCCGGGAATATCGTTCGTCGCTTGCAATTTAGCTATCATCTCGCCCACAAACAGTCGCTCTACTTGATGGGTGAAAAACTGTTGTAGGCTTCGGATTTCGGCGATTTCGCGTTGTGTGAACGTTCTGTACAATTGACCGGACTGAAGCAGCTGGTTAAAAGCAATCCATAGCAAATCTTTGGCCCGATAAATCCATCGATATGTAGCAAAAGTATCTGGTTGGGCAGCAGTACGAAAACGCACAACTTCATCATGCATATCGTTAAGTACGTCTAAATTGCACTGAGCTTCTATTCGGAGATCGGAAAGAAGCGCGTTACGATCATGTCTTTTCAACCATATCTCGGTGAGATATTGGATGGCGGCTCCGGCCACTACGCCGACAGCCGCGCCAATCGCCGAACCGAGTAGGGTCGCCCAGAAGTCCATATGGTTTCACGCGGTAATTTGTCGCGTGGGTTATGGGACACCTCAACATCTTGTCAAGATCTAAGACCCATACCACTATATCATCCATCGGCGTTTATGGGAATGTATTCCAACCCGCCTTGTAGCCCGCATCGGTTTTGCGCTGAGCATCAATCGGGTCGAGGTTCTTCTTTGCGGCGAGATACCCCGCCGTAAAGTCCGGGACACCCGAGTAGGAACCAGGATTCGGCATCGGCGACGCCTCGGGTCCACAGCAACGGGCTCTCCAGCCGAAGGGACGATCTGCGTCTTCGCGCTCAGTTATCAATTTTTTGGCTCGAATTATCAAGCTGGAGTGCTCGGCAGCGCCCCATCTCATCGGCAGGAAACACAAACCCGGAGAAAAGAATGAAATGTTTAAATTGGTTCCCAATCGTGGTGACGCTTGGCATGATCACGACACCCATCTCAGTTTCCGCTACTGACTATACTTTCACGACCCTCGATGCGCCTGCCTGTGGACGTGTGGGAACCGAGCTCCTGGGCATCAATAATGAAGGGTATATCGTCGGTGGCTGCAGCTATAGTTTCATTTACTTCAACGGTACCTTCACACCCATCGATTTTCCCCTTTCTCCGGCGGGAGGCGCCACCGGAGGCATAAACGATGTTGGGCAAATCGTCGGCCTTTTCTCGAACAGCACGGGCACCCATGGCTTTCTCGATACCAACGGCAACTTCACGACCATCGATGATCCCGACGCAACCGTCACGACATTCGGCACTACCGCTACGGAAGCCTACGGCATAAACAATAAAGGTCAGATCGTTGGGATCTACCTCGGCCCCGGTTACTGGAAGAGCTTCCTTTACACTGCTGGAAGATTCACCACTCTTGCCGATCCAGTAGCAGTCTTTAACCCTGGACCGCCCGATAGCGGTGGCATCCCTTTTTCTGGTGGTGGCACCTTTGCTACCGGCATTAACAACAGCGGCCAGACCGTCGGTTACTACTTTGACTCCGCGGGGGCTTTTAACGGCTTCGTGTATACCAACGGGAGCTTCACCACGATTGACGAACCATCGGCTCCAGGTGGCACCTTCGGGTCCGGCACCATAGCCTTCGGTATCAACGATTGGGGAGAGATTGTGGGTGCCTACTATGACGTTGCGGGCGCCAGGCATGGCTTCCTCTACATAAACGGCACCTTCACGACTATCGATTATCCTGGCTCCAACTATACAACTCTGAACGGGATCAATAATGCAAGACAGATCGTCGGGTCTTTCGTGGACAACGCGAACGTTGCACACGGCTTTCTTGCAGAGCACGTCCAGTCATTCGCCGGCACACCTGGTAAGGCAAACTGTCATGGTAAGAGCGTTTCGGCACTGGCTCAGCAGTACGGTGGCCTCAATGGCGCGGCTGCAACCTTGGGGTTTCCCGGCGTGCCGGCACTACAAGCTGCTATCCTGACGTTTTGCGGGGGATAGCGGAAAAATTATCGCATCCAAGCTCTACACTGCGCGCGCCTCTTTCCCGAACTGAGCGGCTGCCGGCCCAAAGCAGCACCATCGCTGCCACGGCGGTGCCAACCAGTCGCTGCATGAGAAGTCCTCCCCAAGATGGAGATGTAAGGCGAATTGCGCGAACGCGTTCAGGCGGGCGGGAGGCGCACCTGGACCTGTGCGCGCTCCTCTTGCAGGGTGAGGAAGATCGAGGCGTCGCGGTTGGCCCAACCGCGGGCTAGCGCCTCGACCATCTCCTTTTCGCAGAGCGCGCCGAGCTGCATCGGCGTGTTGGTGGCGCGCGCCAGCTCCTGCGCAAGCCCTAGATCCTTGCGGGCCAGCGCCAGCGAAAAGCGCGGGTCGAAGTCGCCGCGGAGATAGGTGGCGGGCAGCCGCACCTTGAGGCTCATCATCTGCCCGAGGGCGGCTTCGTTGAAGACGTTGATGATCGTTGCGGCATCGATCCCGGCCTTGACCCCCGCGGTCCAGCATTCGGCCATCACGAGATCGAGCGTGAAGCTCGCGCTGTTGTGCATGATCTTGGCGATCGACCCGGTGCCGATGCCGCCGGTGTGGATGACCCGCTTGGCGACGGCGTCGAGTAGCGGACGCGCGCGCTCAAAGGCGGCCGGCTCACCACCCGCCATTACCAAGAGGTCACGCGTTCGCGCACCCTCCATGCCGCCGCTGACCGGCGCGTCGAGCATCGCCACACCCTTTTCGGCGAGCAGCGGGTGGACCCGGCGCACCAGTGCCGGCGAATTGGTTGTGTGATCGATATAGAGGCTGCCTGATTTGAGGTGGGCGACGAGGCCGTCCGGTCCTAGGCACACTTGCTCCATCTCTGCCGGACCCGGCAGGCAGGTGGCCACCACCTCGCAATCGGCAGCGAGTGCCTCCGACGAGCTGGACCACGCCGCGCCCGCCGTAAGAAGAGCGTTCGCGGCCTCGGGCCTGACGTCGTGAACGACGAGCGCGTGCCCGGCCTGCAATAGCTGACCGGCGATCGGTGCGCCGATGCTGCCGACGCCGATGAACCCGATTTTCATGGCCGAGCTACAGCGCGTAGAGGCGCAGCGCGTTGTCCCAGAGGATCTTCTGCTTGCTGCGGTCAGAGAGCGGCAGTGCCAGGAACCGGTCCATTGCCTTCGGATATTTCGAATCGCCGTGCGGATAATCGGTCGTCGTAACGAGGTTGTCGTCGCCGAAAGCATCGACGACGTGGCTGACGAACTCTTCGTCGCACTCGACCGCGCAGAACCCTTGGCGGCGGAAATATTCTGACGGCGGCATCGAAAGGTGGGTCATCTCGCCATACGGCTCGCGCCATTCGTAGTGCTCGTCCATACGGCCGAGCCAGAACGGCAGCCAGCCGCATTGCCCCTCGAGAAACGCGAAACGCAGCCGCGGGAAACGCTCCATGACGCCGCCCATGATCACGTCCATGCAGGCGAGCATCTGCTCCATCGAATGCGTCGCGATGTGCGCGATACCCAAACTGTTGAAGCGGTCGGCGCCGGCGGCCTTCATGCGCGAGCCGGTGGTCTCGTGGAAGCCGACTGGGACGTTGAGCTCCTGGCACGCCGCCCACAGCGGGTCGTAATGCCGGTCGTGCCACGGCCTGTCGTTGTAGATGTTGGGCCGCAGGAAGACCGCCTTCATGCCGAGTTGGGTCACGGCGCGGTGGGTTTCGGCGATGGCACTCTCGACCTCGTGCGGCGAGACGGCGGCAGCGCCGAACATCCGCTTGGGATCGGCGGCCTCGATGTAATCGTGCAGCCAGTCGTTGTACGCCCGGCACACCGCGGCTGCGAAGCGCGGGTCCATCCTGGTGAACGCGGTCACATACATCGCCGAGGTCGGGTAGAGGATCGCCAGATCGAGCCCTTCCTTGTCCATCGCCCGCACCTGGGTCTCGGGATCGAAGTTCCGCGCGATTTCCTCCGTATAGCGCTCGGCGAGTGCGGTCTCTTCGGCGTCGGTTAGCGCCGGCCAGTCGCCGCCCGGCATCTGCGCCATGACCTCGCCCTCGACGATCGTGCGGATGTCCCACCGGCGCTCGTCGAGCCGCCGCGGCGCGCGCGTTCTGAACTCGGGATCGATGTATCGTTGCCACAGATCGACCGGCTCCATCACATGCATCTCGGCGTCGATCAGCTTGAAGCCGCTTTTGGCCATAGCGTTGCTCCCGTTAACGCTTACAAGGTCGGCCTGATGTTCTGGTTCATGCGGAAGAGGTTGGTCGGATCAAACTTGTTCTTCAGCGCGACGAGCCGCTCGTACCCGTGGCTATAAGCGGCTCTGATCCGTGTCGCTTCTTCCGCGTCGAGGTGGTTGACGTACACGTCGCCGCTGGCGAACGGTTCCACCGCCGTCCAGAACTCGCGGGTCCATTGGACGTGACGGGCGGCGTCCGAGGGATCCGTCCACTGCGAGATCACGTCATAGTCCCACTGGTCGTCGCGCATCCCGAAGGCGGTGGCGTTGCGGTCGACCCGGGTCGGGGCACCGTGGACATGGAAAAACAAGACCGACGACATCGGCGAAAGCATCTTTGCCGATCGCGCGATCATGATGTCCAGCACGTCGTCCCCGAGCTCTTTCAGGAAGCTGGACTTCCAGTACCGATATACCCCGCCATAGGGAAAGGCCGCGTCGAACAGCGTGTTCAGCTGCACATAGGATGTCGGCGCGATCGTATCGGCCAAAGGCGTCCCAAACTTGCGAAGGGACGCCACCGCCCTTTCGCCGGCAGCCAAATCGCCGATATAGCCAACCACGATGACAACAACCGGGGCGCCGTCGGGCGACGTCATCAGCGCGCCGGCGGCGACCATCTCGTCGGGGCAGCTGCGGCAGAAGTCGCGGTAGAAGCGCAGCACTTCCTTGGCCTTGGCCATCGGATGGACGACCATGCCCGCGAGCACCGGGCCGACCGGATGAAGCTGATACTCGAACGAGGTGACGACGCCGAAATTGCCGCCGCCGCCGCGCAGCCCCCAGAAGAGGTCTGAATTGTCCTCGGCGCTGGCCGTCAAGAGCTTACCCTCCGCCGTGACGAGATCGGCCGAGAGCAAGTTGTCGCAGCTGAGGCCATGCTTTCCGTGCAGCCAACCAAGGCCCCCGCCCAGGGTCAGCCCGGCGATGCCGGTCGTGGAGACGACCCCGCCGGTGCTGGCCAGCCCAAAGGCCTGCGTCTCGCGATTGTAATCGCCCCAGGTGAGGCCGGCCTCTGCCCGCGCAACGCGCTTCAACGGGTCGACCCGGACACTCTTCATCGGCGACAGGTCGATCATCAGGCCACCCTCGCAGACGGCGTTGCCGGTGATGTTGTGACCGCCGCCGCGGACCGAGACGAGCAGCCCGTGTGCGCGGGCAAAGCGCACTGCCGCCATGACATCCGCCACCCCCGCACAGCGGGCGATCAGTGCCGGGCGCCGGTCGATCATGCCGTTCCAGACCTTGCGGGATTCGTCATAACCGTCGTCGCCGGGGCGCAGCAGCGGGCCGCGCAGATCAGCCGCAAAGTCATTTACCGTGGCCTCTTCGAGGATCGTGTCACCGCCGTCTCTCGTAATAACGCGAATGTCTGTCATGGCTGCTTGCCCCCGTTCGATTGGTTTGTGATGGACATGTGCCCGCGAGGCTCGGCGAGTTTACACGGAAACGGCCGTGAACAAATCGTCAGCGAGAGGGGCATCGCCAGCCGCCGGCAACGCGGAATCTTGCTCGCCGTTCCTTCCATGATCGGCCGGTCACCGCGGCTATAGAAGACCGGTTGTGATACCAGCGCGACGCAGTCTGCGCGGAAGGCCGGGCGCTGACGTCAGCCGCCTCAGCGGGGTCGGCGCGGCGCCGGCGCCAGCGGATCGAAGGGCCGCGGGTCGGCGCCGGCTTCCGTTTCGCTGAAGCCCATTGCGGCGAGAAACGCAGCGCGGACCTCCGCGGGCTGCCCGGTTTGGAAGATGTAGCCCTGCAGGTTGCGGCGGCTAAACGGGTCGCGCAGGAAGTCGGCGCGCGCGAAGCCGTCGATGAACTTCTCGCGCTCGGCGACTGGCAGCGCGATAGCCCGGTTGGCCGCCGGGTCGCGGATCACCGCCTTTGGGTCGCGCCCGTCCTTGACCGCCTCGATATCGTTCAGGAAGCGGCGGCGGATCATCACGATGCCGCGATCGCTCGCGGCAAGATATTCCTGCGACCGGTCGGCGATACGGCCCTGCCCGACCCAGGTCACGAAATCCTGATTCATCACATGGCTGGTGATCCAGCGCCCGGTCACCGGATCGGCGATCGGCCCCTGCCAGGTCGGGATGCTGTTTTGTACATAAGGCTCGCGCTCCCGCGGCACGCGGCTGAAATGCCACATCACGCTGAGCGTGTTCTCGTCATCGACCGGCACGCGGAACTCGACATGATTGCCGGTGAACAACCCGTTCGGCCACAGGCAGACGCGGCCAACTGTCCACAGCCGGTCCTTGTCGCTGGTGTCGGTGCGAATGCGTTTGTATTGGAAGCCGTAGTCGAACTCGTTGAAGTCGACCTTGACGTGCTGCGGTGTGTAAGGGCCGGTGGCGTCGGCGAGACGTACGCTCCAGTTCGAATGGGTCCATTCGAAATGCACGGGGTCGATCGAGTTTTCCTGACACTGGAACCAGTTGCACGGGATCTCCGCCTTGACGATCTGGCGGAAGCCGTTTTTCCACGTGAAGAATTCCCAATTGGGCACGAGCGGTCGCGGCTCGGGGCCGAGATAGGCCCATATGAGCCCGCCCAATTCTTCGACCGGATAGGCCTTGATATGGACCTCGTCGCGCAGCCGCGCGTCGGGATGCGCAATGTCCTCATAGGGCTGCGCCAAGCAGCTGCCGTCCGCGTCGTAGAGCCAGCCGTGATAATTGCAGCGCAGCCCACATTTCTCGACATAGCCATAGCTGAGGTCGGCGCGGCGGTGCCGGCAGTGGCGATCGAGAAGGCCGTATTTGCCGCCGAGGTCCTTGTAGAGGACGAGATCCTCGCCCATCAGCCGCACAGGCAAGGTGCCGGGATGTTTGAGCTCACTGGCGCCAGCAATCGGCCACCAATAGCGTCGCAATAGCTCGCCCATTGGTGTGCCGGCACCAGTTTTAGTCAGAACTTCCCAGCGGCTGCCCGGCTCGGGATTGCTATCCTGCGGCATTGTCACCTCGCCGACTGCTTCTCGATCATTGCAGACAAGCGGCCGTAGACGCGGCGCGCATTGCCTTCGAAAATCTTCGCCTTGTCCGTCGCCGACAATGGCAGCTGGTCGATGTAGCGCTTGGTGTCGTCGTAGTGGTGACCGGTCTCCGGATCGATGCCGCGAACCGCGCCGATCATTTCCGAGGCGAAGAGGATGTTGTCGATCGGAATGACCTTCGCGAGCAATTCCTGGCCGGGCAGGTGATAGACACAGGTGTCGAAGAACACGTTCTTCAACATCAGATTGGACAGCAGCCCAAGTTTGGCGTCCTGCGCCAAGCCGCGGTAGCGCCCCCAGTGATACGGCACGGCACCCCCGCCGTGCGGGATGATGAACTTGATCGTCGGGAAATCCTTGAACACCGACGACGTCATCAGCTGGTTGAAACCCGCAGTGTCGCCGTTGAGGTAGTGCGCGCCGGTAGTGTGGTGGGTCGGATTACACGAGGCACTGACGTGGATCATCGCCGGGATGTCGTACTCGACCATCTTTTCGTAGACCGGATACCAGTAGCGGTCCGACAATGGCGGGTCCTGCCAATGGCCGCCGGACGGATCGGGGTTCAGATTGATGCCAACAAACCCGTATTCATTGACGCAGCGGTCGATCTCCGGGATGCAGTTTTTTGGTGAGACTCTGGCGCTCTGCGGCAGCATCGCCACACCGATAAAGTTCTTCCGAAACAGCGCGCAGACACGATGGATCAGCTCGTTGCAGGCGCTGGCCCAAGCTTCACTAGTCGTCGCGTCGCCCAAGTGGTGGCGCATGCCGGCGGCGCGCGGCGAAAAGATCGTCAGGTCGGTGCCGCGCTCGCGCTGCACTTTGAGCTGGCCATTGGCGATAGATTCGCGGATCTCGTCGTCGGTAATTCTCGGGCGCGGCGGCGGCGGCTTGCCGGCCTTGTGCGCCTCGATCTGCTCGCCGCGCCAGCCCTCGTGCGGCCGAGGAGAGGTGGTGTAGTGGCCGTGGCAATCGATGATCATGGGCCCTCTCGTTCGGATTAGTGCGCCGCACCCCATTCGCGAGCCAATGCCGCACGCCGCGAGGCACCGGCCATCAGAAAGCCACCGTCGTTTCCGGTCAGGACCAGTCGCATCCCCATGCCGATGTATTTCTGCATCAGCTCTTCGGCATCGACGCCGCCCATGCCCGGCCATTTATTGTGCTTGCCGCAGGCGGCAATCACCGTGTCGTAGGCGCCGGCGATCCTCGCATGGCCGAACTCGCCGGCGATCCCCATCTCGGCGGCAAGGTCATTGGTGCCAATCAGCAACGCATCGACGCCGGGAACCGCAGCGATTGCCTCGGCATTGGCGATCGCGGTCGGCGTCTCGATCAGCGCAATGATCAGCAATGCGGCGTTGGCGGCCTCGATCATCTCGGCGATCGGGATGCGTTTGAAGTCGAAGATCGCCTGCGCGCCGGCAAGTGAGCGATGGCCGATCGGCGGGTATTTCAGGTGGTCGACGATTTCGCGCGCCTGCTCGGGGGTGTCGACATGCGGCATGACGATGCCGAGGGCGCCCGAGTCGAGGACGCGGGTCGCCATCGTGTGCTGCATGAACGGCACGCGGACGATCGGCGAGATGCCGGTGTCGAGTGCCGCCACAGCGAGCGTCGTGGCGAACTCGATCGACATCGGGCCGTGCTCGAGATCGATGAACAGCCAATCGTAGCCCGCTGTCTTCATCATCTTGGCGATGTCGACGGTGCGCGCCGTCCTGATGCCAACGCCCAATGACATTTCGCCGTTTTCGAGCCGCTCGCGCGCCGTGTTGCGAACCTTCATTTTCCCCACCCGATGAACGTCTCGAGTTTCGGACGCAGGTAACCACCGCGGTCCGTGGGTGGTCAACTCCGCTTGTTCCGCCCGTTATTTGCAGGAAGGAAACAGGCTCGGAGCCCCTCGCGAGGGCGAGAAGCCCGTAGTCGGCGGCGGCTTGCCCAAGCTCCGCCGGTGCCGGCCATAGGCGCGTGCGGACCAATACACGTTAGATAACGACGCCTACTCCCACCATTTCAATGCTAATTTGTTAATTTCGTAACCGCAGCTTCGGCGTCGTTTGATGCTTACCACTCCACCGGCTCTGCGCACCATACGCGGCCGGCGCGGCGCCACTCCCTTATCCGCACTGCGCTCGTGACGCCCGGGCGCCGTCGTCGTGTCGGCCCGCGCGTTGGTGAGCGATCCAATGTGGGGCTCAACCATCAGTATTAATAGTTAAAGCATTGTATATACAGAATGTTGCAGGCATAAGATCCCTGGCAATTTCTGAAGTTGATACAACAATTATAAGTACAAGAGGTGTCGCTACACTTGTCTCTACATTGAGCATATCTTTGGTCACATGGGTTGGAATATTGACAATTTTGTGTCATTTGAAGATTTGTGTTCTTTGGAAGATACTTTTCTAATAAAATCATGTCGTCTGCCGTTGCGCATCGAAGCGGAACGATAAATAGAAAGCCGATCATTAGCACAATCGTTCTCATGGCTTCTTCCCCGAGCCGACATTTTTGTAACTTAGCCCGAAACTCGTCCGCGATCAAAGTGTGCCCGCGTGCGGGTGCGCCACACATCGGCGGTTCGACGGGCTAGAAGCAACAACCCACCAGATCGCCCTCCTTCCGATAACCCAGTCGCCCGACGCGACGCGGCAGAGCCGTCGGTTCGGCCGCGGCCATGGAGCTTTAGGGTCGCGCAGCTTCGCGAGCGGCGAGCGGGTCCTGGGTCGGGATCGGGATGGCGCCGCCGCGGTCGGAATTGAGAAGCGGCGATGGCGCCTTGCGGCCGAAGGCTTCGATGCGCGGGATCGCGGCGTCGTCGAGCGGCGCCAGACGCGGTTTGCGCGCCAATGCGGCTTCGATAAAGGGCTCGAGCTCGCGCCGCTTTTCGCCTTCGCGCACCGCGTCGCGCTCCTTGAACTCGGGCATGACGCGCTCGGCAAAGACCTCGAGCGATTGGCAGATGTGCTCGTGGCGATTAGTTCCGCTCTGCTGAATGAACATCACCTGGTCGATGCCGGCCTTCTCATAGCGCGCCAGATGCGCACGCAATTGGCCGGGGGTGCCGATGCCGCCGCGCCCGGCATTGTCCGGCAATTGGTCCTTGACCTGCAGAAAGCGCTCCCAGAGATCGGCGCGGCCCGGCCGGTGCTCGCCAAACAGCGCGTAATAGCCGAGCGAGTAGCCAAAGAAGCGAAACCCGTCGAGCCCGCGACGGATCGCTTCGCTCTCGTCCGGGTGACAGGACATGCCGGTGACGATCGCAATGTTCGGATTGACGCTATGGCCGATCGGCACGCATTCGTCCGATTTGATGGTGCCGTAATATTCCTCAACCCACTTTGCCGCCTGGTCGGGGTCGAGAAACGAGAAGGTCAAGGCACCCAGCCCGTTGCGTGCGGCGAGGTGAATGGTCTCGCGGCGCGAGCACGCGACCCACATCGGCGGATGAGGTCGTTGCACCGCTTTCGGCACAATATTGCGACACGGCATGTCGAACCAGCGCCCCTGAAACCCGGGATAGGGCCGCATGGCCAGCATGTTGGCAGCCTCTCGGGTTGCCTCCTCCCACATCGCCCGCTTGTCGTCGGGGTCGACACCGAAGCCGCCCATCTCGACCGCTGTCGCCGACTCGCCGGTGCCCCACTCGACGCGGCCGTTCGAAACCAGATCGAGTGTGGCAATGCGCTCGGCGACGCGCGCCGGATGATTGTAGTTGGGCGGCATCAACGTGATGCCGTGCCCGAGGCGGATATGCTTGGTGCGCTGCGAGCAGGCGGCGAGGAACACCTCGGGTGCCGAGGAGTGCGAATATTCCTCGAGGAAATGGTGCTCGACCTCCCAGACGTAGTCGATGCCCAGGCGGTCGGCGAGCTCGATCTGATCGAACGCCTGTTGGTAAAGGCGCAGCTCGCTTTCCTCGCCCCAGGGCTGCGGCAATTGGTGCTCGTAGAACAGTCCGAATTTCATCGTCCGGTCTCCTCGCTCTTCGCTATCCGCCGCCCTCGCGCAAGCGGGGGCCCAGGCCGACCGATCCGGCGTTGCCGCTCTGGATTCCCGCTTTTCGCGGGAATAACGTCGTTGTCTAACACCGATTGAATGCCGGCATCACGTCACGGGCGAACCAGCGCAATTGCTCCTTGAACTCGTCAGGCGGCAGCCCCTCGGCCCAATGGATCATGAAATCCTCGAGCCCAGGATATTTCGCCTCGATCGACTTGATGCCGTCGATAACCTGTGACGGCGGACCGCAGAACCACGCTTTTTGCTTTACCCCGTCGGCCAAAGAGGGCACCCGCGACGGCGCGCCGGGAGTGCCCCAGGTGCGGCCCTGCTCATCGGCGTAGCGGACAAACCCGAACGGCGCGAACCATTTGTACCGCTCGTCATGCGACGGCTCGACCCGCCGCATGGCCTCTTGCTGTGTGTCGGCGAGATAGAGGCCGGCGCCCCAGATCATGTGCTCGCCGAGCTGTTTCGGACGGCCATGGCGGGCGCAGGCGTCCCGGTAGGCGCGCACCACGTCATCAAGGATCTTCTCGCCGTTCAATGTGACCATGGCCTTCAGCCCCTTTTGCGCCATCAAATCGATGGTCTTGCCGCTGGCGATCGGCATCCAAATCTCGACCGGCAGGTGCTTGGGCCGCGGTACCACGGTGATCTCTTCAAGCCGATAGCCGCGATAGGGGACCGGCGGTGGGCACTCGAAGTATTTGCCCTTGTGATGAAACGCTTCCTCGTTGAAGCACTTCAACAGTAGGTCGAGCCCTTCCTCGAAGATCGCTCGGTTGGCATCGGTATCGAGCAGTGGCGCGCCGAGGGTCTCCATTTCGCGGGTGTGATAGCCGCGCCCGACCCCCATGATGACCCGGCCGTCGGTCACGATGTCGGCCATCGCATAGTCTTCGGCGAGCCGGATCGGATGCCACATCGGCAATATGTTGAAAGCGCAGCCGAATTTGAGGCGGCGGGTCTGGGTGGCGAGCCACAGCCCGAGCTGGATCAAATTGGGCAGACACTCGTAGCCTTCGCGCTGGAAATGATGCTCGGCTGTCCACAAGCAGTAGTAGCCGAGCTCGTCCATCAGCCGGGCGACATCGCGGGCCGCCCAGAACGCCTCGCTCAGTCGCTCGTTCGAGTAGCGGCGGTCGTTCGCTGGTGTGCCGTCGAGCCCGATATTGTCGAGCTCGATCTGGCCGACATAGAGCACGTGAAACCGTTTGATCATGCCGTTACGACCCCTCCTTTATCCAGCGCAGGATTGCCGCCGCGATCTCATCCGGCTTGTCGAGCTCGGCCAGATGCCCGGCACCAGCAATCGTGGTGATCCGCGCCTCCCCGGCGATTGCAGCGGCGAAGCGATCGGCGTAGCTGCGCGGCATGATGCGGTCCTCCGCACCCCAGATCAGCAAAGTCGGCGCCGCGATCAGCGGCAACCGCTTTTCGAGCCGCGTATTGCCGAGCGGCCAGAAGGCGCGCGCCGCGGCTTCGTTGGCGCGGGTCTGCTCGATCGGCCATTCGGGTGAATTGGCGCCTTCGGGCTCGGCCTTGAGCTGGTTCCAGCGCTCGGGGTCGGCGCACAGCAGCGCCGGCACCTCGGGAGCCCGCTGCGCCCACGGGTCGGTCATCGGCTCCTTTTCGTCGAACAGGCCCCATGGGGCAATCAGCACCAGACGGCGGACCGAGCCCGGCCAGATCGCCGTGGTTTCGGCGGCAAACGAGGCGCCGACCGAGCTGCCAGCCAGATCGGCACCGTCGAGCCCCGCCTTCTGCAACAGCTGGCGGACTGCCAGCACCCAGTCGAGATGGCTGTCCAGCACCGTGTGTCCGCGCGCGCCGCCGGGAAAGCCCGGCAGTGACGGCACAGTCACCGTCCGCTCACGCGCCAATATGTCGAGGAACGGTATCCAGCGCGGCAGCCCGCCAAAGCCGGCGAGGAATCCGAGCGGCGGGCCCACACCCTTCTTCCACACGCGGCTAGAAAAGCCGTTGAT
>Ga0310914_10000733_pt1 | contig 19910 bp, 16 predicted proteins | sample GREbulkMGAN108_FD_203450 | JGI IMG/M metagenome (GOLD analysis project Ga0310914, IMG submission 203450) | Lab enrichment of tropical soil microbial communities from Luquillo Experimental Forest, Puerto Rico - GRE.bulkMG.AN108 | ecosystem: Environmental > Terrestrial > Soil > Tropical forest >... | reverse complement strand
GGCCATAGGCGATGTTGTAGTAGATCGTGTCGTTGAACAGCACGGTGTCCTGCGGCACGACGCCGATCGCTCGCCGCAGGCTGTCCTGCGTGATGGCGCGGATGTCCTGGCCGTCGATCTCGATTGCGCCGGCATTGACATCGTAAAAACGGAAAAGCAGCCGCGCGATCGTGGATTTGCCGGCGCCGCTGGGTCCGACGATAGCGATCGTTGCGCCAGGCGAAACCCGGAAATCGACGTCGCTGAGGATCGGCCGCCTGATGTCGTAATGGAAATCGACGTGACGAAAGGCGACGCGTCCCGCGCGGACGGCGAGCGGAGCCGCACCCGGCCGGTCGACGACATCGGGCTTGACAGCAAGCAGCGCCGTCATGTGCTCGAGGTCGGTCAGAGACTGCTTGATGTTGCGGTAGACCATGCCGAGAAAGTTGAGCGGCGTATAGAGCTGGATCAGGTAAGCATTGACCAGCACGAAGTCTCCGACCGTCATTTCGGCTGCCGCTACCCCTTCGCCGGCGAGGCTCATCATCGCCACGAGCCCGATCGCGATGATCGTGCCCTGACCGAGATTGAGCAGCGTCAGGGTCGTTTCGCTCCTAACCGCGGCGCGCTCATAGGCGTAGAGCGCGGCGTCGTAGCGCCGCGCCTCGTGTTCCTCATTGGCGAAATATTTGACGGTCTCAAAATTGAGCATTGCGTCGACGGATTTGGTGCTGGCTTCATTGTTGCGCTCGTTCATCTCGCGCCGGAAGCGCACCCGCCAATCGGTTATCGAGAACGTAAAACCGATATAGACAACGATCGTCGCGAACGTCACGGCGGCGAACGTCCAGTTGAACATCCGCCACAGAATCCCGCAGACCAGCAGGATTTCGAACAGAGTGGGCGCGACATTGAACAGCATGAAGGACAGCAGGAAGTCGATGCCCGCCGTCCCGCGCTCGACCGCGCGCGCCAAGCCGCCGGTGCGGCGCTCGAGATGAAAGCGCAACGACAAGGCGTGGATATGCCGAAAGGCCCTCAGCGCCAGCCGGCGGATCGCGCGCTGGCTGACCTTCGCAAACACGGCATTGCGCAGTTCGTTGAAGCCCTGCGACATCACCCGTGCGAGACCGTACGCGACGATGAGTGCCAACGGCACCGCGATCACGGCGTGCGCGGGCGAGAGCGCGTCTACGGCCCGTTTGTAGAGGATCGGTACGTAAATATTGACGCCCTTACCAGCGAACAGGAACGCGACCGCAAGCACGACGCGCGACCGCAGCTCGAGTGAATCTCTGGGCCAGAGATAGGGCGCGAGCGATTTGAGCGCGCGCAGTTCGCCGCTCAGGCGGCCTTTTTGCCGGGGCGGGCCGAGCGGAGGCGGAGGGCGCCCGCGCGGGCTCACCGCGAGGCGTCCGGCTCGGTGGCGGCGAGCCTTTCCGCGCCGGGACCGCCGATCAGTTTCACCGCCATGAAAAGGGCGACGGCAACCAGCACCGCGCCCCAGAAGAAGGCGGCATCGCGACCGAATTCGCCAAAGAAGAACCCGGCGGCCACCGGACCGAGCACACGCGACAGGCTGCCGACCGACTGCGAGACGCCCATCACCTCGCCTTGCTCCTCGCGCCCGGCCCGGCGCGAGATCAGGCTGCTCAGCGAGGGTTGCATCAAACCCATGCCGAGCGCCAGCGTCGTAACCGCAAGGGCGAGCACCGCCAGGCCGTGAGCAAGCGGCAAAACCAGGAGGCCCACGCCGATCAGCGCGAGGCCGCAGAGCAGCAGCCGTTCTTCGCCGAACAGGCCGGTGAGCCGTCCAATCATCCCGCCCTGCAAAGTGGCCGAGAGGAGGCCGACATAGGAGAAGACATAACCAATTTGACGCGGTCCCCAGCCGAATTGCCCGATTGCCCACAGCGCGAAGGTGCTCTCCATTCCGGCAAAAGCCAGGATGACGAGAAAGAAGATCAGAAGCAGGCGCGACAGCACCGGCCGACGCAACACCTCCAGGATTGCGACGAAGCGGTTGCGCGAGCGTCCGCGGCCGCCGCGTTGATCGGCGGGTAGGCTCTCCCGCAGCATTACGACCACGCCGCAGAGCGCGACAAACGACAGCCCGGCCGCCACCCATGCGGGAATCTCGATATCGGCGGCCGCCGGATTATTGCCGGCCAGCAGCCCGCCGAAGGCGGGGCCGATGATGAAACCCAGACCAAAGGCCGCGCCGATCAGGCCCATCCCTTTGGCGCGGTCCTCCGGTTTGGTGATGTCGGCGATATAGGCTTGCGCCGCGGCGATGTTGCCGGCGCAGGCGCCGGCCAGAGCGCGCGCTGCGAACAGCATCCATAGCGCCGTCGCGCTGCCGATCCAGAGGTATGCGGCGACCGACACCGCCATGCTGACCATCAGCACCGGCCGCCGGCCGATGCGATCGCTGAGCCTTCCCCACAGCGGCGCGGTGAACAGCTGCATCAGCGAATAAACCGCGAGCAGCACCGTCACCTGTTGCGGCGACGCGTCAAAACGCAGCGCGTAGAACGGCAACAGCGGGATGACGAGGCCGAACCCGATGAGATCGACCAGAACGATGAGAAACAGGGTCGGCATCTGCGCCGCCCTGATATCGCGCGCCAGCCGCGGCGCGCAAGGGTATCGCCTCGACGACCCCGCTATTCAGACAGGCGCGGGCACAATCCGCTTTACGCCGCAGGGCGCAGGGTCAGGCGGCGCCACACATCGCTAAGGGCGGTCACCAGGGCTTCGATGTCGGCGTCGCTGTGCAGCGGCGTCGGGGTGAGGCGCAGGCGCTCGGTGCCGCGCGGCACCGTCGGGTAGTTGATCGGCTGCACATAAATCCGGTGGCGCGTGAGCAACTCGTCGCTGGCGGCTTTGCACAGCCCGGGCTCACCGACCAGAACCGGCACGATATGGCTCAGTGACGGCATCACCGGCAGGCCGGCCCGCGCGAGGAGGCGCTTTAGCCGCGCCGCGCGCTCCTGGTGGCGGTCGCGTTCGGTTTGGCTTTCTTTCAGATGGCGGATGCTGGCGAGCGCACCGGCGGCGATCGCCGGCGGCAACGATGTCGTGAAGATGAAACCCGGCGCGTGGCTGCGCAGAAAATCAATCAGCGCTGCCGAGCCGGCGACATAGCCGCCGATTGTGCCAAATGCCTTGCCAAGGGTCCCCTGGATCACCGTCGGGCGGTGCATGACCCCGTCGCGCTCGGCCATGCCGCCGCCGCGCCGCCCGTAGAGCCCGACCGCGTGCACCTCGTCGAGATAGGTCATCGCGCCGTAGCGCTCGGCGACGTCACACAATTCGGCGATGGGCGCAATGTCGCCGTCCATCGAATAGACCGACTCGAAGCAGACGAGCTTTGGCCGGTCGGTCGGCACGCGCTCGAGCAGGCGCGCAAGATCGGCGGGATCGTTGTGGCGGAAGATGTATTTCTCGGCGCGGCTGTTGCGGATGCCGGCGATCATCGAGGCGTGGTTCGAGGCGTCGGAGAACACCACCATGCCCGGCAGCTCGCGCGCCAGGGTCGACAGCGCCGCGTCATTGGCGACATAGCCCGAGGTGAAGATCAGCGCCGCGTCGCGGCCATGCAGATCAGCTAACTCGCGCTCGAGCAGCAAATGCACGTGGCTGTTGCCGGAGATGTTGCGCGTGCCGCCGGCGCCGGCGCCGACCGCGAGCAACGTCTCCTGCATCGCCGCCAGCACCGCCGGGTGCTGCCCCATGCCGAGACAGTCGTTCGAGCACCACACCGTCACCTCGGCGCCGATCCGGTGATCATAGGCACGCGGGAAGCGGCCGCAGCGGCGCTCGAGATCGGCAAACACGCGGTACCGCCCCTCGCCGTGCAGCACATCCAGCCGCCGTTCGAAGAAGCTTTCGTAGTCCATCGCGGATCACAGCACTGTCAGGGAGGTTGCGCGGTGAGTTGGTTCACCGCGCTCTCGGCCGGGTCTTGGGCCGCGCGACGTGCGTCCGGCAGGCTACGGCGCGGGAACAGGGCAGGTGCCCTGAAGCCTTAGGGCATCCCTAAAGTCGTCCCCTTCGGAGCGGAAAGGCACGGTAGTCCCGTCGATCGATTTCAAAAACACCAGCAGATCCGACTGTTGCTTCGCGGTCAGCGTATTCGCGATTGTCGTCGCCGGTGGGAAGTCCGTCCCCTGAGGTCCCAACCCATGCAACGGGAAGACTTCTTCGAGGGTCTGGGCCTGCCCGCGGTGCAGGTAAGGCGCACTATAGTTGATGCTGAGCAGCGACGGTACGTTAAAGCCGTCCGCTCCAAGGGCAATCGCGGCAGCGGCGTTGTCGCGGATCTCGATCGGGTTGTTGGGATCGAACGTCCCCACCTTTTCGAGATAGTTGAAGGTGAGAGTGGAATTCGCCCCCTTACAGGTAAAGGACTTGAACTCGTTAGCCGTATTCATGACGCCGGGGTCGAGGGCTGCTCCGTTTTGAGCGACGGCGGCGGGATTGTCACGGTGGAAGATCTGGCTCTTGGTCCATTTGACGCCGCCATGACAGGAGGCGCAGAACTGTCCAAAGACAGCCTCCCCCGCAGTCGTATCGGCAGGCTTGGGCTGGTGCAACGGGCGCACGGCGGCAAAGATCCACAGTGTCTGCGCATCGAGGGCGTCGCTTCCTCCTTGCGTGATGCCGTGGTCATAGATCGCGGGGTTGGCGATGGCGTTCGGGCCGGGCGGCATGTTGTTCACTTTATTGAAGCATTGCCCGGGGTCAAAATTGTCGCTGGCGAACCCGCAGCCCCCCTGGTTAACTCGGGAGTTGGTATTGAAGTCGGTGTTGCTGCCGCGCACTGCGCTCCAATTCATCAGTTCCTGATCGGCCGGGCTCTGTTTATCGAACATGGCATCCAATGATCGTGACTGGCGCGGCCCGGTGCCAAAGATGTGGGTAGTCCCGTCGGTCAGCCCGTCCAGATGGCACGAGCCGCAACTGCTCCAGGCATCCTTCGACATCTTGTCCTTGAAATTCCGCGGAATGATATCGCGGATGTCGGTGCCCTGAAAGCCGTTGTCTGGGATACCAAAGGCGGTGAAAAAAGCGACTTTGCCGACCAGAACGTTATGCTGGAAGCTGCCGGGAGCAGGAGGATCGCTAGAGGAAATGTCGAGTTCCAGGGTAAGGCAATCGTCGGTGTTCATCGACGTCACTGAGTAATTGGCCTCGTTGTTGGCATAGGCGCGTGTCCCATCCTGCCGCATGGCCACACCGCTCGGCAGATTGCCGGTCTGGAGACGGCAGTCCACTCTAGTCTTGGCCGCATTCAGGATATCGAGTGTCCCCGACGCATCGAGGGTGGCACGGAATACTTGGTTGCCGCCTCGGCTGACGATCACAAATCTGTCGCCGGCAGAGTTGCCGTCGATGGCGACGAGGTCGTTGCCGAAGGTTCGATCAAGACTGGGCGGCGGTTGAGCTGTTTCCACCTTGATTTGGTTGTTTAAGTTAACGTGTTCGCTCGGCACCTCCTTCAGAGTACTGGTATCTACGTTATAGACGAGAGCCTGTACGTTTGTGTTGAAGAATTCAGGCGGCTCGGGCTGAGAGCCGATATTAGGCAGATACAGACGGTTGCCGCGGATCAGTGCCGAAGTGAGCTGGTTGGGGAACACGCCCTTCGGGTTCATCGTGTTCGCGGGGTCGTTCGCAGGTAAGTCCGGCCTAGGGCAGAAGATTAGAGAGTGGGCGGCGGCCCCACAGAAATTATTTGGCGAAGTCCGGTTGGCGGTAAAGCCAGAGTCTGCCAGAGGAGCGAGGGTGATTTTAGTGATTGGCGGGTTGCCATTGCCCGCCGGGAAGGCGTTGACGACGCCTTGTTTTCCCTGATCGCGCGCCTCACCATTCCCGTCAAATCCGTTGGGGTCGGAGAAATTGGGGTTGAGTTCGGCGAACGCGTCAGTGACGAACACCGTGTTATCCGTGATTGCGATGGCCCAAGGCCTATCGCCGACCTGCACCACGTTCGGGGTGACTATCGGATTTAGCGGATGGCTGGTGTCGATGATGGACACAGTGCCCGCGGTATGGTTGGCCACATAGAGTAAGGAGCCGTCCGGCGTCAGGGCGCAACCCCGCGGCTCGGTGAAGCCCTCGAGCGTCCGCACTAATCTGTTCTGGTTGAGGTTAACGACCGAAACCGTGCCACTGATGGCGTTGGTGACATAAGCCGCCCGGTCACTGGGGTGGATGGCGACGCAGCGCGGCTCTTCACCAACCGGAATTTCATCAATCTTGTTGCTGACATCCTTCCCGTTGGCATTCTTGACCCTGATAATCGATACACTATTGGCCTCGCGATTGACGACGACCAGACGCTGCTCGTCGGAGGTCAAGGCAATAGTCGTCGAGCGAGTCGGCGCCGCATCAGCCTTCTTGGGCGCCGTCATCGCCAGCGAGCCGATTAGAACAGCCGCTACTGCGATCAATAGGGTTGCGCTACCGCAATATCGGGCCGGCAAATTGCGGGGCTTTGAGGTTTGTGAATTTTTCATGTACATTTCCCCTGATGTTTTTGTTCGAAATCAATCGCGACCAAAGGTGCGCATGCCGCCGAGTTTTCATTCTGCATGGAGAAAACATCATCCGATATCCGGGAAGCCCCTATGAAGATGTCCGGGAGATCCCGGACAAGACCGTCCGCAGGACCAAATCAGCGAAGAATCGCGCGGTTGGAGCGCCGGTTAAGGGCCGTTGAGCCAACCCTTGACGATTGCGTATCGGACGAGTTCGGCGCGATTATCTAACCCGAGCTTCTCCATCGCGCGCGCTTTATATGTCTCAATGGTCTTTACGCCAATTAGCAGCCGTAAGGAGATTTCCTTATTGGTGTATCCGGCTGCCGCCAGCTGCAATACTTCTGTTTCGCGGGAGCTGAGCTCGGCCGGGCGCGCAATATTGCCCTTAGTGCCCCGGTGCGATCCGCGTCTGATGACCATCCCGGCGATCGCAGGGTCGAGATAGATGCCGCCCCCGGCGACGGCTCGGATTGCCGCAATTAGTTCCTCGGGCGCCGAGCGTTTGAGCACGTAGCCCGAAACTCCCGCCTCAAACAGTTGACGCAGATACGCCCTGTCTTCGTGCACGGAAAGGATGAGAATGTGACACCGTGGTGCATGCACCAGCAGCGACTGAGCCACCCGAACACCGTTCATTCCTGGCATGGACAGGTCGAGCACGATCACATCCGGTTTAAGCTCGATGGCCAGCCGCAAGGCCGATTGGCCGTCCATGGCCTCGCCAATCATTTCTATCGAGGGATCGTCTCGCAGTAGCATTCTCAGACCCGCGAGCACGAGGTGATGGTCATCAGCGACCAATATTCGCGTTCGCGTGGTTGACGCTCCGCCGACCATCACGCCGGAATTCGACAGAAAAGCGCAGTGCCGTGGCCAGAGGCGGGTTCGATCATCAACGAACCGCCGACAAGCGCCAGACGTTCGCGGACACCAATCAGGCCAAATCCGCTCATTGCCCTTAAGGACGCGGTCCCGCTTGCTTCAGCGAACCCGATTCCGTCATCCTCTACGATGAGGCGTACTTCACCGGCTTCGGCCTCAAGAACGACGCTTATTCTTTCGGCATGTGCATGCTTGGCGATGTTCGTCATCGCCTCTTGCAGTACGCGGTAAAGTGTGATCTCGACCGGTGCCGGCAATCTCCGTCCCCGCAGATTGCCCGCAAAATCCACACTCAAATTCAAGCGCTCGCCCCACCTCTCGAGATAGTTGGTGATCGCGGCTTCGAGACCAAGGTCGTCGAGCGCCGTTGGTCTCAACTCCCATGAGATTCGGTGAACCTCCCGGCTCATCGCCGACGTCATGCTCATCAAATCCGCTATTTTGGGACGCTCCTCACCGTGCCGGCTCAATGTCCTCTCGGCTGCATTCAGGCCGAGCAACATCGCCGCGAAATATTGTCCTAAAAGATCGTGCAGCTCCCGCGCGATGCGCTGCCTCTCGGTTTCCTGCGCGGAAACGATGCGGCTGAGCAGCTCCGTGCGCTCGTCGAGCGCGTGGCGCAAATCATCGGACAGCTGTCGAAGCTGCTTCTCGCCGTGACGCAGCGCGTCGACAGTCTTCGTCAATTCCGTCGTGCGTCGGTTTAGGTCCTTACCCGTTGAGCATAATACCTCGGCGATCAGATCTGCCTCATTGATGCCGGTGGACAGAGATGTGCACGGCTGACCCCTCCCCAGGGATTTGGCAATCCCGGCAAGACGCGTCAGGGAACCGGCAATCTGTCTTCCGATTGTAATGGCAAGCACCAATACCATGGCGAGTGTTCCACCGCCGGCAACGACGAGAACAAACAATGCGCGCCGAATTGGAGCCGAAAAGATCTCGGGGGCTATGTTGACGGCTACTGTCCACCCGGCGAGATAAACTGGGCTGGAAGCCTCGTATCCCGGGCCGGCGCTCGTCCAACGAGTTATTATGGAGCTATCGTCTGCCGCAGGTGGCATAGCCCTAATATCCCCAGCGACGGCGAAACTGCCGCCGGGGGACTCTCTGACACTTGCAATCGGCTGACCTTGGCTGTCGGCGACCACTGCTGCCCAGCCGCCGGGCAGATGCTGCTCGATCAAAATCTGCAGGATGCGCGGCAACGCGCAGAGGCTGAGAGTCAAGATCGATCCGTCTTCACTCCGGATCGGTAGATCGATTGTGAGGAAAGGCTCTGCGCTGATCGGTTCGGTCACCAACTTCGCAATTTGTAGTTTACTGGGATCGGTGATGTTAAGTGGGTAGCTAAACCCCTCGCCGATCGGAAACAGTCGGCCATCGGGGGTGCACGTATCGAACAGGAGTTCGCCCGATGAGTGTCTGACAGCGAGCCCCAAGGCTGGGTCTCTCAGCAGGCTCATCGCATGACCGCGAGATGCGACGACGTCCTTATCGAACAAATGGCGCGATCTGGCGAGTATCAGAACCAGATCGTGCAGGTTGCGTAACTCGCGATCCAGATCCGCCGCAGCGCCTTGTGCTCTTTCATGGACGGTTGTCGCGAGGGCGCGCTGTTCATTGTCCGCCGATCGAGCGAGCAGCAACGCGCCGAAAACGAGAAGGGGTACGGCTACCACGGCCACCAGCCGAACTACGTACACCCGAACTGAACGACTCCGTCTCACGGTGGATGCCCTGCCAGCATCGCCGGTGGCTGGAGGTTGTACCGTTTAAAACCTCCCGGATCATCCGAAGCTTTGCTATAGCGGAAAACTCACACGAAGCATTCTTTTGTAAATATTTGCAAGGTATTGTAAACGGTTTGTAAGAACTCCCTCGGGCAGCTCGTCGCGCTGCCTGCCGCCATCGCAGATTAACGAGGGCGGACCGTCAGGCGGCGCGGCGCAGGGTGAGGCGGCCCCAGACGTCAGTAAGGGCGGTGACCAACGCGTCGATGTCCGCGGTGCTGTGCAATGGCGACGGGGTCAGACGCAGACGCTCGGTGCCGCGCGGCACCGTCGGGTAGTTGATCGGCTGCACATAAATCCGGTGGCGGGTGAGCAACTCGTCGCAGGCGGCTTTGCACAGGCCGGGCTCGCCGACCAGAACCGGCACGATATGGCTCGGCGACGGCATCACCGGCAGGCCGGCTTCGGTCAGGCGGCGCTTTACTGTGGCGGCGCGTTCCTGGTGGCGGTCGCGTTCGGCATGGCTTTTCTTCAGATGGCGGATCGCGGCGAGCGCGCCGGCCGCGAGTGCCGGCGGCAACGATGTCGTGAAGATGAAGCCGGGAGCGTGGCTGCGCAGAAAATCGATGAGAGCCGCCGAGCCCGCGACGTAGCCGCCGATCGTGCCAAACGCCTTGCCAAGGGTGCCCTGGATGACCGTCGGGCGGCGCATGACCCCGTCGCGCTCGGCGATGCCCCCGCCGCGCCGCCCGTAGAGCCCGACGGCATGCACCTCGTCGAGATAGGTCATCGCGCCAAACCGGTCGGCGACGTCGCACAGATCACCGATGGGGGCAATGTCGCCGTCCATCGAATAGACCGACTCGAAACACACCAGCTTCGGACGCTCGGGCGCAACGGCAGCGAGCAGCCGCGTCAGATCGGCGGGGTCGTTGTGGCGGAAAATGTATTTCTCGGCGCGGCTGTTGCGGATGCCGGAGATCATCGAGGCGTGGTTGTGGGCGTCGGAATACACCGCCATGCCCGGCAGTTCACGCGCCAGGGTCGACAATGCCGCGTCATTGGCGACGTAGCCCGAGGTGAAGATCAGCGCCGCCTCGCGGCCGTGCAGATCGGCGAGCTCGCGCTCGAGCAGCAGATGGATATGGCTGTTGCCCGAGATGTTGCGCGTGCCGCCGGCTCCTGCCCCGACCGCGCACAATGTCTCCTGAATTGCTGCGAGGACGGCCGGATGCTGCCCCATGCCGAGATAATCATTAGAGCACCACACGGTGACTTCGGCGCCGATGCGATGGTCGAAGGCACGCGGAAACCGGCCGCAGCGGCGCTCGAGGTCGGCAAACACGCGGTACCGCCCCTCGCCGTGCAGCACATCGAGGCGCTCCCTGAAAAAACCTTCGTAGTCCATCATCCCCGAGGAGCAGTTGCGCGAAATCAGCATATCACGGGCACAGGCCCTTTTACATCGGGCGACGTGTCGCGGACGCTACCGAAATTCGGAGCGTGAGGGCTATTTCTTCGGCGCGCAGACGAAGGTAGCCCGCGCCGGCAGCAGCAGCGGGCAATATTGCATCTGCCAGTCGGTACGAACGGACGTCACCTCGGTGTTGGCGGCGCATTCCTGCTGCGCCGCAGTCTGCACCTCGCCGAGGGTGCTGACGAGCGCGTCGTAGCAGATCGCCACCCGCGGCCCGGTATCGGTCTCGCCGGGGAGCGCATCGGCGGGATAGGTCGGGTACGGCTGGAGCGCCGAGCAGCCGGTCAACGTGACGACGACCGCGGATGTGAGCGCGAGCCTCATGCCGTGGCAGCGAGCGCCCGCTCGAGGAACACCGCGCATTCCATCAGCCGCGCATCGTTCCCCAACCTCCCGACGAGCTGGACGCCGGTCGGCAGGCCGTTGTCGGCCCACCGCGCCGGGACGGCTACACAAGGGACACCGAGCAGCGTCCACATGCGGTTGAAGATCGGGTCTCCGGTGTTGCCCAGCCCGGCCGGAGCTTCTCCCGGTGCCGCCGGAACGATAACCGCGTCGCACCCGCCGAAAAATCTATCGAGCCCGGCGTGCGCCGCCGCGGCGCGGAAGCGCGCCTGGCCGTAAACATCGGCGCCGATCGCCATTCCAGAATCGATCGACTGGGCCAGTCGCGGCGACAGCTCGGCACTGTGCTCGATCCGCTCAAAGGCCAACGCCCGCACGATTTCAAACCACATGATCGTGTCGTGAGCCTCGACGAGCCCCTCATGCTCCGGCGCGATCGCCAGCTCCGCGACCGCGGCGTCGGCCCGTTCGAGTGCTACCCGCGCCGCGTCGAGAGCCGCAGCCGTGGCTGGCTCCGCCTCGTTCCACATCGGGGTGCGGTAGAGACCGAACCGCGGCGCCTCGCTCGGCACGGCGAGGTGTCGCAATGCCGGCCGCTCGGACAGCACGCCGGCGAAGAATGCGGCATCCTCGACCGTGCCTGCAAGGACGCCCACGGTGTCGAGGCTGTCGGCCAACGGCTTGACGCCTGCACGGCTGATCAGCCCGAAGCTCGGCTTGTACGCAATACAGCCGCAATACGCCCCCGGCCGGATCACCGACCCGGAGGTCTGCGTGCCGAAGGCGAGCGGCGCCATGCCGTCGGCCACCGCCGCGGCGGAGCCGCTGGAGGAGCCGCCCGGCGTGTGCGCTGGGTTGCGCGGGTTGGCGGTCTTGCCCGGCGTGAAAGTCGCGAACTCGGTCGTAACGGTCTTGCCGAGGACGACCGCGCCGGCGGCCCGGGCGAGCGCGACACAGGAGGCGTCGGCGGCAGGGCGGTGGCCACGGTAGATCGGCGACCCATAGGCGGTCGGCATATTCACCGTATCGATCAGATCCTTGACCGCGATCGGGATCCCGTGCAGCGGACCGCGTGGCGGCTCGGCATCGCGCCGGCGCGCCGCCGCGAGGGCCTGGTCGCGGTCGAGGTACTCCCATGCGCCGACCACGGCCTCGCGCGCTTCGATCCGGTCGAGATAGGCGCTCACGAGCGCCTCAGCGGTGAGCCGCCGGTCGGCGATCTGCCGGGCGGCCTCGCGGACGGAAAGAGAGCGAAGGTCGGGCACGACAATATCCTCGAAGCTTGCTTACTATACTCGGCAGCGATCGACCGGAGCGAGGGCCACGATGATCGAGATCCCGGCGCGAAAGGGCAAGGCTGCGCGAGTTCGCCGCGGCCAGCGAATTAAAGTCATCAACTCGAGGGGCCAGCAGGTCGTGGACACTTGGGCCTTCAATATCCAAGACCTACACGAGTTCATGTCGATGGAGCACAGCCGCGTCGCGATCGGGCGGATCATCCCCGCGATCGGCGACGCGCTTGTCACCAATAAGCGGCGGCCGATCCTGACGCTGGTCGAGGATACCTCCGGCGGCATTCACGACACCCTGTTTGCGTCCTGCGATCGCTGGCGCTACGAGCTGCTCGGCTGCACCGACTATCACGACAACTGCACCGACAATCTGTGGGCTGCGCTCAAAGCACTTGGGCTGGAACCGCCTGAAACCCCGGCGCCGCTGAACCTGTTCATGAATATTCCGGTGATCGACGGCAATCGTGTCGAGGTCCGGCCGCCGGTCAGCACACCAGGCAGCTATGTGTCGCTGCGCGCCGAGATCGACTGCATTGTCGCGTTCTCGGCCTGTCCGCAGGACATGCTGCCGGTCAACGGCCTCGCAATGCGGCCCACCGAAGCGCATTTCGAGCTCCTCGATTGAGTTGAGCGGCCCCGCCGTTGCTTTCCGGTTCGTAACGCGTTACATTGGTAACGCGTTACACTCGATGAAAGGAATCAGATGACCGCGGCGGCCGAACGAATGAGGCTGATGCGCGCGCGGCGGCGGCGCCAGGGATTGCGCGAATTGCGCCTCCTCGTGCCGGATGCGTGGTCAGAATCGGTGCGCAACCGGATTGCGGCGCAGGTCGCAAAGCTGAACCCTGACAGCGAGCGCGACGCGCTCCTCTGGATCGAAGCGGTGTCCGAATTCGATGCCGATCAGCCGCGGTGACCTGGTCATCGTCGTTGCGCCCGGCGATTACGGGAAGCCACGGCCCGCTGTCGTCGTGCAATCAAATGTCCTTCCAGAAGGCCATGCCTCGCTCGTGATCTGCCCAATGACCTCCGAATTGGCAGAAGCGGATTTCCGGATCACGATCGAACCCGAGCCTGAGACCGGGTTGCGGGTTCCCTCGCAGGTGATGGCCGACAAACCCGTAACCATCCGCCGAGAGCGGATCGGGCAACAGATCGGCCGCCTCGCGCCCGTGGATATGGCGCGACTCAACGTGGCATTGGCGTTGGTATTGGGTTTGGCGGATTAGAGCACGTCTCATCGCCGCTACTGACGTTTGTAGAACACGCCGTCCTTCATGATATGGGTCAGGTGCTCGCCCTGGCCGTCGAGCAATGAGAGGTCGGCGAGCGGGTCGCCGTCAATGGCGATCAGGTCGGCGCGGGCGCCGGGCGCGACGACGCCGAGATCACCGCTGCGATTCAACAGTTCGGCATTGACGGTCGTCGCCGAGCGGATGATGTCGAAGGGCGCCATCGCCTCGGCGCGGATGACAAATTCGCGCGACTGGTAGCGGTGCATCGGGCCGAGCAGATCGGTGCCGTAACCGATCTTGACGCCGGCCGCTTTGAGGATCTCGAGCGAGCCGAGCCCCGCTTGGCACACCTCGCCGAGCTTGACCATGCTCACTTCGGGAAAGCCGAGTTCCCGGCCATGGCGGTGCAATGCGTCATAGGTAACGAGCGTCGGCACGACGAAGGCATCGGCGCCGGCGACATGCTCGGCGGTGGCGCGGTCGATCAGATTGGCGTGCTCGATCGAGCGCACGCCGAAATCGATCGAGCGGCGGATCGCCTCGGACGAATAGGCATGCGCCATCACATAAGTGCGCCAGGCCTGCGCCTCCTCGACGATCGCGCGCACCTCCTCTTCGCTGTATTGCAGGTTCCAGATCGGGTCGTAGGGTGAGGCGACACCGCCCGAGACCATGATCTTGATCTGCGTCGCGCCCTTGCGGAGCTCGTCGCGCGCAGCGCGCCGGCATTCCACGACGCCGTCGGCAATGCGCGAGCCCGCCAGCCCCCCGGCACAGCAGGCGCAGGTCTCGACCGACTGCGTGCGCGGCCGCACATCGCCGTGCCCGCCGGTCTGGCTCAACGCCATGCCCGAGGGAAAGATCCGGGGGCTGCGGACGAGGCCCTGCTCGACCGCTTCGGCGAGCCCGCCATCGGCGCCCGCGGCGTCGCGAACCGTCGTAAACCCCCGCTGCAGCATTCCCTCGAGTATCCGGGCCGCCTGCAGGGTCATCAACGTCACCGGCCGGTCCGACAGTCGGTCGAGCGGCACATCGACGGCGAGGGCATGGACATGCGCATCGATGAGGCCCGGCATCAGCGTGCAGCCCCTGAGATCGACCGTCTCTGCGGCGGCGCTGTTGATCGGCCGGTCCGAGACCTCGCGAATGCGGTCGCCCTCGACGAGCACGTGGTGGTCTTCGCGCCGCTGCCTGCTGGTGCCGTCGAGTACCGCGCAATTGGCAAAAATGATCGCGCCCATAACCCTTCGCCTCCCGTTTTCGAGACCATTATATGTCATTCTTACACCCACCACCTCGCCCCGCTTGCGGGGACAGGGAGTATCAAACCGCTGCCATGAACTACAATCAATAATTGAATAGCAAATCTCCCATTATGCAATCTGCAGCGAATCAGCAGCGAGATTCATCTAAAGGTCGTAAGATTAATTTCACAATCGATCCTTCATGTCGCGCCAATTTCGGTCGGCACCGACGCCTCCCCTGTTCAAGTGCTGGTCGCGTGTCATGCGCAACTATGCAATGAAAATTAGGCGATTTTATGATGGCGAAACACGCTACAAACATCTCGTGAGCGACTGTGGTCACCGGAAGAGGTAGCCGGCAGGCTTCCGATATCGGCTGGTCGCTTTCAGACGCAATCCTGCTGCTGGTCCGCGTGGGTGGCGGACAAGGTGCCGCCTCTTGTGTCGGCTGGCTGAGTCTGACGTTTAGCATCCACGGCAAGCGGGCTCGGGTTTAGTGGCGACTTATGCCCGACCACGCATCGGATGGCGGCGTCGCGCTGCTTCCGGACCTTCCCGCTATCGCTTCGGAACGGGGAGGTTCAATCCGAAGCGGTCATCGAATTGGCATTCGGACGCCCTGTCTCATTGAGCATTATTGTCACAGTGCGACCGCACAGCTTGGCGCTTCGGCTTTCATACGCAGCTATGGCGACCAATCCCGCGGATTCAGTCCAGTAGCGGCAGACGCTCTCCTGCATGTTCGACCAGCGTGATGCCGAGTTGCTTCAGCCCTTCTTGGGCACGGACCGAAGCGTCTCCAGTCAACCAGACCTCAAGATGCTGTGTGGGCAGGGGCTTGGGTAAAGATTGGGCGAGGCTGACGGCAATCCCTGAGCTTCTCTCGGTCCACAGCAGCCGGTCAATCGGCAGCAGGACGACCGCAAATTCCTGGCCGGTATAAGCGACCGGAATGTTCAGGTAGATGTCGAGGCGCCGGATTGGGGCGACCGTCCGATGATATCCGGCGAGGAGTTCCGCCATCTGCTGGAACAGGAGAGCGGCGTCCTCGCTGTCTGCTCCAGCGGCATATTGGATAAAAGCTGTGCGTCCCGATACGCCCCGCAGTGTTTTCATCGCCTCGACAATCACCGTTTCATGCCGAGGCGAAAGCACGTGGTTTTGAAGAAAGCGGTCAGCGACCACATTCGGCACACCCATTTGGTGCAAGGCTTCCCGGTTGCGGCGAGCCAGTTCAGTAGCCGGTAGTGCGTTGACGATGTTTTTGGCCTGGTCGAGCGTGCGCAAACCGCTCGCAGCTTGGAGCACGGCTGCGCCGGTAACCATCGATGCCGCACTTAATGTCAGATTACCGGCAGCCGCGGCCCAGGCGACGCTGTTGAGTTCTTTTTGCAAAACTTCGTTGGTGGAATAAACATCAACATCGAGCTTCTGGGCATATTCCCGTTTGAAGCTGGACACGGCCAGCAGGTTCTGTGCCACGCCATCTTCGTATTGACTTCTGCCGCTACGCTTGGTTGCCTCCGAGACGCGGCCGAACACACTGAACACCGCCTCCGGAAGAGCGTTGATCGTGCTAACCGGGTCATTGATCAAGTTCTGGGCCCCTTGCACCACGCCCTTTCCGGCCTCGACCGTCGCCTTGGCGAAGGCATCACTCTCATGGATATTTTTGAGTGCCGCGATCGCGGCGATTTCGCGAACCAGTCGGCGCAATCGAACATCGCTCGGCGGGCCGAAGGAGCCGTAGTCCGACGTCACTGAGTACTGGTTCATGAACGTGAAGGTTGTGACAGTTGGGCCCAATTGGTAGTGGGGCCCGTGCAGCAGGGCTGGGGGCACGACATCCGAGGTAGGTCGAACCTCGGGAGAATCAAACGCCGCTTGGCTCGGCGCAGCGTCTCCGGCGCGACCGGTGCTTCGATCGACAAATACAAAAAGCGCGGCGACCAGCGCCAGAGACCACACTGCGCGCCACCTAGTGCGAACTGGATGATCCATCGAAATCCCTAGTTTCGCATCCCCGGGCTGAGAGGTCACCCGGCGTCTCCACCCCGCCGCCTACAGATTGCGCGGTGCCAAAGGTCGGGTAGGGCATGTCAGGTCGATGTCCGAGGCGCGCTCCGGATGGCGAGAAAGCGCCGAGCGCGGTCATTTTTGGAGTATCACCGAGGGCCAGGCTGGACGCAACGAGCCATTTCCTGCCGACGTTCCGCGATGAATCTAGATTGAAGGGGCGGGAGCCGGTTCAGGCATTATCACGCGAATTTGCTGCGCGGTTGACAAAAGGTCCCGTTGATCATCGGCGGTCGTTGATATGAGATAGCGGCCGAATAGCTGCTAGGTGGTCCCATTGCGCTCAAACTCCGTTCGCGGATGTTCGGATTCTGCGAAGCCTTCCGAACGAGCGGTTATCCCGCAAGCTCGCACCGACGGGATGATTTGGGTTCCCGGCGACACGTTCCATATGGGATCCGACGACCACTATCCGGAAGAGGCGCCGGCGCACAGGGTGAAGGTCGACGGGTTCTGGATCGACCGCACCCCTGTCACCAATCGCGATTTTCTCCGCTTCGTCAATGCAACCGGCTACGTAACCTTTGCGGAGCTGAAGCCAGATGCGAAGGATTACCCGGGAGCCCTGCCACATATGCTCCGCGCGGGATCGCTCGTGTTCACGCTCCCTAAACATCCAGTTGACCTCGGTGATTGGTCACAATGGTGGCAATTCAGGTTCGGCGCTAATTGGCGGCGGCCCTACGGTCCACGGAGCTCGATCGCTGGGCTTCATGATCATCCGGTCGTGCATATCGCGTATCGCGACGCGGAGGCTTATGCGCAATGGGCCGGGAAGGATCTGCCGACCGAGGCCGAGTGGGAATTCGCCGCGCGCGGCGGCCTCGACGGGGCCGAGTTCGCCTGGGGCGACGAGCTGGCGCCCGGCGGCACGCATATGGCAAACACCTGGCAGGGCGCCTTTCCTCGCCAGAACCTCAGGCAAGACGGCTACGAGCGCACATCGCCGGTAATGGCGTTTCCGCCGAACCGCTACGGGCTTTACGACATGATCGGCAATGTCTGGGAGTGGACCACCGATTGGTACTCGCCCGGTCACGAGGCTGATCCCTCCAAAGCTTGCTGCATCCCGCACAACCCCCGCGGCGGGCGGGAGGATGCGAGCTACGACCCGTGCCAACCCGAGATCTGGATCCCGCGCAAAGTCCTGAAGGGCGGCTCGCATCTGTGCGCGCCGAATTACTGCCGGCGCTACCGTCCGGCGGCCCGCCACGCCGAGCCGGTCGACACCTCGACCAGCCACGTTGGCTTCCGTTGCATTGTCCGCGAAGGGTGAAAGTTATGAGCAGCAAGAATGATCGTGAACCCGGACCCGCCAACACGCGTGAAGGAATGAGGCGCCGTACGCTGCTCCTCAGCACTACTTCCCTCGTCGCGGCGTCGGGGATCTCGGCGACTGCACCCTCGGCGCAAGCGCAGCAGCCACAGGAGATCCTGCCAAAGCCCGCGCCGGCATTCCAGGGCAAGATCGGACGCACGGTCAAGGATTCGACGCCCGATTTTCCGAAGAGTGTCGAGGCGCCCGGCGGTGCGCCCAATGTTCTGTTGATCCTGACCGATGACGTCGGTTTCGGCGCTACCAGCACCTTTGGCGGGCCAATTCAGACGCCGAATTTCCAGCGGCTCGCCGATAGCGGGTTGCGCTACAACATGTACCACACGACGGCGCTCTGCTCGCCAACCCGCGCTGCGCTGATCACCGGACGAAACCACCATTCCGTTGCCAGTGGCGTCATCACCGAGTTCGCGACCGGCTATCCCGGCTATAATTCGTTGGTTCCGAAGAGCGCCGGCTCAGTGGGGTCCGTCCTCAAGGACAACGGCTACAGAACGTCATGGTTCGGCAAGATGCACAATGTGCCGGACTGGATGTCGAGCCAGGCAGGCCCGTTTGATCTGTGGCCGACCGGCCTCGGCTTCGAGTACTTTTACGGGTTCCTCGGCGGCGACAGCGACCAATGGCACCCGGCGTTATACGACGGCACCAATCCGATCGAGCCCTATCTCGGCGACCCGAATTACATTCTCGACCGCGACCTCGCCGACAAGGCGATCGCCTGGATGCGAATGCAGCACGCGCTAGCACCCAACAAGCCCTGGCTGCTCTACTACGCGACCGGCACTGCGCACGCGCCACACCACGCGCCGAAGGATTGGATTGCGAAGTACAAGGGCCAATTCGACCAGGGCTGGGACAAGGTCCGTGAGGAGACGCTCGCGCGGCAGATCAAGCTTAGCGTCGTCCCGACCAATACTCAGTTGACCAAGCGCCCGGAACAGATCCCGGCCTGGGATTCTCTATCCTTTGTAGATAGCCCGGTTCCCGAACATTTCGAAGTATTGCGTGCCGTGCTGTGTCGGTGCCGTCGCGTTATCAAAGGTATAGACGAGGCTGACGCCGTCCAGCGGCTTCTGCTCCACTCCGTCCAGGACTTTCGGGGGGGTGACCTTTGCGGCCTCGTATATCGTTGGCACAATATCCGTCCACGATTTGTTCTTGAAGTCCGGCGCGGAACCCTCCGGAATGCGGATCATACCCGGGAAGTAGACGAACTCGCTGCGGCCTCGGGTCAAGCAGGATGGCAAGCCGGAATTCGCCTACGCCTATTCCAATCAGCCGGAGCACAAGTATCGCGTCGTTTCCGATCAGTCGCTGGCGCCCGGCAATCACATCATCCGCGTTAAGTTCGAGTACACTGGCGGTGGCATTGGCAAGGGTGCCACCGCGACACTGCTGGTGGACGAAAAACAGGTCGCACAAGGACAAATTCCGCAGACGATAGGGGTTCGTTTTTCGCTCGATGAAACCTTTGACGTCGGCGAGGACACCGGAACCCCGGTGCTTGAGACGTACGAGGCCAAAATGCCGTTCAGGTTCACCGGCACACTCAAGAGATTTGTCGCGGTTCTCGAACCCTCAAAGCTGAGCTCCGAAGAACAGCAACGGCTGCGCGAGCAATTGGCCAACGCTATGGCGGCGGTTCACTGATCGGTGAGCAGAAGGAAGCAGCGGTCTAGGCAAAGCAAGGTTGCAATCCAGCAACGTCAGAAGGTCTCCTTTCCATCGGACCTCGCAGTTGCTCCGGTCGCACCCCC
>Ga0310914_10000725_pt1 | contig 20016 bp, 21 predicted proteins | sample GREbulkMGAN108_FD_203450 | JGI IMG/M metagenome (GOLD analysis project Ga0310914, IMG submission 203450) | Lab enrichment of tropical soil microbial communities from Luquillo Experimental Forest, Puerto Rico - GRE.bulkMG.AN108 | ecosystem: Environmental > Terrestrial > Soil > Tropical forest >... | reverse complement strand
CGGCGGCATTTCGGTGATCTTTGATTTTGGATTGGCAGCGAGCCACCGCGCATTGCTTGCGCGCGCGAAGTCGCCGAGCGTTTGCTGCTTGTCGGCGTGATAGAACACCTGCACGTAGATCAGCGGCTCGGCGCTGGCAAAGCTTTGTCCGTTCGGCACCATGATCTGGATTTTGTTCTCGTTGCTTGCTTTCTCGTCGACGGCCCAGCCCTCGGGCGGGGTCAGCACCATTTGATACGAGGCGCACAGCTGCAGGCCGCCGCACGGGTGGAGGAATTTCTGCACTTCGGCGCGTGCCGCAGCGCTGCAAACAATCAACGCGGCGAACGGCAAAATGAACAAAATACGTTGCGGGATAATCGATGTCATCCGGGGCTCCTCACCAGATTGTAGCGCGGATGAATAGGAGTGAATCTACAAGCAATGTTCTTACTGCCTTGTTTCAAGTGCCACTTTTCCCCTCCCCACCACGCGCTGCGCGCGTGGGCGGGAGGGGAAAAGAAGTCAGTACTATTCATGGTGCCGCCGCGCGGCGCAGCCGATCGTTGATCGCTTCGCCAAGCCCGTCGTGCGTAATCGGCATCACCGCGATGGCATTTGCTCCGATGGCATCAAGCGCGCGCAAATACGAAAACAAATTCGCCGCCGCCTCGATCGGATCGCCGCGCGCGGAAAGGTTCAAGATCTTTACCGCGCCCAAGGCGCCTGCCGCGAGTGCCGGTCCGAAGGCAAGCAGTGCTTCGCTCGCGCCGACTTCCTTCGCGCCAAGCCGCAACGGCGTGCGCGGCGCATAGTGCGAAGCGAGCATGCCCGGTGCGCGCGGCGCATTTTTGCCGGTCGTGCCCGCCGTCGCGTCGGCGAGCGGGCGACCAAGCACGTCTTCGATCGCCGCACGCGGCACGCCGCCGGGCCGAAGCAACGCCGGGGCGCCAAAGGACTCAGCAAGGCAGGCGACGATGGTCGATTCCAGCCCGACCGGCGCCGCGCCGCCATCGACAATGAGGTCGATCCGGCCGCCGAGATCGGCGAGCACATGCGCGGCCGTGGTCGGCGAGACGTGGCCGGAGCGATTAGCCGACGGCGCCACCACGGGTCGGCCGAAGGTGCGCAAAATCTCCGCCGCCGCCGGGTGCGCCGGCACGCGCACCGCGATGCTATCCAATCCGGCGGTGGCGAGATCGGCGACCGGGCAGCGCTGCGCCTTGGGTAGGACCAATGTCAGCGGGCCAGGCCAGAACGCCGCCGCCAGGCGATCCGCGAAGGCGTCGAACCGTGCGAGTTTGCGTGCCGCGGGGGCACTGGCGACATGCGCGATCAAAGGATTGAAGGCCGGCCGGCCTTTGGCCGCATAGAGCCGCGCAATCGCCTCGCCATTCGTGGCATCGGCGCCAAGCCCGTAGACGGTCTCGGTCGGAAACGCGACCAGCCCGCCGGCGGCAAGCATACGCGCCGCGGCATCAAGGCCCGCGGCGTCGGGCTTGAGCACATGCGTCGTCGTCTCCGCTGCGGTTCCTTGTGCGATCATTGCTGCCGTATTGGGACTATCATTGCGCCTGTTATCGCTCGCTTCGACGCCTCAATAACACGGGCGCGGGCGCGGCGGCATCGCTGCTAACGCGCTATTGTTTGAGCATGATCTGTTCCGCAAACCGGTGTCCACTTTTCGGGATCATGCTCGAGCGGCACCTTGCCGGGCCAAAACCGCGCAACTGGCCCGCTTGCTCGGCCAGAGTCACGATTGTATAAGCCCGCTTGTCAGTCGGAGTGTGGCTCAGCCTGGTAGAGCACCTCGTTCGGGACGAGGGGGTCGCAGGTTCAAATCCTGCCACTCCGACCAGCTCCACAAACAAGGCGCTGATCGCCCTCATCTTCTTGCCAACATTGATCATTTAGAAGCACGCCAAGTACACAAGTCGGTACACAGGCACGTGCTGCGGATGGTCAAGTTACGTCAAGACAACAACGGCAATTACATCGCTCGCAAGCGGCTTCCCGACGATGTGCGGGAGGAATACGGCGGGCGATATAAGGCGCGTTACGAGGCCAAGTTTTTCGCCCGTGCCAGTGTTGGGGCGCTAGCGGCTAAGCAGAAGTTTCGGGAGTGGGACGCTGACGTCACCAGCAAGATCGCCGCTATCCGTGCTGAACTCACAGGCCAAGGGATTGCTCTTACGAGGCAGCAGGCCCGCGCGCTTGCGGGCGAGTGGTATCACTGGTTTATCGCGCGACACCCCACGGCTGATCTTGAGAAATGGGAGACGATTCGCGAGCAGGTGCATGATGCGCTGCGCGACACGGTGGGACATGCCGAGTGGGAACAAAGCGACCCTGACGAACTCTGGAGCGAAGACGCGAAGCTGAGGAAGGAGGTCTACCCCGTTTTGGCGGACGTTGGCGAGACGGCGCAGTTTCTCGCCATGAAACGTCTAACGCTCAATGCTGAGGGACGGGAGAGCTTCCTCTACTGGCTCTACGACGATCTGGCGGCCGTTTTAAAAAAGCTGGAGCGCCTGGCTAAGGGTGACTACGGCGACGACGGTTACGCTAAGCGCTTTCCGAAATTTGAAGCAACAGATGCGGGCGATACGCCCCAGCAGCTTTTTGACAAATGGGTATCTGTGCGCAAGCCGGCTTACGGCACGATTGAAAGCTGGAGCTATGTGTTCGGGGCGCTTCAGGAGAAATTTGGGGGGCGCAGCGCAGGCTCGATCACGCCAGACGAAGCCAGGGACTGGATACGCAGACTAATTACCAACGAGCGATCCGCGCACACCGTGAAGAAAACCTATCTCAATGCGTGCAAAACTGTGTTTGGATGGGCATTAGAACATAAGTTGGTTTCGCGAAATCCCTTCGCGGATGTGAAGGTCACCGTCGCGAAGCGCAAGCAGCTACGGGAGACGCAGGCGTTCCGCCCCGCAGAGTGGCGTCTGGTGCTTGCTACTTCGTTGAAGGTCTCCGATACGAACTCACCAGACGCAGCAGCAAGCCGCTGGATTCCCTGGCTGTGCGCGTACACAGGAGCGCGCGTCGGAGAGATAGCGCAACTTCGCAAGCAGGACGTAACCGAACGTGAGGGAGTGCCATCGCTACTAATCACGCCGGAAGCCGGCACAGTCAAAGGTGGGCGGTCACGCGTCGTTCCTCTGCACGAACATCTGGTGAGCCAGGGTTTTCTCAAGTTCGTTTCGGACCATGTAGATGGCCCGCTGTTCTACAGCCTGGCTCGGAGGCGCAAACGACAGGATAGAGCCAAACACAAGAAGCCGCCCTACGCACAGGTTCGTCAACGGCTCGCAGATTGGGTCCGCACTCTGGGAGTTGACGACGAACATGTGCAGCCCAATCACGCTTGGCGTCACACTTTCAAACAGATCGCAGACCGCTGCGGCATCTCGGAGCGCATGTCCGATTACATCACCGGCCATGCACACAAGAGCGTAGGAGCGAGCTACGGAGCGCCAACGCTTGAGGACATGGCGGAAGCACTGAAGAAGTTTCCGCGCTACGCTGTGGAGTAGAGTGTGCTACGGCTACTCCGGGATTGTCATTTCTGCCTCTCAATCCTCCGGCTCAAGGTGAGCGATTTTGGCGAGCTTCAGTGTTGCCGCCATGTCATCGCTCACGAACTTGTCAAACTGCTCCACCGTAAGCAGCTGCTCTTCGACGCCAAGTGTCGCCAATTTTTTCCGAACTTCGGGTAACTGGAGCGCCTTTTCGATCTCGTCATGCAGTTTGTGGACGATGGCGCTTGGAGTCTTTGCTGGCGCAGCAACCCCGCCCCAAAATAGATACTCGGCGTCCGGATAGCCGGCCTCTGCGACTGTCGGCACGTTCGGCAACAACGCGGCACGCTTGCGCGTGCTGACGGCGAGCACCGTGACCTTTCCCGAGTTGATAAGCGGGACCGCCGGCGCAACCGGTATGCAATAGAAGTCAACCCGGCCCGCCATCACCTCGTTGAGGCCCTCGGCGCCACGGAACGGAATATGGCGGACGTCGATTGCCGCAGCGACGCGCAGGCGCTCGGCAGCCATATGCGAAGCCGAGCCGACACCGGCGGATGCAAAAGTTAAGGTCCCCGGCTTGGCTTTTGCTACTGCAACTAGGTCGGCCAACTTCTTGAAGTCGCGTGAGGGCGATGCCACCACCACGGTCGGCTGGATTCCAATCAAGCTTACTGGTGCAAAAGCGCGAATGGCGTCGTACGGCAGCGTCTTGTGAAAGATGACCTGAGAGCTTAGCGAGGCAGAGCTGAGTAGGAGCGTGTAGCCATCCGGGTCGCTTTTGGCGACAAAGTCTGCGGCGAGTGTACCGCCGGCGCCGGCCCGATTCTCGATAACTAACGTTTCGCCGATCTGCTGCGACACCTGATCGAATACAATGCGCGCCACCGTGTCGCCCGCGTTTCCGGCCGTGAACGGGCTGATCACCTTGATCGGTCTCGCAGGCCAAGTTTCGGCGCTGGCAGCCACGGTTGCGATCGAGAGAGCTACTGCGGCGAAAAAAGCTGATAACGCTCGCATCGATATCATGTTCTACTCCCGTAAATCCCTGACGCCACGGTGGCTCGGCGCGGCAGCGATGGCAACGCACGCAGAGGCCGCCGCCCTTTTCCCACTCTATCGGTGGTGGCCAGTAGTGAGAGCGGCACCATGCTCGCTCAAGCAGTTATCGCCCTCGCCACCTCGAGTAGCGTATCGCCGATCACATTCGGCGTTTCCATGGTACCAGGGAACTGCTGGCCGCGGGCCACGAATGCCGCCATCAAGCCTGCGCGTTTCGCGCCGTGCACATCCCAGGCGTGGGTCGCGATGAGCATCATTTCTGCCGGGGCGATGCCGGCTACTTGAGCGGCATGAAGATAGATTTCGCGGCGTGGCTTGAAGACGCGAATGTCCTCTACCGATATCACCCGCTCGACAAACGTATCCAAGCTTGCGTTTTCGAGGAGTTTCCGACTGGTTGCAAGAGCTCCATTGCTCAAAGCAAAAATTCGAATGCCACCGTCTTTGAGGATTTGAAACGCCTGCCTCGCATCGCTATGGGCAGAAAGCGCGGCGAATTGGCCGAGGATTTGTTCCTTTTGTTCTGATTTGATCAACACTGAATGCGAGCGCGCGAGCTCTTCCAAATTAAATTCAAATAGCGCTCGGAAGGGAGCGAAAGTCTGGGTCGCCGCCAGAGCGAACCCATCACGAAGTGTACGGGCGAACCATGTTTCTAGGACGTGACTTGGAAATCCGACCTGGATCAGCGCGGTACGCACCGATTCAAGAGAAAAGGTGGTCCCGATCACATCGAAAGTGGCAGCCCCTGGACGTGCAGCCATTGGTCAGCTCCTTGTCTTCATGGGATCGTCCTTGCTTCCGTCCGCTTTGCAGTGTGCGGCTGACACGCCGCTTAGAACCAGACTACGATTTTTGTGCGCTCGCCCGCATAAGGTGGCGGCGGCGCTCCAAAGCTGTGTGCAGGACACGATCGGCTTCATAGAGAGCATTCAGCGCATGCGCGGTCCCCGTCTCGCGCTGGCATCGGCCTTCCATGTTCGTTTTTCCCGTTGAGGGGTTGTTCGCCCGGACTTCTGGTCAGTTGACACCCTTGCCGGCCGAAGGATGAATTGGAGGTCTACGCACTGGATCTCTCGACAAGTTGGACCGATGGACAGCGCACAGACCCATAGGAGCAAAAAACGCAACAGTCGCCCGTCTTCGGTCGCAATTTAATGCCGCACCGGGTACATTCGTAGACGATCTGACATGCATCGAGCGGCATTCGCTCTCTTTTCGATGTGCCACAATGTGGGCACTGGATGACAGAATCCAGGACTACGCCGTTGGTGTGCGAACCGGATGAATAGCAAGTACTCACGTTAGTGGTCTCGACATCCGATAGGAGACAGCGCCGTAGGTACTAACGGCATAGGGGACTAAATACGTCAGAAAAATTTTGGTCCAATTGATTGGCACGGCTCCGAAAATTGCGTCACCTTGATTGATTAAATTGAGGATCGTCCCAACTACAAGGGCCACACAGCCGGATCGCCACGGTGTTCCGTCCGAAAACGAATAGCGGACAGCCCGTTGCAAATTCAACATCAGTGGCATGGCGTCAGACTAAAACCGTGTGGTGAGATCAGTGAGCCATTGTGGCAACTCGTTCACCGCATATGTCTCAATCCGCTTGTCGAGGTCAATGAGCACCATAACGCCGATCGTTACTAGGGTAACCGCGAACAGCATCCTTGCGTGCGTTCCGCCGGAAATGAGACGTGTGCGGCAGCGCAATAAAGCCTCGCGCGACAAAAGGCCGAGCGCCGCGAGCGGAAGGGCTGCACCAAGTCCGAAAGCTAACATCGCGGCCGCCACTTCCCCGAGATCGCGACCCTGCGCTGCGAGAATCGATGCCGCTCCAAGTGTCGGCCCAACGCATGGGCTCCACACAGTGCCGAGCAGCACCCCTGCTAATATCTGGCCGGCAAGACCGCTGTGTCGGATTGCGCCGAAGTGATGGTCGCTCCAGTTAGCCAGCGGCGCTCCGGCGAGAGCAAGGCGCTCCTGAAAGCGCGGCATCAGTAGAATCACGCCAACGGCGACCATCAGCACCGCCGCGACATTACGGAAGAGTTCGGTGTCTAGCCCGATCGAATAACCGATGGTTGCTGCGAACAACCCAATAGCAACGAAAGAAACCGCTAGGCCTGCCGCGAGCGCCGCAGGACCCCAACGATGTTCCGATGCTGCCGCGCCAAGGACGATCGGCAGAATCGGCAGTACGCAGGGCGACAAAATCGTTAGGACACCCGCGACGAATGCAAGGATAGGTGAACCGAACGCCATCGGTCGCTCAGAGGGTTTTGTTCAAGAGAGCTGCGATCGAGGAACGTTCAGTATCACCAACGGAGCGGCCGGTTTCCGTCGTGCCCTTGAACGCGATCAGCGTCGATTGCACCCTGGCGCCAAAAAACTTTACCGCATCCTTCTGACTGTCAAAGTCCACGACAAAATGCACCAAGTCCTTGAACTTGGGCTGCGCCATCAGTTCACTCAGGATCGGCCTCTGGGCCGCGCAGGTCGGACACCATGATGCGTGAATTGCGACAAGGATCGGCTTGCCGGCTTTCTGTGCCGCCGTAAAGGAACCTGAATCGAAAGTCCTGGTCTCTGCGGCGGATGCGAGCGCGATCGGCGCAGCGTTTGCGGCAATGGCGGCGAGTACAAAACTTCGACGCGAAAGCATGGCTGATTTTCTCCTGACGTAGTGTTGTGTTCCGTACGGTCGAATACGATGGTGCGCACGTCACAAATCGTGCGCGGCGGATCAAATTCCCGTCATGGCGATGTCTCTTGTGAGCGGGCCCAAATGCGCTGGATCAGGGCATCGAGCGAAAAACTTCCGGCGCCTCGGCAGAGCAGAACCAGCAGGATGGCGGCCCATTGAATATGGGTTGGCCAAGCCTGCGGGTAAACGAAGATCTCGATGACAGCCGTCATGCCGAGAAGCAGCAGGGCGGCGGCCCGGGTTAGCAATCCAAAAACGAGCAGCACCGGCGTTGTGACTTCGATGGCGAACGCGAGATTGGCGGCCAGCTCCGGTGGCAACAGCGGCACCTGATATTCGTCGGTGAACAACGACAGCGTCGCGTTCCAATCGGCGAGTTTGGTCATCCCGGAATTCCAGAAGACCGTTGCGACCGCGAGGCGCAGCGGGAGGGCAAGTACGGCATAGGGTACTCGGTCAAATTGGCGAAGCAGCCACCCGACTCCCCCCATGGAAACCCAAATGGGACTCATCAGGACACTGGCATTACTCATTGAGTGTGCTCCGCGACGACCAAGCTCTCACTATTGCTCAACGCAAAGTTGCTCAAATGTCCCGCAGCGAGATGCGCAGCTAGCCAGGCCGCTGCATCGGGATCGTCCGCCACAGCGAGCGCGGCTGAGAGCGAGCGGCCGCTGAACAGCGCTTCGGCAAATATCCATTGTCGCTGGTCTATCCGGGTGACTTCGATTTCACCGGCGCGGCGCTCGACTAATAGTCCGACAGCGCCGGCCGAAAGATCGATTGCTGCCAAGGCCGCATCGTCTCGCGCCAGCACCGCGCGCCAAATTGCATCCACCGGGTAAAGCGAAAACACGAGGCTCACCGATGGATGCGGGGTAAAGCGCACGCGCTGTTGGGCGGACGATTCGATCTCTAAGATCTGCGAATAATCGAGAGGTTCGGCATCGACGGCGTGAAGAGCGCGACACACGGCGCGTTCGAGACGTGCCACATCGGGAAGGTAGATCAGCGCCGCGGCGGGCTCGAAACTCTGCAAGAAGTCCGGAAAGCTTTCGCCGTAGAGATCGAGCCAAGCGGTCTGCGGCGGCTCCCGCGTGATGAAGGTGTCGGCCGCTGCCGCGAAAAAATCCTCACCGACCAGCCGCTGTACGGCCGGAAAATTCAGGCGTAGGGCGTTGATTAGCGCGGTGCGCGAGGTGTTACGATAGATGCTCAGCCGGTCGGCCGGTGCAAGCGCGTCGTCGAGAATAGCCGCGACCCTTGCATGGCCATCATCGAGTAACCCGCGCCGCATTGCAGTCTGAATATCAAGCAGCGTCGGCACGCCGAACCCCATCGCTTGCGACGTCAATCAACGCGTCTGCGTGGTGCGCTTCTTCCACCAGCACATCGAGCGGCGGCACGTTCTGGTCCCATTCAATCAAGGTCGGCACCGGGCCGAACCGGCGTAGCGCTTCCTCATAGAGCGACCACACCTCGCCGATTACACGCGAACTGTGATCGTCAATACGCAACGTGCCGCCGTCGGCGAATTGGCGCACGCTGTGGCCGGCAAGATGGATTTCGCCGATTGCATCCGACGGCAACGCCGCGAGATAGGCCGAGGGATCCCAGCCGTGGTTCTTGGCGCTGACGTAGATATTGTTGACGTCGCAAAGAATGCCGCAGCCCGTGCCTGCGGCGACTGCAGCCATAAACTCCCACTCCGGAATCGTCGAGTGCCTAAATAGCGTGTAGGTCGAGGGATTCTCGACAAGAATTCTGCGTCCGAGGGTGTTTTGCACTTGATCGACATGCCGGCAGACGACGGCGAGCGCCTCTTCGGTCATCGGCAAGGGCAGCAAGTCGGCGAGGTAGGTGCCGCCGCTGACACTCCAGGCGATGTGCTCCGACATGAGATCAGGCTCAATGCGCTCCGCAACCTGCCAGATGCGATCGAGATGCGCTTGGTCCAAGCCTTCGGCACTGCCGAGCGAGAGGCCGACACCGTGCAACGATATGGGAATATCGCGCCGGATGGTTTCCAGACAGCGGATCGGCGATCCGCCACCCATGTAGTTTTCGGTATGGACTTCCATCCACGCCACATCTGGGCGTGTATCGAGCACTGCCTGATGGTGTTGGAAGCGCAATCCGATCCCAGCATTAGCCGGGATCGGCCTGCTGCAACGGTCTGTTGCCCGGAACATCGGCTATCCAACGTTAGGATGCCGTGAGCTTGCCGCCCTGAATTTTCGAGCAGTCGCCGGCAGGCAGTAGCACGAAGGACTTGGGGTCGCGGGCCTGCGTCGCCTGGCCGGCACAAGAGTGGGCACCCTCGGCGCAGTCATTCTTAGCGACAACGTTGATGCCGTAGCACTTTTGGAGTTTGTCCTTCTCCATGCGGGCCATGTTGTCCTTCACAATCTGTGGCGGATTAGCCATGCCTTGGGCGCGAACAGTCGGCGCCTGCATGGCAAGCGCAAGACCGACGGCAGTCGTCAAAGCGGAAGCGGCGAGCAATGGGCGATTCATGATTACCTCTCCGTTGGCTTCTCGATGTGAGATCGATAGCGAGAGGTTCGACGCACGTCGGCGAAAGGTTACGGGGCCACGAAAAAATTCTTTTGTGTCGTTCAGGCCGCAGCGGGTGTAATTGACGAGGGATAGCAAGCTTGCGGAGGATGGATTCTTGATGTCGGCCGGCCGGCACAGTCCCGCATCGCTAACTATTGTTTCCGCGTCGATGCCGGATAACTCGCACAAAGCGGGCGATAGTGCGGAGTGGTCGAAACTGATGGCACGGTCGCAAGACGGCGACCGAGAGGCCTACCGAACGCTTTTGGAAGCCGCAACACCCTACATCCGGTCGCTCGCCGCCCGCTGTTTCAAGCAGCCGACCGACGTCGAGGATGCGGTGCAAGACGTGTTGCTGACCATTCATACGGTCCGCCACGCTTATGATCCAGGTCGGCCCTTTGGCCCGTGGCTGGCCGCAATAGCCAATCGGCGTATCATCGACCGGCTGCGCCGCGAGACGCGTCATAAGGCACGAGAGGTGGCGCTTTCCACCGACCATGAAACCTTTGCCGAGCCATCGGCGAACCTACTTACAGAGAAACCGGATGAAGTTGCGCTGGCACAGGCGATTGAGCGACTGCCTCCTGATCAGCGCCAAACAATCCGCATGCTGAAGCTGAATGAGATGTCCTTGAAAGAAGCAGCGGCCGCCAGCGGCCGTTCGATTCCGGCATTGAAAGTGGCCACCCACCGGGCGATCAAGAGCTTGCGCCGCATGCTCAAGCAGCAGAGTGACTCGACGTGACTAGAACGCCAGACCTCATTGATGCGCTTGTCGAGACTGCGACGCCCGTCCGGCGCCTGCGTCCGCCGATGGTCCGCGCCGGACTCTGGCTGGCATTTGCCGCGATTGTTCTTGGTCTCATCGCCATTGCGCATGGCGTGCGTCCTGATTTTTTCGACCGTCTGGGACAGCCGCTCTTTGTTCTCGGCATGCTTGGCGCTCTGGCAACTGGCATCTTGGCAGCAGTCGCCTCGTTTCGGTTAAGCCTGCCGGACAGTTCCCGATTGTGGATTGTCCTGCCATTACCGGCATTGGCCTTGTGGGTCCTAACCATTGGGTATGGCTGCCTCACCGACTGGGTGAGTATGGATCCTGATGGCGTTCACATGGGCGAAGCGGTCCGCTGCTTCGCAACGCTGCTCATGACGAGCGTGCCTCTGTCGGTCGCAATGCTGGTCATGCTGTGCTATGCCGCGTTGCTGCGACCTCTAGAGGTCAGCGTCACAGGTGGATTGGCCGTCGCAGCAGTGACGGCATTTGCCTTGTCCCTGTTCCATGATCTCGATGCGACTGTAATGATCCTCATATGGAACCTCGGAATAGCAGTGCTTATTGCTGTGCTGGGCAGCCTTTTTGGACGATCGATGCTTACCTGGATGGCTTCACACTTCACGACCTTGCCGCGCCGAGACATTGGGCTGTGAAAGAGTCGTGTAAGCCGATGATCGATTAACGGGAGCTAACCGATGGACCAGCGTACAACTGCGTCGCCGCGGCTTATGCCGCTTCCGCCGGAACATTCTCCGGAATTGAAGGAGCAGTTCGAGGCGATGCGGAAAAATCTCGGATTCATCCCCAACAGCATCTTGATCATGCAGCGCAAGCCCAAGCTCGCGAAGGCGCTAGCGCAAATGACGGCGGCCGTGTGGGACCCCGAGGGCAAGGTCGATCGCGGCTTCAAGCGCATCATAGCGCATGTCGCGAGCCGCGCGGCAGGGTGCCGATATTGCATGGCCCATACTGCCGGAGGGGCGCTTCACTTCGGTGTCGAAGACAAGAAACTCGCCGCGGTCTGGGAGTACCAGACAAACCCGCTCTATAGCCCCGCCGAGCGCACGACGCTCGATTTTGCTGTTGCGGCTGCCTCCGTGCCCAACGCGGTTACTGATGAAATGCTCGTCGCGCTGCGCAAACATTGGACGGAAGAGCAAATCGTCGAGATCGTTGGCGTGATCGCACTATTCGGTTTTCTCAACCGCTGGAACGACACCCTTGCCACGCCGCTTGAAGATGAGCCAATTGAAGTTGGGCAGAAATATCTAGCGCGTGGAGGATGGACAATCGGAAAACATTGGCCGTAACGTGCGGCGATTTCCAGCGTGTCGGCTATTGGAGATAAAGCGGACATGTCCGCCTACGCTGAAATCTCCGCTTGTGACCCTAAGCGGACATTCGATCGCCTGTGGGAAGGAGGCCGACCGAAACCGGATATACTGCTTCAGGGCCATGTAGTCAGATCGTTGAGCGCGTAAACGGATAGCGCAACGTTTGATGTCGGTACTGCGCTCATGTGGAGTCCAGTGGATTCTTTTCTGGGCTCCTTGTTGACGCCCTTCTTGTCGCGAGAGGTCTGATGTGGGCGGTGATGTTCTTCGGCCTCTCGCGCATCTTACGCGACTTGCTGGCGGTCTGACGCCTTTCGACATTCGCCCAAGGGGCTACAGTTACGCTGACGCTCGCGCCTTCCTCGAAGCCATTAGTGAGCTAGGTCGCAGATACTACGCCATTCCGGAGTAGTCATCGACACCTTCTATCCTCGTCTCCAGCGCCGCCACACAGGTGAAGATCATCGCTGGCGTGTTGACTGAAGTGCTGATGGGCGTTCTTGCGGTAATCTGGTTGATGCGGTGGGGCATAACGTAGCATCGCAGGTCGAGAAGGGTCTCGTCGGGGACTGCGGCCCTTGCGCCGTCATCGCCAGGACGGTGAATGTCCGCTTTACCCCCCGAAAGCGGACATTGCGAAACACTATTGGGATGTCCGCTTTGTGCCAAAAGCGGACATTTGCCGCGATAGCGAAATCATCGGACGAAGCCGGCAATCAGCTGAGCTCGCAGCTTCGCCGCGTCGGCAGCGATGGGGAGTGTCGTCCACAGCGTTGGTCAAGCCGCCTGTTTGCGATGTCCGACAAGGATTTCATGCATCACGTCGAACACGCGCACCCCAAGCTCTTTTGGCATTGGTGCGAGCCAAGGCGATGCCTTTAGCGTGGTCTGCGCATCGGAAAATCCTTGCTGCCATCGCGCCTCCATAGTCGCGCGGCTGAACTGGAAATCCTTTAGCGCGCCCTGGGGCTCCATCGGACGATAGATGAGTTGCACGATGTCCATTTCGGTCACGCAGCCGTACTCATAGAGTCGTTTGGCCTGTTCGGTGTTCGCGATTTCGGGCGGAAGCAATTTGTGAAGTTCGTTGATCGCATGCCGCACATCGTGCTTTTCACGCAACATATCCGTAGTGAAACGCGTTCGACTGGAATAGCGAACGTCCTTCTCGCGCTCGTTGACCTCATCAAGGTTGTCCGGGACAGAACCGTGTGCCGGGAACAAGTCGACCTGAAAGATCAGACGGCTGCGGCGGGGAGAATAATCCACCATGTATTGCAGTGGCGTGTTGGAATAGAGTCCGCCGTCCCAATACTGCTCGCCGTCAACTTCAATCGGCGGAAAGGCCGGCGGGAGCGCGCCGCTAGCCATAACATGCTCAGCACGGATTGTGATCTTCTCACTGTCGAAGTAGGCAAACCGCGCGGTCCGCACGTTGACCGCACCGACGCTCAATCTCATGTCTTTCGCACTGTTGATACGATCAAAATCGGCATACCGCTCTAGCGTCCCTTTGAGCGCGGAGGTGATGTAATAACTGACGCAATTATTGGGGGAAAACCAATCCTGTGGCGGGCGTGGTCTGAAAAAGCCAGGCTGGCCGAACATCACTGTTGTCAGTGCGCTCGCTCGATTTTGCCATGCCGCCAGCAGTCCGGCGGTAGCAGATGGCCACATCTTGGTTGTTGCGGTTATTTCCTCCCAGAAATTGCGCAAGCGCTGCACGCGGTGCTCCGGCGCGTTGCCGGCGATAATCGCGGCATTGATCGCACCAATGGAGATTCCTGCCACCCAGTCGGGTGAGTACTCCGAGGACGCCAGCGCCTCGTAGACGCCCGCCTGATAGCTTCCGAGCGCGCCGCCGCCCTGGAGAACCAAGCCGACTTTCTTGTCATATGATGAAGAACGCGTTGGTCGATGCTTATTATTAGCCATGAAGGCAACTCCCTCGACCGGTGAACATGCTGAAATGCAATTTATAAGCGGACATTAGCGGTTATTTGTTCGCACATCTCAACCACCGAGCTTCGGCACGGCGCGGCGTGTCGGTGCGGTATAATCAATGCGAGGACCCGAGGGGATGATCCCGGTCGGATTGATCGTGCGATGGCTACCGTAATAGTGCGTCTTGATGTGGTCGAAATGTACCGTTTCGGCCACACCGGGCACCTGATAAAGGGTGCGCGTGTAATCCCATAATTCAGGAAAATCCGTTAGGCGGTCGCGATTGCATTTGAAGTGGCCGTAGTAGACGGCATCAAAGCGGATTAGCGTCGTGAACAATCTCCAGTCCGCTTCGGTGATCTGCTCGCCGAGCAGGAACGATCGCTCGCCGAGACGGGCTTCGAGTCGATCAAGCATCTCGAACAGACCCCGATACGCTTCCTCGTAAGCGGTCTGCGACGTGGCAAAACCTGCGCGATAGACGCCATTGTTGACGGCGGGATAAATCTCCGCGTTCAGCGCATCAATGTCGGATGCCAATTCAGGCGGCCGGAATAGCGGGCCTCGTGCGCCGGGCCATTCATCAAACATCAGAATGATCTCGCTCGACTCGTTGTTGACGATGGTTTCCCGTCGACGATCCCATAGCACCGGGACCGTGACGCGACCGACGTAATTGGGATCGGCCTTGGCATAGACCTCCCACAGGAACTCGGCGTCGTTGATCGGATCAGCGCCTGATGCAATCACCCAACCGTGGGACAGCATTAATGGATCGACCACCGTAACGCTGATCTTATCCTTGAGGTCCTTGAGGGCGCGGTAGATCATGGTCCGGCTGGCCCACGGACAGGCCCACGAAACATACAAATGATAGCGGCCCGGCTCCGGTGGATAATCTCCGCTCTGACTCACCCTAGAGCGGAAGCGCGAATCCTGGCGCACGAACCGGCCTCCAGAGGAAGCCGTGTCGTACCACTCATCCACCCACGTTCCACGCGACAGATAGCCCATTGCGCCGATCTGACTGCGAACTGCACAGGCCAGTAACTAACACCTTCAAACCTCTATGCCGCTGCTTCACACGATGTGCGTGGTCGCAGCGGGACCGCTTACGTCATCCGCAGTTGCTTCGACGATTTGTTGGCGTCAAGCGAATAAGCGCCACCTCCGAAAGCAACAAACGCCAGCGCGCCGCCGACAATCGCCATGTTTTTCATAAAGTGCTGGTATTGGTTGAAATCACCAAGTTGGAAGTGCCCTATAAAGGCTGAAATCAATACATAGATCGCGAGCCCCAACGCTACCAGCCGGGTTTGATAGCCCGCTAACATCAGCAAGCCGCCGCCAAGCTCAATGATTATGGCGAGCAAAGTAACCAACGAGGGCGCTGGAAGCCCGAGCGAGCTCATGTAGCTCACGGTGCCGGCATAGCCAGTTAGCTTGTCGTAGGCAAACAGAAGAAACATGGAGGAAAAAAAGAGACGCCCAATCAATACCGCCTGATCACTGTATTTCTCGAGGTTGATCATGGCGCACCTCCATTAAATCGCCAAGACATGTTACCATTATGAATAGGTGACGGGAATTATGCACTTAGATTGGCTCAACCGGACAAAGGTGCTTGAGTAACAAGCCGGATACGCTGCAAAAGGAATGAGCTGCGCACCTCAGAAACCGTGGGCTGGTCGAAGAGCGCGTTCCTCACCGAGGGCGTCACCATGAAACATATACTTCGCGTTGTTAATATCGCTCTGGCCTTTCTCTACGCCACGGACTTCGCGATGGCATTTACTCCCGGGGTGCCGCCGCATTCTGGCCCCGGTAGCGTGTTTTATGGTACCGAACGAAACCCTGCTCCGCAGTCGCACCCAAAAAAGCACAAGTCAAAAAAGTCTCGTTCCAACGTGCATCAAAGCTCGCCAAAATGAAGTGCTCGCGCTGCCATGGCCGACTGCGCCTTGCATAAAGACCGCTTCCTGACCGCGTCAGAATTTTTTGCTCGTGCGCAAGAGAGGCTTACGTTCGATGTTCCGGTAGGACTCGGCGATCCGAACGTCCTTCCACGGCACGACGCGCACGATACTGATCCCGCCGTGCTCGCAGCCCTTGCCGCGGTGCGACCGATAAGGCCGGCAGCGGTGCTGGTACCGATTATTGGGCACGCCGAGCCCAGCGTGCTGTTCACACAGCGAACTGCACATCTTGCCGATCATGGCGGGCAGATTTCGTTCCCCGGCGGCAAAATCGATGCGGGCGACGCCAGCCCGGCTGACGCCGCGCTACGCGAGGCCGAGGAGGAGATTGCACTTGCTCGCAGCTTTGTCGAGCCGATTGGCTACCTCGATATTCACATCACTCCATTTGGCCATCGCATTGTGCCCGTGCTGGCGCGCGTGCGGCCGGGTTTTGAGCTTCGCCTGAATCAGAATGAGGTCGACACCGCCTTTGAAGTGCCGCTCGCATTCTTGATGACGCCGCAAAATTATAAGCGCGAGAGCCGCAACTGGAATGGACTAACGATAAAATATTACGCCATCCCGTTTGCCAGTCACAATATATGGGGCGCGACCGCGGGGATTCTTCGGAATCTGTATGAACGGGTCTATCAAGCATGACAGAGCGGGTCCGCCGCGCTGCTCGCAATGTCCGCTTTGGTTGTCGGTTCAATCGGTCGATGCAACACCTGCATTAAATCTCGTTCGGCTCGGGTTTCGAAGCCCAAAGTCTCGTGCGACCGTTCATTGAGTTGCCAAGCCACTCGGTTGAGCTGCGAATGCGCACCGCCAGCGGTTACACAACTCCTCCTTGGCCAACGCGTTGAACCCGAACATATTCTTCGACCCATCGTCGTCCACTCCATCTCTTGCGTCTGAGATAAAGTGTTGCGTCGACCGCTTGAGATCACCGTCATTAGCGAACATTCCGCGAAGTCCAGACCATGTCCGCTTTACCTCCAATAGCGGACATTGGCGCGGACGGCTTGCTAGTCCGCTCGATGCCAGGAGGCAACATTGCGGCCAGTCCAATTATGCGTGCGCGGAGACCCATGAGCGTCGCGCGGGCTCACTCTGCACGAAGAGTTCAAACAACAACAACGGAGGCTTTAGCGGTTTTTTGAAAGTGGGGGTGGGGGTGAATTCCCTCAAATTCTCGCGCAGGAGGGACCCATTTCTTGGGCACGTTCACGTGCGCTGCGGCCCTGTGCAGCGTTTTGGCTAGCGCTGCCGAGCGGTCCAAATCATTAGTCTTCCGAGCGCGTTTCTCGTTCGAGTTTCTTCAATGTCCTGTCGCCGCGCACGCTTTCCCAAATCGCGGCGACGGCGATGTAGCATAGTCCGAGAACGAACAGGCTGAGAACGAGATTGAACAAAAGAAGCAACATTCTTAAAGTTTAAACACCTTCAGAAGCTGAGACAAGAACTCAGACGCTCGCTTAACGGTGCCAGCTTGCTCTCAGCGGCACACAGGCGGATCAGAAACGCAGCGCCGCCTCATACGCGTCCAACCCAAAGAGAGTGGCAAGCACCAACACGACCATGATGTAGCTCATGCGTCAGTCCTCTGCTCACTGACATTGGTAGCAAGCGATGAGCACCCGGCGTGTGTGAGTCAAAATGACTCACCGGCAGCAGCGAGTTTTCTTTAGTCAACTGTGTCAAGAACGCGCATTGTCCGAACTGGCGTAAACTCTTCCCACGCGATTGGTACCATCTTTGATGACCTACAGAAGACGGGCGTGATCGGGGGGAGCATTAGTTAGCAGGAGGGGGGACTCATGCACATTCCAGGAGTGATCCTTGCCATTCTTATTGGTGGCGTATTGTTTGACCTCGACTCGTGGGGAATTGTGTTGGCGATCTTTATCTGCGGGCTGCTTGGTTGGTTCATTGGAGGAGCATGACATGAAATGGGTGCTCCTGGTGACGTGGTTAGTGCCACAGCAGCCGCCAAATAGTTATCAGGTCCAGTTCGCCACGGCGGGGCTGTGTAACGAAGCAGCGAACCAAGTGCGCGCTGATGCAGCGCGTATCGAGGCGTGGGCCAAAGCGAACGCGCCAATTCTCTTTCCCGTTGTTTCGGCAACCTGTGCAATGCAAGGAGAATAAGGAGATGGCGGTGACGCAGCCGGGCACCCGCGACGGCTATGTTCTGCTGGCGCTATTGGCCGTACAAAATCTAAATGGACATATATAACTTGTACACGCGCAGTGAGTGCATGATGGGGACCGCGAAACAGAAGTCGCTTATCGGTTACGTGCGGGTCTCAACGTCACAGCAGGGGCGCTCGGGGCTTGGCATTGACGCACAGAAGGAAGCTCTTGAGCGCTTTGCCGCGTCAGAGGGTTGCGCACTGGTCCGCGTTTTCGTTGAGATAGAGACTGGCAAGGGCGCCGACGCTCTCGAACGTCGCCCCCAGCTTGCCACTGCGCTCAACGAGGCACGCCGTCAGCGTTGTCCCGTGGTGGTAGCTAAGCTGGACCGCTTGAGCCGCGACGTGCATTTCATCAGTGGTCTAATGGTGCACCGGGTGCCGTTCGTGGTCGCTGAACTCGGGGCGGACGTTGACCCATTTATTCTGCATCTCTTTGCGGCACTTGCTCAGAAGGAACGGGCGATGATTAGCTCACGCACCAAAGCGGCGCTGGCAGCGGCTAAAGCGCGTGGGGTTACCTTGGGAAGCCCTCAGCTCCTGAAGGCACGTAAGAACGCTGTGACGACTATCAAGGCGCTGGCGGATCAGCACGCCGCCAATGTGGTCCCAATTATTCGTGAGATAAGGCGAGCGGGGGCGACGTCGTTACATCAAATAGCTGACGCTCTAAACGCCCGTGGCATCACAACGCCCCGTGGAGGGCAGTGGTATGCGTCATCGGTACGCAATGTGCTTGCGCGGGCGTAGAGCGGGATGCACGATCTGAGGCAAGCAGGGCGGTGTCACAAGGAAACTTGAAGCCCCGCTTCGCTGTTTCACACGGTCCTTTCCTGCACGGGGGCGGAGAAGATCACGGGAGAAATCATCATCTCCGGTGATGGTGCAGTGATGCTTTGGTGATCCCGTTACCGTGTCACCCAAAGGTACTGAATTGGTGGGATGATTTAAGACCACAACCATCGCCGTTTAAGATCCATCTTCAGTGAATGCTTTGGTGATCCCGTTACCGTGTCACCCAAAGGTGCTGAAGAGGCTGAAATCACTCCTCTACAGTTTTCTGATTTAGACCATCTTCAGTGAATGCTTTGGTGATCCCGTTACCGTGTCACCCAAAGGTGCTGAAGAGGCTGAAATCACTCCTCTACAGTTTTCTGATTTAGACCATCTTCAGTGAATGCTTTGGTAATCCCGTTACCGTGTCACCCAAAGGTGCTGTAGAGGACACTAAGACCTCTAACGCCTTTAAGAATGAGCCTCGCCAAAGCTGAAGGCTTCGGAGCTACCGCACCGGCTCAGGCGATTGCTGAAAGATGGCTGCCGGAGCTTACGAAGGGCATCACAAGAGCCTTAGCTGACCGCACACGTTCTCCACTTTATTCAGAGTTTCTAGCCGTCATCCGCAACCTCAATCCCGAAGTGGCGGCGCTATGTTTTCTTCAGACGGCGATCGACAGAATTGCGCAAAGAAAAAACTATCGAGATACGGCGCTCGCTATCGGTGCGGCCGTAGCCGGCGAGTGCTGGGCGGCCGGCCTGACCGAAGCCCGTCCTGACTTGGCTAGGCGCATCGAGAGGAGCGTTCGGCAAAAGTACGGATCATCGGCGCGACGACAACAGGCAGCGCGCGCTCAGGCGGAACGCGCGGGCTACAGGACAAACGATTGGAGCACTGAGCTTCGCCTGCAAGCCGGTAGTTGGGCAGTGAACCAGCTTCTCGCGACTTTGCCAGACGTGTTTGTCACGACTAGCGAAGCCCAAGAGAAAGGAGGTCCTGAAAAGTTCCTAATCCTCAGCGAGGGCGCGGAAGCATGTGCTCGTGAACGCATTGCCGATCTAATCCGAAGAAATCCTGTGTGGCTGCCGACAGCCAACGCGCCTCCACCTTGGACCGATTGGGCCACGGGCGGCACTTCAGACAAGCGCCTTTCGCTATCGCTCAGCGTGATGCGAACTCAAGGCCGACA
>Ga0310914_10000719_pt1 | contig 20083 bp, 17 predicted proteins | sample GREbulkMGAN108_FD_203450 | JGI IMG/M metagenome (GOLD analysis project Ga0310914, IMG submission 203450) | Lab enrichment of tropical soil microbial communities from Luquillo Experimental Forest, Puerto Rico - GRE.bulkMG.AN108 | ecosystem: Environmental > Terrestrial > Soil > Tropical forest >... | reverse complement strand
CCAGGCCGAGATTCGGGGGATCCAGCGTGGAACGTGGCGCCGGTACTCGACGTACTCGTCGCCATACCGCCCGACGAGATGGGGCTCCTCCCAGAACGGGATGACCGTCACCTGGAATGCCAAAAAGATCGCGAACCAGAGCAGCAATGCCCCGGACACTGTGACGGCCGCTTCCCCGAGCAGGATGCAGAGCACGCCGGTGATCATGGGGTTGCGCACGTGCCGGTATGGCCCGCGGACGACGAGGTGGACCGGCTCCCCCATGACGGGGCCGAGGCCGAGGGTGCCCTTCCCCACCCGATCGAACAGCACCACCGTCCAGATCAGCATGCCCAAACCGGCGGCGATCAGTAAGCAGCCGACCGTCAAAAATCCAACCGTCGACGCAGCACCGAGTTCCGGCCCGCGCACCCCGGCCGGCAGCACGATCAGGGCCGGGATGACGAGCGTCATTGTCGCGGGGAAAAGCAAGAATGAGATCAGGTGTCGCCACCAAAGCCGTCGTTCGCGCGTGTTCGTCACCATGGCTTTCTCCCCTTCCGGTATTACTTCAACCATTGTTGAACAAACTCAGCCTACGCGCGTGGCCAGAGAAAGGTCAACGGCTGTTGAAGTATGCTGCCGGGCATGGCGGAAGCCCGGCGGGCGGGCCGGTGGCGCACCGGTCAGCAGAACAGGCAGCGGATCCTCGACGCGGCGCGCGAACGTTTCATGCGCCATGGATACGAGGGGGCCACCGTCCGCGCGATCGCCGCCGACGCCGGTGTGGACGTCGCAATGGTCTATTACTTCTTTGACAACAAGGAAGGGCTTTTCACCGCGTCCGCGCTCACCGGTCCCGAGCACCCGCTGCACCAACTGGCCACGCTTCTCGACGAGGGCACCGAGCAGATCGGTCCGCGGCTCGTGCGCCGTTTCCTCGAGCACTGGGAGGAAGGCGCCGTCTTCGAGCCATTCATGACGCTGTGGCGTTCGGCGGCGATCCACCCCCAGGCGCGAAAGGTGTTGCACGACAGCCTTGCCGGCCCCATCGCCACGCGGGTTGCGGCGGAGTTCGGGGTGGCCGATGCCGAGCTACGGGTCGAGCTGGTCGCCAGCCACTTGGCCGGGCTCGCGTTCGCGCGCTACCAGCTGAAGATCGAGCCGATCGCGTCGACCACGATCGACGACTTGGTCGCGTGGGTGGGGCCGACCGTGCAGCGCTATCTGGCCGGTTAGGTGCCCGTCCAGTGCGGCGCGCGCTTCTCGGCGAATGCGACCGCGCCTTCCCTCGCGTCGTTGGAGGAGAACACCGGCGCCAGGATCTTGATCTGCTCGGCGAACCTGGTTTCCAGGCTCCAGCCGCGAGACTCGGTGATGATCCGCTTGGTGGCCGCCACCGCGAGCGGCCCGTTCGCGGTGATCTTTTCGGCCAGCGCGATCGCCGCGTCCAGGACGGCGCCGGGCTCGGCCAAGATATTGACCAACCCCAGCGCGTGCGCGCGTTCGGCACTCAGCTGGTCACCGGTGAGCGCCAGCTCCATGGCGATCGCATAGGGGATGCGCTCGGGCAACCGCAGCAGCCCGCCGCCGCCGGCAACCAGTCCACGTTTCACCTCGGGGATGCCGAACGCCCCGTCCTTGGCCGCCACGATCAGATCGGTGGCCAGAGCCAGTTCCATGCCACCGGCCAGGCCGTACCCCTCCACCGCCGCGATGAGCGGCTTGATCGGTGGACGCTCGGTGAAGCCCATGCCGCGGCCCTCGACGATGACGTTCTCGCCGCGGGCGAACGCCTTGAGGTCCATGCCCGCGGAGAACGAGCCGCCCGCGCCGGTCAGGATCCCCACCGACAGGCCGGGGTCGCCGTCGAGTCGATCCATCGCATCGGCCAGGCCGCGGCTGACCGCGGCGTTGACCGCGTTCTTCGCCTTCGGCCGGTTGATCGTGATGATCAGGATCCGGTCACGTTGTTCGACGAGTACTTCGGGTTCGCCTATGCCAGCTTCTTCGCTACCAGTCACGGTGCTGATGGTAGCGGCCGACGATCAGGCCTTAGATCAAGCCTGAGCCATCGCGGTCTCGATGCGCGTCAGCTCTTCGGAAAGCCCTGCCGCCTTTCGTATTTCGATGAAGTCGGCGACCATGGCCTCGGTCACCTCGTGCGGATCCTTCACAGTGGCACCGTCGGCCAGCACGGAAATGTTCAGCTGATCGACGTAACTCCACACGGTGATGTTGAGGCCGCTGCCGGCGGTCAACGGGCCGACCGAATAGATCTCGGTGACCTGCGCGCCGCCCACCCGCCCGCGTTGGCGAGGACCGGGAACGTTCGAGATGTTCAGGTTCAGTATCTTGTTCTGCCCGTCGCGGTTGGACATCCACCGGAAGACGGCTTCGGCACCCGACGGCGGCCAGTAGGCCGCCCACCGGCTGATCAGCTCCGGTCCAAGGAGCTGGTGGCTCTCCTTGGCGGCCACCGCATAGTCGTGAGCCGCGCGCACCCGTTCCAGCGGATCGTCGAGATCGGTCGGCAACCCGACCATCATTCCGCTGAACCGGTTCCCCGAGATCCGCTCCGGCGATAAGTCGTAACTCACCGGAACCGATGCCAGCAGCGGTTCGGCGGTGCCGTCATATCGCAACAGCAAGGTACGCAGCGCGCCGCTGGACATGGCCAGCACCATGTCGTTGATCGTCGCGCCGAGCTTCTTGCCGGTCTCCTTCACATCGGCAAGCGCGAGCGGGGCGGTGGCGAACTTGCGGTCCGGGGTGAGCCGGTGGTTCATGAAGGTCGGCGGCGGGGTGAACGGCATGGTCAGTTGCGGTGAGAGCTTGCGCGAGCTCCGTCGCACCCGGCCCACCCCCTGCGCCGTGTAACGGATCGTTGCGGGAATTCGCCCGACGTGGCGCAGGTGGTCCGCGAATGCAGAGGTCATCAGCTGCCGCTTGGTGGGCGCGGGATCGGGCGTGTAGGAGCTGCGCTGTGGTGTCGGCATCAGATCCATGCCGTGGGCCATCAGGTTCGCCGAAGCGACGCCGTCGGCGAGAGCGTGGTGGATCTTCATCACCACCGCGATCCGGTCGTTGGCCAGGCCCTCGACGAAGTACATCTCCCACAGCGGGTGTTTTCGGTCCAGCGGGGTGCTGGCGATCTGTCCGATCGCCTCGTCCAATTCGCGACGACCGCCCGGGGCGGCCAGCTTCCACGGCCGGATGTGGTAGTTGAAGTCGACCTCACAGTTCTCCCGCCACATCGGGTGGTGGAACTTCAGCGGGACGTCGATCAGCTGGTAGCCCAACGGCTCGAGCTTGTCCATCCGGCCCGCGATGACCTCACGAAAGGCGTCGATGTCGAAGCCGCGACTGTCTTCGTCGAGTTCGATCACGGCGACTTTGATGGTGTGCATGTGCACGTTCGGCGTCTCGCTGTACAGCAGTACCGCGTCCCAGCCGCTCAGCCGTTTCACCGCTGTCCCTTAGCCATAGGGCGACCATACTCAGCGGCGGAGGCTCAGATAACCTCTTTCGCGCCGATCTGTGCCTTGGTGCGATAGACCTGATTGAGGAACAGCGCCGTCGCGTGGGCCGTCACAGAGGCCCGCTCGCCGTCAATCAGGTCGAAGCCGTGGCCCGCTCCGGGCAGCTCCAGGTAGCCGACGATCGAATGCGAGGCAGCCCGCAGCCGCTCGACGAAGCTATGCGCCTGCTCGACCGGGATCACGCTGTCTTTGCTGCCGTGAATCACCAAGAACGGCGGCGCATTCCGGTGCACGCGCGCGATCGGCGACGCGTCGCGGAACACCTCGGGGTGACGGGCGATCTTCCGTTTGACCACCACCCGCTCCAGGAAGTCGACGAACCGGACACGCTCGGGAGTGGACCGGTCCTCCCAGTCGTAGCGGCCGTAAATCCCGACCACCGCGTCCACCGAACTGTCGGCGCCCTCGGGGAGCTCCGCTTGGTGCGCAGGGTCATTGGGCGTCAGCGCGGCCAGCGCGGACAGGTGTCCGCCGGCCGAACAGCCAGCCACCGCAACGAAATTGCGATCGCCGCCGAACTTGTCGACGTTGGCCCGCGCCCACGCGATCGCGGTCTTGACGTCGGTCAGGTGGCGCGGCCAGCGGTGGTGCGGCGCAACCCGGTAGTCGATCGTCAGGCACACCCACCCCTGCTCGGCCAGCCGAGAAACCAGCGCGGACCCCTGCCCCATGCACTTGCCGTGAACCCACGCTCCGCCCGGGACGAAGATCAGGACGGGCGCGGGTTGCGCGGGCAGATCCTGGCGGCGCCAGACGTCGAGCACCTGCGCGGGGCTGTTGCCATAGTGGACTCCGCGGCGGTAGAGGTGGCGGCGCTGACGGATCGCATCCCAGATCGGCGGCGCCTGCTCCGCGGTGGGCCATTCGGCGTCGAGATCCGCGGAAGACACGACCCCACGCAACGCCGCGCGGGAGACTTCCTGGGCGCTCGCCCGATCCCGGCGACGCGTTTCGTTGATGCCCGGCGTCAGCCAATCCTTGGTCATCGCGGAGATGGCTGCCGGGGCGTGCCGGGCGCCCCATACCCCCATCGCGGTGATGCCGCCCAGCGGCTCCAGGCGCTTGCCGACGACCGGCAGCGAAGCCCCTGCCGCGCTTAAGGCCAGCATGTAGTCGCCGGGACTGGCCCGCAGCAACCATCTCATGCAGGGTGTCATGCGGGGTCCCCTCGCAGTCATGAAGGGAGCCTACCCCCGCGGAGATCGGGAAAACTGACGAATGCGTTAGGGGCCGTCACCTCGGCGAGTCGCCCCTGGACGGGCGGAGACGAGCGGCGGCGAGTCGCGCGGCGTAGCCGAGGGCGCTCACCGCGAACATTGCCGCGGTCAGCAGCAGCCACCTCCCCAGAAACGGCTGCTGGGTTTGTCCGGTGGCCGCGTGGTAGGTCGGGGCGCCCTGTTCGATGATGCCGGGAAGGAAAATCAGCAGCGTCAGCCCCGCGCCCAGAGCGGGCACCCGAATGTGGTTGCGGGCGCTCACTTTTGGAGGACTTGCCTGATCCGAGGTGGCTCGCGGGCCGATCCGTGCGGACAGCATCCGGTCGGCCAGCGCGTAGAGCGGGAAGAGCAGCAGGTCGTGGGCGATCACGGCGGCGGCCAACCAGACGGCAATCGACTGCCACCAGGTGCCGGGATTCCAGAGCGTCGCCGGCTTGAAGGTGGTGAGAATGTAGGCCAACAGGGCGAAACCGGACAGCATCGTCAACAGATGCAACGGATGAGATCCGTAGGCCGCCCTGAAACGCGTTGCCAATCGCGACATCTCAACTCGGCTCGAACTCGATGGACGCCACCCATTTGGTGTTGTGGACGCCGGGCAGCGCCGGAACGATGATGCGTGCCGGATAGCCGTGATCCAACGACAGGTCGGCCCCGTTGACCCGCAGCGCCAGCAGCGCGTCGGGATCACCGACCTGATTGGCCTGTAACGTCGCCGCGCCGAAGGCACCGCCCCGCTGCAACGACGCCACTCGCGCCGCGCGGGGCGTGGGCACGCCCGCGATCCGGGCCAGCTCGGAGAGCCGCACCCCGCTCCAGGTCTGCACTGTCGACCACCCTTCGACGCACGCGATCGGCAACCGCGCCGTCGATTGCGGCATACCGGCCAGCGCGGCGCGGTCCAGCACCACTTCTGAGGGCCCGCCGCGCAGGGTCAACGCCCAAGTGCCGCCGACGCTCTCGGGTGTGATCCCCGCGGCCGCGGCGGTCTTGTTGACCGGGAAATTCCCTTTGAGATCACGGGAGCCGCGCCCCCGCGGCAGCAACAGGGCGGCGCCGGTGGCCGGACCGCCGAGGGTTTGGCCAACGGTCAGGGCGCCGACCAGCAGCACCCCGGAGCCCACCAGTGCCAGGGCACCGCGTCGGCTCATCGTCGGTTCGGCCGGATTGGCGGCAACCAGCCCGTCGGGATCTGGTGGCTGCGGACGGGTTTCGCTGCGGTTGGTGCGCAACACTTCTCGCAGCGACAGCGAACGCAGGCCGGTAACCATGCGCGGAATCTTGATGGCGATATGCATCAGAAAACCGGTGATGAAGACCCAAGCCCCGAAGTAGTGGCCGGTGTAGAAGCTGAATCCGAAGATGTAGTCGTACTGGATGTTGAGCACTCCGGTGACGATTTCGAACAGCCCCCCGCCGACCAGCATCAGCAATGACAGTCGCTCCAGCAGCTGGGCGATCGAGCGGGCCGGCGGCCAGACGAACAGCCGCGGGATCACCGACCACAGCTTCGCCAGCACCACCGGGATGATCACCAGGCCCAGCCCGACGTGCAGACCCTGGTTCAGCCGGTACAACCACGACGGGCGCGTGGGCCAGGCGAAGCCGGGCAGTCGCAGCCACCCGACATCGCCGGGAATGGCCTGGCCGAATTGCGGCGCGTAGGCGATATAGGACAGCAGCCCGGTGACGATGACGATGGGCAACGCAATCAACAGCACCAGGCCGAACACCGACGTCAGCCAGGGGCCACGCAACGGACTTCGAAACTGGAGGTTCACAGCGCCGCCATTATCGCAATCACGCGGCTGCCAACCAGACGGGCTCCAATCAGCGTCAGACCGACTTGCGCGGCCAGCGTGTGAGCGCTGTCCACACCGACCGATGCCCATCGGAACCAGGGCCCGACCTCGCGGGCCGACTCCAGCCGCACCCAGCGCGCACGGACGCCGATGGCCTCGGTGTCCAACTCGACGACACATCGCCCGCCCCGTCCCAGCAGCTCGGCGGCGCGCGCCAGGATGCGTCGCGGGTCGCCGCCGAGGCCCACATTTCCGTCGACCAGCAGCACCGTCTGCCAACGCCCCATTCCGGGCAACGGCTCGAAAACGTCGCCGAGCAGGGCCGGCGCACCGCCACGGCCCGCCAGGCGGATCGCCGTCGCCGACCGGTCGATACCGAGCGCGGGTATTCCCCGCCGAATCAACCTCGTCACCAACCGTCCCGGTCCGCATCCCAGCTCGATCGTCGGCCCGGCGCACATCCGCGTGACGGCGTCATCGAAGGCTTCGTCGACGGCGCCACCCGATGCGTGAGCGTTCCGGGCGCCCAGCCATCGGTGAGCGGGCAGCGGCCGGACAGCCCCGTCCTCGTGCCGAATCCAGCATCGTTCGCCGCCCAGCGCCCGGTCGTAGAGATGCCCCAGCATTTCCCGCCTCTCGCGTCGTGCCCGACCAGACGGCCCGGACACGCTTATTCACGCGCTAGGCCAGCGTTTGGATCAATCGGATCGATACCCCGATGTCGGCTCGGCTAACCAAGACCGCTATACGCCGAAGATGACGAAAGCTTGGTGTCTCCCGGACGGTCTGTTAGGCGGCAGGCACGCCGTTGCGTTGCGGTTGGTCAGCCTCGGCACCGCCCATGCGCAGGCGGATGGTGCCGGTGTCGTCGGCGCGAACGGGATAGGCGGTGACCGGCGCGCCGCCGTTAGCGACCTCTTCCCCCGTCGCGAGGTCGTAGGTGAAGCCGTGCAATGGGCAGACGACGATCCGGCTGTCCGCCAGACCATCCGCCAACGGGCCCCCGCGGTGCGGGCACACGGCGTCCAGCGCCCGCAACGAGCCGTCGCGCAAGCGAAAGACGGCGATCTGCCGGCCTTCGACCGCGTAGGCGCGGCTCTCGCCCAGCGGGATGTCGCCAACCGAGCCCAGGCTGATCTCCCTCATCGCACCGGCACCTGCGGCAGCGGGAGCAGCGGTAGGGAAGAACGGAAGTGGTTGGGCGCCGGGGAGTTTTGACTTTCGCTCCATGGATCGCGGTAGGAATCGACCGATTTTTGCATGCGCGCATCGAGGTCGGCGCCGATGCCGTCGCTGTCCTCGACCACAACCTCCCGGACCCGGTCGATGCCCACCCGCGGCACGAAGTCGTAGGTGCGTTCCAGCCAGTTGGCGTTCTCCCGGTAGTACTGCAGGAACCGGCCGGTCAACGCGATGACCTCTTCGGCGGTGTCCACGGTCGCCAGCAGATCACCCTTGCGGACGTGTGAGCCGGCCGCCCCGCCGACGTAGATCTGCCATTGCCCACCCTCGATCGCGACGACGCCGACGTCTTTGCAGAGGGCCTCGGCGCAGTTGCGCGGGCACCCGGTCACCGCCAGCTTCATCTTGCCCGGGCTGGGGATGCCCTGGAAGCGCTCCTCGATCGCGATGCCCAGCGCCGTCGAGTCTCCCAGCCCGTAGCGGCAGAAGTCGCTTCCCACACAGGTTTTCACGGTCCGGAAGCTTTTGCCGTAGGCGTAGCCCGACGGCATCCCGAGGTCGGCCCACACCGACGGCAGGTCCTCCTTGCGCACGCCCAGCAAGTCGATGCGTTGGCCGCCGGTGAGCTTGATCATCGGGATCCGGTATTTGTCGGCCACGTCGGCGATCTTCCGCAGCTGCTCCGAGCTCGTCACCCCGCCCCTGAGCTGCGGAACCACCGAGAACGTTCCGTCCCGCTGGATGTTGGCGTGCACCCGATCGTTGATGAACCGGCCGTCGCGTTCTTCGACGAACTCGGCGCCCCACATCATGTGCAGCAGGGACGAAAGCGCCATCTTGGAGTGGGCGTCTTCGCGGCCCTCGGGCGCCAGCGCGGCGAACACCGACGATACCGAGTGCAATGCGAGCTCACGGATCTTGCGCATCAATTCCGGCTTCTCATAGGGGATTCCCGGCACGTACCAACTGGCTGCGGCGTCTTCGGACACCGCCCCGTCAGCCGCCCATTCGACGACCTGGGCGACCAGTCCCTTGCACGAGCCGCAACCCTTGCCCGCCCGGGTCGCCGACATCACGCCCTCGACCGAGGTCTGGCCGTCCTTGACGCAGCGGACAATCGCGGCCTTGCTCACCCCGTTGCAGTTGCACACCTGCGCGTCGTCGGCCAGCTCGGCCGCGCCGGTGGCCGCATCTGGAGTGCCGAGGTCGAACATCAACGACACCCGTTCGGGGGGCAGCGGAAGCCGACGGTCGAACGCCTGCATCAGAAACGCCACCTTGCTGATGTCGCCGACCAGCGTGGCGCCGATCAGCTTGTCGTCGCGTACCACCACGGTCTTGTACACGCCGCGCCTGGGCTCGGAGTACTGCACGAATTCGTCGTCGTCGCGTTCCGGGGCCTTCACCCCCATCGCCGCGACGTCGACGCCGGCGACCTTGAGCTTGGTGGCGGTGCGCGAACCATGGTATGCCGCACGGGGATTGATGCCGGTCAGGTGGTCGGCAAGCACGCCCGCCTGCTCCCACAGCGGCGCGACGAGCCCGTAGACCTGCCCACGGTGCTGCGCGCACTCGCCCACCACATAGATGTCATCGTCGTCGATCGACCGCATGTGATCGTCGGTGACGATCGCGCGCTCCACGGTCAGACCGGCGCGCACCGCCAGCCCGACGTTGGGCCGGATTCCGGCGGCCAAAACCACCATGTCGCACGGCAATCGGCTGCCGTCGGCGAATTCGAGCGCCGACGGGAGGCCGCCCTCGGTGAGCATCCTGGTAGTCCGCTTGCCGGTGTGCACCTCGATGCCCAGCGTTTCGACCAGCCGGCGCAGGATCGCGCTGCCCTGCTCGTCGAGTTGCGCGTTCATCAGCGTGGGGCCGCCCTGCACGACGCCGACGTTCAGCCCCCGGTTCTGCAGGCCCCGGGCGGCTTCCAACCCCAGCAGCCCGCCACCGATCACGAGGGCTTTGCCTCGCCCTTCGGCGAAGTCGATCATCGCCTGGCAATCGTCGATCGTCCGGAAGCCGAACACGCCGGGCGCCAGGGTCTGGTTGTCTTGCCAGATGCCGTCGACCGGCGGGAAGAACGACCTGCTGCCGGTGGCCAGGATCAGCTTGTCGTAGCGAACGGTCGTGCCGTCGTCGGCGTGTACCAGACGCGCGAATGGATCGATCCGCACCACGCGCACGCCGGCGCGCAGGTCGATGCCGTTTTCGGCATACCAGTCAACCGGATTGAGGTAGATTTCGCCGGCGTCGTCGGACCCGGCCAGCACGTTGGACAGCAAGATCCGGTTGTAGTTTCCGTAGGGTTCGTCGCCGAACACGGTGATGGCGAACCGCGCATTGCCGCCGCGGTCGAGGATCTCCTCCAACGCGCGTGCGCCCGCCATGCCGTTGCCGACCACCACCAAGGCGGCCAGGGCGGCCGGGCTGTGACCGTTCGTTTCGGGTTTGGCCAGTGTCGTCATGAATAACCTTGACCCAGCTCAGATTTCGACCAGGCCGATGTCGACGAACACCGTGCCGCTCAGCCCGTCGGGGGCCGCGACGAACACCTCGATGACGGTGTCGGCGATCAGGTCCTCGACGACTCGGAGCGGCACGTGCACGGCGTCCTTGGCACCGATGGGGAAGTACCGCATCGGAGCACCGTCACGCATCAGCACGACGGTGACCAGCTCGTCGGTGCTGTTGCCGCCGCGAAAGTACACGGGCTGGGTGATCGCCCCGGCCGGCACGGCATAGCGCAGGGACGAATCGAGCAGGAACGGCGAATCGTAGCCCTTTCCGTGAAAAGTGAACGGGCCCTGCAGAAAGCGTGGCGTGCTGTGGTCACCCATGCGTCACATCTCCTTCCAGTCCTTCCAGTCCTTCCAGTCCGTCCAGTTTGGATACCGAAACCGCGCAGGCCTTGAATGACGGCATCCGAGAATGCGGGTCCAGGGCCGGATTGGTCAGCCGGTTGATGCTCGCCGCGCCGCCCCAGTGGAACGGCGCGAAGACGGTGTCGGGGCGGATACCGCCGTTCGTTTGCGCCGTCATCACGACTTCGCCGCGGCGGGTCTTCAGCCGAACCTTGTCGCCGCTCCCGACACCGAGGCGTTGCGCCAGCGTCGGGTGCAGCTCGACCGCCGGCTCCGGCTCGGCCTCGGTGAGCGTGGCGACCCTGCGCGTTTGGGTCCCGGATTGGTACTGCCGCAACAGGCGGCCGGTCGTGAGGTAGTACGGGAATTCGTCGTCCGGCAGCTCCGCGGCGCCCCGGTGCTCGACGGGATGGAAGTGGGCTCGCCGGTCCGGCGTCGGGAAGTCCTCGACGAACAGTCGCGGGGTGTCGGGGTACAGGGCGGACGGGCATGGCCAAAACACCCCGTGGTCGGCCGCGATCCGTTCGTAGCTGATTCCCCGGTAATCGGCCTTGCCGCCTTGGCTCGCGCGGGTCAGCTCCTCGAAGACCTCCTGCGAGTCGCCCGAAAACCCATGTGCCCCCAGACGCTTTGCCAGATCGGCCGTCACGTCGAGGTCGCTGCGGACCTCACCGGGCGGCGTGACCGCGGCTCGCCGCAGGATCACCCGGCCTTCCAGGTTGGTCATCGTTCCCGACTCCTCGGCCCACTGCGTCGTCGGCAGCACCACGTCGGCCAGCGCGGCGGTCTCGGAGAGGAAGATGTCGGACACCACCAGGAAGTCCAGCTGTTTGATCTTCTCGGCGACGTGGAGCGAATTGGGTGCCGAGACGACGATGTTGGAGGCCATCACCCACAGCGCACGCACCCCGCCGGGAGTGCCGATGCCGCTGAGCATTTCGTAGGCCGACTGCCCTGACGACGGCAGGTCGGCCGGGTTGACACCCCATACCTGTGCGACATAGGCGCGCGCGGCGGGGTCGTCGAGTTTGCGGTAGCCGGGCAGTTGGTCGCACTTCTGCCCGTGCTCGCGCCCGCCCTGCCCGTTGCCCTGGCCCGTGATCGAGGCGAAGCCGCTATACGGACGGCCCGGCAGCCCCAGTGCCAGGGCGAGGTTGATGAAGGCCTGCGCCGTGTCGGTGCCGGAGCTGTGCTGTTCGGCGCCGCGGGCGGTGAGGATCATCGCCCGCTTTGCTGTCGCCAGCATCCGAGCCGCGGCCACGATGTCGTTCTCGGGCACACCGGTGATCCGTTCCACCCGGTCCGGCCAGTACAGCCGCACGGCGCGGCGCACCGCCTCGAATCCCGTGGTCCGCTCGGTGACATATTCCCGGTCAATAAGGCCTTCGCGGGTAACAACATTGAGCATGCCGTTGGCCAGGGCCAGGTCGGTTCCTGGGACGGGCTGCAGATGAAGGTCGGCGCGGCCGGCGGTCGCGGTGCGCCGCGGATCGACGACGATGTGCTTGGCGCCGCGGGCGCGGCCCTCGTCGAAATACTGCATCGCCGGAGGCAGGGTGTCGGCGGGGTTACCCCCGACGATGAGGACGACATCGGCCTGAGCGATATCGGCCAGCGGAAAGGGCAACCCGCGGTCGATGCCAAACGAGCGGTTCGACGCCGCGGCCGCTGATGACATGCAAAACCTGCCGTTGTAGTCGATCGCCGAGGTCCGCAGCGCGATTCGCGCGAACTTCCCTAACTGGTATGCCTTTTCGTTGGTCAGACCGCCGCCGCCGAAGCATCCGACCGCGTCCCGGCCGTGATCAGCCTGTGTCTTCTGGAAAGACGCGACGATCCGTTCCAGCGCCTCGTTCCAGGTGACCGGGCGCAGCGACGAACCGCGCTCGTCGCGCACCAGCGGGCCCGTCAGCCGTTCCGGATGCGCCAGCAGGTCTGCCGCGGCCCAGCCCTTCGCGCACAGACCGCCACGATTGGTCGGGAAATCGCTTTGTGGCGCAAGCACTGGCGTTTTCGAGCCATCCCCCGACACGTCCAGCGTGATCCCGCATTGCAACGAGCAGTACGGGCAGTGTGTTTTCGTCGGCGCCGGCGCCATCGGCGATCACCGTTTAGCCGATGAGCCGGCGCGGCCCGGGCAAGCTCTACTGGATGTACCTCCCACGTAGCCTCCCGAGCCTCCCGATCGACCTCTTACCGCTTGACGCTACGTCGCCTGTGTTTCCAAGGCATTTCCGCCGATTGTCTGGACGACTACCACGAACTCACGGGCCTGTCCGCGCCGATGCGTTCCCGTCGGTGATACTGGACCGATGTCGAACGACGACGTTCACCCCGACCTGCGCCGAATCGCCCGCTTCGCCCCGCGACGAATTGTCGGTCCCCGGAGCCTGCCGATCATGCGGGCGTTGGGCGGGCTGACGGAGCGCATTCTCAGCCCCGGCCCATCCGACGATGTCGAAGTGGTCGCCCTGGCATCGGGAGCCGGCGTTCGGCTGTTCCGGCCCGCCGGCGCGACCGGACCCACGCCGGCGCTGCTTTGGATCCACGGCGGTGGATATATCATCGGGACCGCCAAGCAGGACGACCGGCTGTGCCGCGCGTTCAGCAGGAAACTGGGCATTTCCGTCGCATCGGTGGACTATCGGCTGGCGCCCGAACATCCGTATCCCATTCCGCTGGAAGACTGTTACGCAGCGCTGACGTGGCTGGCCGCCCTGCCCGCGGTGGACCCGCACCGGGTGGCGATCGCCGGCGCCAGCGCCGGCGGCGGACTCGCGGCGGCCCTGGCCCTACTGGCGCGGGACCGCGGCGAAATCACGGCGGCGTTCCAGGTGTTGGTGTACCCGATGCTCGACGACCGGAGTTCCGCGACCGCCGAGAACCCCAACTACCGGCTGTGGAACACACGCAGTAACCGCTTCGGCTGGGCGGCGTACCTCGGCAACGCCGACCCACAGGTCGCCGTCCCCGCCCGCCGCGACGACCTGGGCGGGCTGCCGCCGGCGTGGATCGGCGTCGGCACCCACGACCTGTTCCACGACGAAGATCTGGCCTATGCCGCACGACTGACCGGCGCCGGGGTGCCATGCCACGTCGAAGTCGTTCCGGGCGCCTTCCACGGCTTCGACCTCTTGGTGCCGAAAGTCCAAGTGTCCCGGCGGTTTTTCGAGAGCCAGTGCGACAGCCTGCGCGCTGCCCTCGCGCCGGCGGGATGATCGCCCGGTCACATTGCGAAGTAGACGAGCTCGCCGCCGATGATGGTGGCCGCCACCATGCCGGCGTTCAGCTCGGCCAGCGCCGTCGCCGGTGGCTCGGTCAGCACACAGAGGTCCCCCGGCTGTCCGGTTTCGACGGTCCGCGCCCGGCCCGGCGCGTCCGGCCGGCCCAGGAACATCGTCAAAGCCGTTAGCGCCGAGACACATTCGCCGGCGTTGAGGACCGCGCCGCTGGGTGTGGTGCGGTACACGGCGGCGCGCATCACCGTCCACGGGTCGCCGTGGCCGAAAGGCATGTCGGTCGACAGGGCCACCGGCACCCCCGCGTTCACCAGCGATGCGACGCGCCACAGCTGATCGTGCTCTGCGGCGGGGACGTCGGCGAGGTACTGATCGCCGCGCTCGGCGACGAAGTTGGGCTGCGTCACCACCGTGAGGCCCAGCTTGGCGAGGTCGGTCAGATCCGCCAGGTTGTCCCGGGGGACGACGGCGGCGTGCTCGATGCGATCCAGCGGATGGCTACCGGCGGCGCGCAGGGCCGCGATGGTCACCACCAGCTGGGCCGCCGTCACGCAGTGGACGGCGACCGGCCGGCCGTCGCTGTGGTGATCTTCGATCCAGCGCGTCAGGGCGTCCGGGTCGAGGCGATCGTCGTGCAGGATTTTCTTGCCGGGCGACAGGAAATGCAGCCGTGGCCGAAATTCGCCGCGACGGTTGGCCACCAGCAGCGACACCATGTCATCGGCGTCGAGGTCGGGGGTGGCGTCGGTGACGCCGGTGACGCCGGTCGCGGTGATTCGGCGGCCGAGTTCGGCGAGGTCGGTCTCGCGCCGCGCCAGCGCGTCCGACCAGCCACGGTCGGCGCTGCGCAGGCGCCCGTCGGGATGTTCTCCCAGGCCGACCCGGCCCAGTGCCTCGGAGTTGAGGATCCACAGCGCACCGCTGCGGTGCTGGATGCGCACCGGGACGTCGAGCACCACGGCGTCGAGGGCGAACCGGTCTAAGTCTCCTGCGACCGACTCGTGGTAGCCGACGGCGCGAATCCACCCGTCGGGACCGGGGGTGGCGTTCGACAGCAGTTGTGTCAGTTGGGCTTTGGTACTGACGCCGGGCGGTCCGACGAAAAACGAGTCCAACGCGGAAGCAGCCGAGCGTAAGTGCACGTGGTGGTCGTGCAGCCCGGGCAGGACTGCTCCGCCGCCGGCGTAGAGCACGCCCTCCCCTGCCCTGGGAGTCAGGCCCGGGGAAGGTGGGCCCAGCTCCTCGATCTGCGCACCGACGCGGATGTCGGTCACTGTCCCGTCGAGCAATGTTGCTCGCTTAATCAGCATGGCGGGCAACCCCTTTCGACGACGAGCCGGCGCACGGCGGCGTTGTCGGCGCCCAGCTCGGCGGCCGGCCGCGATGCGGGTGGTGGCTGGGGTGGTGTTGCCGGGTATTCCGCGTCCGACTCCTCTGTGGGCAGCGCCGCGTAGGTCGCGGCGACGGCGGCCATGGACACATGGATCAACTCGCCGCCGCCGCGGCCGAGCGATTCGGCCACCGCCAAGGTCGCGTCCAGCCCCGCCAGCGGGTCGGCGATGGCGTCGCCGCAGAACACCGGTCCTTTTAAACCGGCATCGACGGCGGTACCCACGAGGCCGCCCGCCACCGCGGCATCATCGCCGAATGCCGGCCTGGGGTCGTCATATCCGTTGATGCGCAACCAGATTCGGCCCGGTCGCGCCGCGACGTGGTCCGGCCCGAGCCCGCGACGCGCCAGCCCCCCGGGGCGCGAGCCTTCGATCACGATATCGGCGACCGCGAGCAGCTCGCGCAGCTCATCGGGTTGGGCGTCGAAATCGACGCAGTAGGAGAGCTTTTCACCGTTGATCCAGTCGTAGAATGCCCGGTTCCCGTATCGGGTGCCGTCCGGGCGGCGCGGGCTTTCGACTTTGACGACGGTCGCCCCGGCGCGCGCCAGCAGTTGCCCGCACAGCGGGCCCGCCCACATCGACGACAGGTCGGCGACCAGCAGGCCGGCCAACTCCCGCCCGTCCGTTCGGGACCCCATTCGGCGGATCCGCGGCGATGCGGCGGCGACCTCGCCCAGGCCGGCCGCCGGAATGTCGAGCAGACCCGTGCGTTCGGTGATCGCGGACACCGGATGGGTTGCGGCCCAACGCCCCAGCGCCGGCCAGGGGTCGACGGGGACCTCGTCGACGCGTAGCAGCGCGCGGACGGCGGCGACGTCGTCGGACCGCGACAGCGTGATCGCACACCAGCCGTCGCGAGCCGCCAGCAGCCGGGTGGCCCCGCCGGCCGAAATCCGGCCGCCGCGTGTCAGTCCGAGCAAGCCGGCCCGACCGGTCAGCAGGGAGGCCGCTTCGATGGCGATACCCATCCGGTGACCGGCGGCCGCGGCCACGTGTTCGGCGCGGGCCAGCACGCTCGCGCGGGAGAAGTCGGGCGGTCCGTCGGACAGGCCGGTCAGGCAGGCCAGCCCGCTGCTTCCCCACCGCGCCTCCCACGACCAAGCCGAACTCACGCCCACCATTGTGCGCGTGGCGGTCCGGCGCGACTCAGAAATGCAGCGCCTCAAACCGCCAGTCCAGGACTGGGCGGTCGGGCTCGCCGGCGGACTCGCCCACGGCGTAGACCAGCGACCGTAGGCCCAGCACCCCGCCGTGTTCGGTCGGCTCGGCGGACTCGACGTGCAGCTCGCTGTACAGGGTATCGCCCTCGTGGACGGGGCCGGTGTGGTCGCAGGACGCCCATCCCAGAACCGTTACCAGGTTGGGCAGCAGCCTGCTCGCCTGCGCGAGCGCCAGCCCGATGGTGTGCCCGCCGTACACCAGCCGCCGCCCGCCGACTCGCGAATCATGGTGGGTGGCAGCGATGTTCAGGGTGAGACGGGCCAGTTCGGGTGCGCTGCTGACCACGTCGCCGGTGCTGTGCAGCACCGCACCGGCCAGGCCGGGGTCAAAATGCGGACCGGGCACCTTGTTTCGGAAAACGTCGCCGTCCCAGTGCGCGGTCGGATCGGCGGCCGGGCCGGGCACGTCGGCGCCGATGGCGGACAGATCGTCGGCGGTCGCTTCGTCGGGATTGAAGTCTGGGCCGGCCGGCAGCATGGCACACCGGTAGAAGTCGAGCACCAATCGATCGGCCTGGTCGATCGTGATCATCCGGAGCGCCGCCATTCCCGTCGGCGCCCTACCCGGCTTGACCGAATTCGGCCGCAGTCCAACCACTTCGGTTCGGGTGTAGATGGTGTCGCCGATCGCCGGGAAGCGGTGAAACACCAGGCCGCGGTAGAACAAGTTGGCCTTGACCCGCTGGGTGACCAACGTCGACTGCCCGATCGCGACGTCGCAAACCAACGCCGGATGTGCCAGCGGTCCCGGCACGCCGGTCACCGCGGTGCAGAGGACCGCGTCGCACGCCAGGCGCAGGCGATCCCCGATGATCGCCTGATGGGCGGCGGCCAGTCCCGATGACAGCGTCATCGCCGGCGCCCAGTCGAACACCTGGCCCACCGAAAGGTCGTCGAAGTAGGGCCCGCCTTCCCGCTGACCCGCATACCCGTTACTAGTCACAACGCCACATGCTGGCAGGGTGTCGAATCGGGGGTCAATGCCGGAGGGTGGTCACAGGTGGACAGTGAACTGAACGACGAGGAAGAGATGCTGGTCACCACGGTGCGGGCGTTCATCGACCGCGACGTCAAACCCAGCGTCCGCGAGGTCGAGCACGCCAACGCCTACCCCGAGGCGTGGATCGAGCAGATGAAGCGCATCGGCATCTACGGCCTGGCCATTCCCGAGGAATTCGGCGGGTCACCGGTGTCGATGCCGTGTTACGTGCGGGTCACCCAGGAGCTGGCGCGCGGCTGGATGAGCCTCGCCGGCGCGATGGGCGGACACACCGTGGTGGCCAAGCTGCTGACGCTGTTTGGCACCGAGGAGCAGAAGCGTGCCTACCTGCCGCCGATGGCCACCGGCGAGCTGCGGGCCACCATGGCGTTGACCGAGCCGGGCGGCGGCTCGGACCTGCAGAACATGTCTACGACCGCGCTGCCCGACGGCTCCGGCGGCGCCCCCGACGGCCTGCTGATCAACGGTTCCAAGACCTGGATCAGCAACGCGCGCCGCTCGGGCCTGATCGCGCTGCTGTGCAAGACCGACCCCAACGCCACGCCGCGCCACAAGGGCATCTCGATCGTGCTCGTCGAGCACGGACCCGGTCTGACGGTGTCGCGGGACCTGCCCAAGCTGGGCTACAAGGGCGTCGAAACCTGCGAGCTGACGTTCGACGACTTCGCCGTGCCCGCGTCGGCGGTCCTGGGCGGCCGCACGGGCGAGGGCTTCGCGCAAATGATGAAGGGGCTCGAGACGGGCCGCATCCAGGTGGCCGCCCGAGCCCTGGGCGTGGCGACTGCGGCGCTCGAGGATGCGCTTGCTTATGCCCAGCACCGGGAAAGCTTCGGCCAGCCGATCTGGAAACATCAGTCCGTCGGCAACTACCTGGCCGACATGGCGACCAAACTCACCGCCGCCCGCCAGCTGACCCGCTATGCCGCCGAGCGCTACGACGGCGGCCAACGCTGCGATATGGAGGCCGGGATGGCCAAGCTGTTCGCCTCTGAGGTCGCGATGGAGATTGCCCTGAACGCCGTGCGCATCCACGGCGGCTATGGCTACTCCACCGAATACGACGTCGAACGCTACTTTCGCGACGCGCCGCTGATGATCGTCGGCGAAGGCACCAACGAGATCCAGCGCAACATGATCGCAGGGCAGCTGGTCGCCCGGGGCGGGATCTGAGGACGAACCCAAATCTCTCTGACTGAGGTGGGCATTTGCTGTATATTTGCCTGACTTCTCACACCGGCATAGCGGCGCGGAGGGAACCACACGGAAAGGCAGTTCCCATGAGCTATCCCCCAGGGCCGTACGGAGGTTCGCCGGAATGGCAGGGCCAACAGCCGCCTTGGCAGGGCCAGCAGCCGCCGGGTTGGCCGGGCCAGCAGCCGGCCGGTTGGCCCGGGCAGCAGCCGGGCTGGCCGGCTCAGCGGGAGCCGGACAACTACCTGGTCTGGGCGATTCTGTGCACGGTCCTGTGTTGCATCCCGTTCGGGATCGTCTCGATCGTTTACTCCACCAGGGTTTCCGGGTTGTGGGCCGAAGGGCGATACGCCGAGGCCCAGACGGCGTCCGACAATGCCAAGAAGTGGGCCATCATCGGCGCCGTCGTGGGCGCCGTCGCCGCGGTGATCTTCGTACTCCTGTACGTCGTTATCGGCGTGATCGCCGTCTCGCACCACCTTCCCTCCACTACCACCACGACCTATTCGGGCTACTGAGAATCACCTTGATTCCCAGCGTAAGTCGCGTCCACCAACCCCCAGGCTAAAGCGGTACCGGCGTCGATGGTGTGGCCGAACAACACGAGATAGGCGGTGCGCCAGCGGCCGATCCTGCGCGTGACACTCACGGTACCGCCGGCGCCGGGGATCAGGCCCAGACCCAATTCGGGTAGCCCGAATACCGAATCGTCGTGCGCCGCAACCCATCCGCAAAACGCCGCCATCTCCAGTCCGCTGCCCATCACCGCGCCGTGGACCTCAGCGCGGCATGCCCGGCCAAGCCTGGCGGTCAGCGCATCCAGCGCCAGGGCGGGGCTGTGTCGGGTGCGGGCCAGGTGCGCGCTCGCCGGATCGGCGAAGGTGCCGAACTCGGCGAGGTCTCCGCCGCTGCAAAACGACGGTCCGTTGCCGCTCAACACGATCCCGGTCACCGACGGGTCCAGTAGCGCGACGGCCAGCGCCTCGAGCAGCGCGGCGCGCGCATCGGTGGAAAATGCGTTGTGCCGTTGCGGCCGGTTGAAATTGATGCGCAGGGTGTCGCCCTCGCGCTGGGCCTGCACCGGGTCGGCGATGTCGGGCATGCGAGCCGGGCCGCGCTCGTCGAGCCAGCGCGCGAACTCCGGGCCGGCCTGCAAGGTCGAGTAGGCCAACGATTCGGTGATCACCCCGGCCAGCGTCGGGCCGTCGGGGTCGACCGTGCGCAGCACGTCGTCGCACACGCTGCTGGCGTGGGGCCAGCGTTGACAGCGCTGTGTCAGCTCGGCCAGAACCTCGGGCACCGAATCGACGGTGACCACCCTGCGGTCAGCGCACGCGTCCTCGGTGAGCGTGAAAGTCGCTGTCTGAAGCCAATATTCGGATGCAGCGATGTCCGCGGCCGTCCCAAAGGCGAGGATGATGCCCGGCGGTGACCCGACGCTATGATCGGA
>Ga0310914_10000718_pt1 | contig 20098 bp, 7 predicted proteins | sample GREbulkMGAN108_FD_203450 | JGI IMG/M metagenome (GOLD analysis project Ga0310914, IMG submission 203450) | Lab enrichment of tropical soil microbial communities from Luquillo Experimental Forest, Puerto Rico - GRE.bulkMG.AN108 | ecosystem: Environmental > Terrestrial > Soil > Tropical forest >... | reverse complement strand
TTCGCCAACCGCGCGGCGGCCGAGATGCTGGGGTGGTCTTCGGCCGAAGCCATGCTAAGCCGCCCCGGCGCCGACGTGCTGGGCCATAGGGTCGGCGATGGCCGATCCTGCGTCGAGACGGGCTGCTTGATCCAAGATACCTTGCAAGATGGCGAGATCCGCCGCGTTTCCGACGAAATGTTCGTCGGTCCGAACAATGTCCTGCGCCCGGTGGAATATGTGGCCGCCCCTCTGATGGTCGAAGGGATTCCCGTCGGCGTGGTGGTGGCCTTCCACGATATTTCCGAGCGCAAGGCGATGGAAACCGAGCTGAAGCGCTCCAATGCCGAGTTGGAGCAGTTCGCCTATGTGGTTTCCCATGATCTTCGCCAGCCCTTGCGGATGATTACCAGCTATCTGGGGCTGATCGAACAGCAGTTGGCGGGAGCGGTGGATGACGAGTTGAAGACCTTCTTCGACTACGCCACCGGCGGCGCCAAGCGGATGGATAAACTGATCGTCGATCTGCTGGAATATTCTCGGGTCGGGCGCCAGCGCGGCAAATTGGCGCCGCTCGATCTCTCCGAAGTGGTGGCCGAAGCCGTGCAAAATCTGACGGTGGCCATCGCCGAAGCCGGGGCGGTGGTCGATCTGGCCGAAGGACTGCCGTCGGTCAAGGGGGACAGGTCCGAACTGGCCAGGCTGTTCCAGAATTTGTTGGGCAACGCCGTCAAATATCATCTGCCCGACCGGCCTTGCCGCGTCGAGGTGGGCTTTCGCCCGCAGGGACGTGATTGGCTGTTATGGGTCAAGGATAACGGCATCGGCATCGCCGAAAAGGACTTCGAGCGGGCCTTCGGCGTCTTCCAGCGGCTGGTCTCGAAAGACAGCTACGAGGGCACCGGCATCGGCTTGGCCATTTGCAAGAAGATCGTCGAACATCATGGCGGCCGCATCTGGATCGAGTCCGTGGTCGGTGAAGGAAGCAGCTTCATGGTGACATTACCGATGATAAGCTGACGAACGGCGTCTAAGGCGTTACAATCCTTTCGTGCGCATGCCATTCTCGAACAGGCCCGGGGAGGTCGGGAAACGTCAATGCCGGGCTATATCAAGGTTGTTCTGATTTATGTTTTGGCCGCCCTGATCTGGGTGATTGGCAGCGATTTCATTTTTCTTCGGATAGCGCCTCAACTGATGGAGCAGGTCGGCCCGCTGAAGGGGGCTGTGTTCGTCGTTGCGACCGGGCTGCTGCTGCTGCTGTTCCTGCGACGGTTGGAGCGCCGCCGTCAGCGGGTGGAAATCGAGTTGAAGGCCATCCTGGATGGCATGTCCGATGTCTATTATCGCACCGATCTGTCGGGCCGCCTGCTGACCTTGTCGCCGCAGGTCGAGGCCTTCAGCGGCTATCGCGCAGAGGAATTGCTGGGGCAAGATGTTTCCAGCCTTTATGTCGATCCGCTGCAGCGCATCCAACTGCTGGAGCGGATGGCGGCCAACGAGGGACGGGTCGTCGATTTCGAGGTGTTGCTGCGCTGTAAGGATGGCCGCAGCCTGTGGGCTTCCACCAGTTCCCATTTTCATCGCGGAGCCGATGGACAGGTGGATGGCGTCGAGGGATTGGTCCGCAATATCGACGGGCGCAAGCGGGCCGAGACTGCGGCGCGCGAAGCCAATATTCTGGTCGAAGGGTTGTTGAACACCTCGCCCGACGCCACCATGCTGATCGATCTCAAGGGGCGGTTGCTGGCGGTCAACAAGGTGATGGCCCTGCGTTTCGCCTTGGACAGCTCTAATCTGAGCAGCATCAGCGTCTGGGAGCTGTTCCCGGCGGATGTCGCCGAGAACCGCCGCAAGATGGTCGGGCAGGTGATCGAAGACGGTCAGCCCAGAACCATGCGCGATATCCGCAATGGCCGCTACTACGACAACAGCATCTATCCGGTGCGCAATGCCCAGGGGCGCATCGATAAGGTCGCGGTGTTTTCCCAAGACGTCACCGAGCAGCATAAAACGGAATTGGAATTGCTCGAACGCGAAGAGCTTTATCGCGCCATGTTCGAGAACACCGCTGTGGTCAAGCTGCGGACCGATCCCGATACCGGCCAGATCATCGACGCCAACAAGGCGGCGGCGCAGTTTTATGGATGGCCGCAGGAACGGCTGCGCGGCATGCGGGTGATGGATCTGAATCTGTGGGGGCCAGACCGAACCAGTCACGAGCTGGATTCGGTGCGCAAGGGCAATACTACCAGCTTCCAGGCCCGGCATCGTCTTGCCTCGGGGCAGATTCGCGATGTCGAGGTGCATAGCTGCCCGATCCGCGTGCGCGGCAAGACCTTTTTGCATTCCATCATCATCGATGTCACCGAACGGCTGCAGGCCGAGCGGGCGCTGACCGATGCCAAGCTGCAGGCCGAAGCCTCGGCCCGCTCTGAAATGGCCTTCATCGCCCGTATGAGCCGCGAGCTGCGCACGCCCTTGAACGGCATCCTGGGCATGACCCGGCTGCTGTCTGAAAGTTCCTTGGCCGTCGATCAGCGCGAATGGCTGAACAGCATCGGTCAGTGCAACGGCGAGCTGCTGACGATTCTGGATGAGCTGATGTTGTTCAGTCAGGGCCGGTTGGATGAGGATGCGCCTTCAAGGGCGGCGACTCCGCCCGAGGGCGCCGATAGCGGCGGCGAGGGGGCTCCACTGCCGGCCATGCATATTCTGCTGGCCGAGGACAACTACATCAATCAGAAGGTCACCGAGGCGATCCTGACCCGGCGCGGCCATCAGGTCACCACTGTCGGCGATGGGCTCGAGGCGGTGCGCGCCATGGAGACCGGGCAATTCGATCTGATCCTGATGGATGTGCAGATGCCCGGCCGTGATGGCCTGTGGGCGGCGCGCACCTTGCGCGAACAGGGGCATGACACCCCCATCCTGGCCTTGACCGCTCAGGCCATGCCGCGAGACGCCGAGCTGTGCCTGATGGCCGGCATGAACGGCTATATCGCCAAGCCCTTTACCGCCGAACGGCTGATGGCCGAAATCGCCAGACTGCTGACCAGCCTCAAGGGCTGATAAGAGGAAATTTCGATCTGACTGGATCAGATCGAAATTTGCGATAAGCCCGCGCGGTGCCGGAGCGGGCCCGTGTCGGGCCGCATCATGCAAATACTGAGAGCTGATTTCGATCAGTCGAAATCGGCTCTAGCGCATCAGCGAGGTCAGCCAGTAGCTGGCATAGCCGATCAGCGCCGCCGCCGGGATGGTGAAGATCCAGGCCCAGACGATGGTGCCGGCCAATCCCCAGCGCACCGCCGACATCCGCTTGGCGGTGCCGACACCGACGATCGCGCCGGTGATGGTGTGGGTGGTGGACACCGGAATGCCCAGCCAGGTGGCGCAGAACAGGGTGATGGCGCCGGCGGTTTCGGCGCAGAAGCCCTGGAACGGTTTCAGCTCGGTGATCTTCGATCCCATGGTGCGGACGATGCGCCAGCCGCCGAACAGCGTGCCCAGGCCCATGGCGGTCTGGGAGGCCAGAACCACCCACATCGGCACATGGAATTCCGAGCCCAGCAAACCCTGGGAATAGAGCAGCACGGCGATGATGCCCATGGTCTTCTGGGCGTCGTTGCCGCCATGGCCCAGCGAATAAAGCGAGGCCGAAACGAACTGCAGCTTGCGGAAATTGCGATCCACCGTGAAAGGCACCGAGCGGCGCAAGATCCAGGTGGCGATGATGATGATGATCAGCGCCAGCAGAAAGCCTGCCAGCGGCGACAGCACGATGGCGGCCGAGGTCTTGATGAAGCCGTCGGCGACGATGGCGGCAAAGCCCGCCTTGGCGACGCCAGCGCCAGCGATGCCGCCGATCAGGGCATGGGACGAGGAAGAGGGCAGGCCCAGCCACCAGGTAAAGACGTTCCAGATGATGGCGCCCAGCAGGGCCGAGAACACCACAGCCGGGGACATCACGCTGGGCGATACGATGCCGGTGCCGATGGTCTTGGCCACATGCAGGCCGAAGAACAGGAAAGCGATGAAGTTGAAGGCGGCAGCCCAGGCGACGGCGGCCTTGGGAGGCAGGACGCGGGTCGCCACCACGGTGGCGATGGAGTTGGCGGCGTCGTGCAGGCCATTGATGAAATCGAAAGCCAGAGCGACGGCGATGATGGCGACCAGGACCGGCAGGCCCAGATGCATGGCGTCCATGATAGGCCTCAGACGTGGTCGAGCATGATGCCTTCGATAACGTCGGCGACATCGTCGCAGCGGTCCGTCACCGATTCCAGCAGCTCGTAAACCTCTTTGCGGGCGAAGAAGGGGATGGTCTCGGGCTTGTCGGCCACCAGCTGCTGCAGCGCCTGGCGCAGCACGGCGTCGGCCTCGCCCTCGATAGCCGAAATGGATTCGCACAGGCCGTTGATCTGGTTGGCATTCTTATTGATGTCGTCCAGCAGCGGGATCAGTTCGCAGACCTTGGCGGCGCAACGCTGGATATGGCGGGTCAGCTCGACCATGAAGCCGTCGAATGTTTCCAGGCCGTACAGCTCGGTCTGCATGCCGACTTCTTCGATCAGATCGACGGTGTCGTCCAGCGCATTCGACAGGGCCAGGATGTCCGAGCGGTCGAAGGGGGTGATGAAGGCGCGATGCAGGCCGATCACCGTCTGGCGGCCGATCTGGTCGGCTTCCTTCTCGATGCGCTTCAGTTCCGCCACGCGCGAGACGCGCTCGGCGGCCGGAGCGACCATCAGAGCCGACAAAGTCTCGGCGGCGGCCTTGATGCGGTCGGCATGGGCGGAGAACTGCTCGATGAACCGCTCTTCCTTGGGCATCAGTGAACGGAGCAGGCGGGACAGCATGGGGCGAACTCTCTCTTCTTGTCTTCAGGCGTTGACGAAGGGCGGCTTGCCACCGGCTTCGCCGGCCAGCCGTTGCAGCATCTCGATCAGTCCGGTTTCGGCGACATGTTCCGAAGCCTCGGCGGGCGTCATCCATTGGCGTTTGCGCTGATGCATTTCCGGCCAGCTGTCCAGTTCTTCCTCGACCAGCATGGGAAAGACCAGAACCGTGCAGCGCTTGCGCTTCTGGTTGGCCAGACGCTTCAGATATTCGAAGGTGGCGAAGGGAACGGTTTCGACCCGTCCTTTCAGCCCGGCTTCCTCGAAAGCCTCGTGGGCGGCGACCTCGTGGGGCAGCATGTCCTTTTCGGGCCATCCCTTGGGGATCACCCAGCGGCGGGTTTCACGAGATGTGATCAGCATCACAGACAGCACGCCATCCTGCACCTTGTAGGGCAGAGCGGCGAATTGTAGCGCTGTCTTGCGTTTGGCCATGGAATACGCACCTTGGTTGAAGAATGTGCCTGGAAACGATGATTTGTAGAAGGCTCATTCTGGCTGCAATGCTTCTGGACGATCATGCTCGGCGGCGCAATAGTTTTATTACGCTTTTTAATAATTCTAATCTTGTAACGGTGGGGGCAACTTTCCGTAAAGCGATCTGGCTGGTCCCCATGAAGGGTTCCGAATAGGTTGCGTAGTTATCGCGCTTACACTACTGTTCGAGTTTAGGGAACTATCGGTCTTTTTTTGCCGATAGCAATGAGTTTGGCTGGGTGTCGTGGAAGAGGGCCGCAGATTGGGGCGGTCGAATGTTGGGGGCGTAAGGGCGTGACAATCAATCAGTCTTCCGCATCGGTGATGGCTCATGCCTCGTCGCAAGGCCTGTCGCATGCTCCGACGATCCTTCATGCCGCCCCTGGCGAGGCGCTGCATGTTCCCGGCGGCAATTTTCTGCTGACGGCGGATTTCCACCGGGCCGGTTCCGACCTGGTGCTGACCGGCAAGGACGGCCATGAAGTGGTGGTGCGTGATTACTTCGCCAGCCACAATCCCCCCGACCTGATTTCCGGTACCGGCGGCATCATCCATCCCGATCTGGCGGAAAGACTGGCGGGCGCTATCGCTCCCGGCCAATGGGCGCAGGAAGGGGCTCCGGCTCCGCAGCTGCATGCCATCGGCGAGATTCAGAAGCTGTCCGGCGTGGTCAAAGTCCATCATGTGGATGGCCGGGTGGAGGTGCTGCAGCAAGGCGCCACGGTGTTCCAGGGCGATGTGCTGGAAACTGCCGGCGACGGCTCGGTGGGTATCGTCTTCGCCGATCGTTCGACGTTCTCGCTGGGTAAGAACGGCCGCATGGTGATGGACGAGTTGGTTTATGACCCGCAGGCCCATACCGGCCATTCCACCATGTCGGTGGTGCAAGGCACCTTCAGCTTTGTTTCAGGGCAGATCGCCAAGTCCGGGCCGGACCATATGTCGGTCAAGACGCCGGTTATGACCATCGGTATCCGTGGCACCACGGTGGGTGGTACGGCGGCGGCGGAAGGCTCGCAGAACACCATCGCTCTGCTGAACGACGAAGATGGCGGCGTCGGGCAGATCGTTGTGGCGACCCAGAACGGCCAGCCGGTGGTGCTGACTCAGGCCAACATGGCTTTGCAGCTGTCCAGCGCCTTCCAGGCGCCGCCGGCGCCGGTGGTGCTGCCGCCCCAGGCGTTGCAGCAGTTGATTCCGGAACTGCATGCCGTGCAGGAAACCCGGCCGGCTCAGCCGACCAGCGACCCGCACATCAACAGCAATCCTTCGAGCAGCGCCAACCCCCAGACGGGCCCCCACGAAAATGCGACGGGCGGCTCCTTGAGCTTGCCGGTGGTGACGGTCCTCGACCATGTGAAGGCTCAGGCCGGCGATGCGGTAAAAGCCGTCGATACGGGCTTGGTGATGACCCATGCGGTTGATCCGGTGGTTCAGGCGGAAAGTCAGGCGCAGGCAACCCAGGCTGCTGCCGCGGTGACCCAGGCGACGGTGATCACGACCACGACCAGTAGTAGCCAAGCGTCTGCTGCCGTCTCCGCAGCCGCGACGGTAACGAACCCGACCTTGAACACAACGACGATCGTCAACAACACGACGACCGCACTGAGTAGCGTGGTTGCCACCTCCATCATCGGCAGTGACGGCAATTACACTCTGGTCGGCGGCAATGACGAGGCGATCCATATCGAGACCCAGCAGGGCACCTCGCCGCTGACCAGCGCCAACTGGACCATGCTGGCGAATGGCTACAACAGCACTCTGGAGCTGTACGAGTTCGGCAGTGCGCAGTCTCTGGCCGGCACGGTGATGCTCTATGCCAATACGGCGGCCAGTCCTGACAGTTCCACGCCGACCTTCAGTCTGCATAACGACAGCCATGGCGTGACCATTTATCTGGAAGAGACGGTCAAGGGAACGGAAACCGACAATCTCGCCTATCTGAATAGCAATGGTTATGTGAAGGGAGCCTATGCCACTGGTTTCCATCACATCGTCGGTTCGACTGGCAACGACAAGTTCAATTACTATTACGGCAACAGTCTGACCATCGATGGCGGCGGCGGTAACGATACGTTGGTGCTGAACAATGCCGCGACGGTCAATGACGCCGGGTTCAATACCAGCGACACCGCCATCCTGACGGCGCTGAACATCGGCAGCATCGTCGGTTCGTCGGGGAACGACACATTCCTGCTGGGCGGCAACACCCATGTCATTGACGGCGGCGCCGGCGTCAACACGGTTGATTACAGCCACCAGACCTCGGGCATCACGGTTCTGATGAACGGAGCCGGCGTCGGCACTGCCAGCGGCGGCGGCTTCGGCACCGATCTTTTGACCAATATCGAAGTGGTGGTCGGCGGCTCGGGTAACGATCTCTTGGTGGGCGATTCTCTGAACGACAGCCTTTATGGCGGAGCTGGAAACGACACCTTGCTGGCCGGCAACGGCAATAACCTGATCGATGGCGGCGCGGGGATCGACATCTTCGGGATGGCCGCGGCGACCGCCAAGCTGAGCGTCTTGCTCGACGGCACGGTTGGCACCGCGATCTCCGGCAGTGCGACCGATATCCTCTATAATATCGAGGCGATATCGGGCACCTCCTACAATGACAAGGTCCAACTGCTGGCCCGCAATACCGAGTTGCTGACCAGCAACGTCACCTTCAACGGCGGCGGCGGCACCGATACTCTGTTCGTCGACACCTCCGGTAGCCTGACGGTATCCTTGAGCGGCACCAGCGGCTCGGTGGTCAGCGCCGCCGGCGGCACGGCGACGCTGGTGAATGTGGAAGTGGTCGGCGGCGGCATCGGCTCCGACACCTTGATCAGCAGCAGCGGAACCCATGTTCTGTCGGGCTCCTGGTTCTCGCAGGCGGATGCGACGGCGATGAACGCGGTGGCTGCGGCGACTGGCACTTTGCTGACGGATTCCTCGGGCGCAACCGATCTGACCGCCAATAACTTCAAGACCGTCAGCGCCGACGGCCATTGGCTGGCCTATGTGTCGAATTCGCTGTTCTACCGCGAAAGCGCTTCGGGCGGAGTTCAGACGGCCAGCCTGATCACGCCGTCCTCGGCTTCGCCAAACAGCATGCAGTTGTCGAACAACGGGCGTGATGTCGTTTATACCGACAGCACGGCGGTGTTCTTCTACAACACCGACATCAGCCATGGTTTCAAGGTCAGCAGCAGCGCCAATTCCAGCTTCGATCCATCGGGCGGCGCGGCGGTCATCAGCGGCGACGGTCACTATGTCGCTTATTCCGATCTATATCAGAACAATGCCGGCACCTATGGCTTGGAAGTGGTCAGTGCTCGTACTGGCCGTGCTGTCACCGAAATTCTGACGGGTAGCGCCGAGGTTTCCAAGGCGGTCTATACCAATAATGGCGGCGAGCTGTTCTACAATGCCGCCGGCACCCTAGACGTCGCCACTTTCAGCAATGACGGTGACACCGCCACCACCAAGCAATTGGCGACCGGCGTGGTTGGCTTCAGTGCCAGCGGAGACGGTTCCGCCTATGCCTATGCCGACGGCAATTATCTGTATGTCACCAATTCGCGGTTCGGGCTGTCGAACGTCAAGATCGCGACCTATAGCGACATGCAGGGCTATAACAGCGCGATTTCCGGCAATGGCCGCTTCGTCGCCTTCTGGGAGGCCGGGTCCACCTCGACGGCGATCCTCTATGACTGCCTGACCCAGACCTCGACGGTGCTGGGAACGGCGGGCGAGGATTTGAGCGGCGTCGCCATCAATCTGAGCGCAGATGGCCATTACATCTATCTGGCCTCCAGCACCGGCGTGCTGGATGTGGTCAATCCCTATTTCTCGGCCGCGTCCAATGATCTGAATACCCTGATCGGCGGTGCCGGCCATGACACGCTGTTGGGTGGGCTGGCGATTCCCTCCAGCACGGTGGTGACCGTGTCCACGGCGACCTTGGGCGTGACGGTCAATGCCGGCAATACTCTGATCTCCGGCAGCGGGACCGAGGTTCTGGTCGGCGGGGGCGGCTCGAACGACTTCGTGCTGAAGGCCAATTCGTTGGGCGCCGTCTCGATCCTGGGCGGAGGCCTGGCCGAAAATCAGTTCCTGGACCTGTCGGCGGTAACGGCCAACCTGTTCTTGGATCTGCGCAACACCATCATGGCCCCGACCTCGGGCGAGCTTTTGCTGAAATCGGGCACCGCCACGCTGGCGACCGACTATGTCAGCGGCGTCAACAATGCGATCGGCGGCACCGGCAACAACACCCTGGTGGGCAATCAGAACGCCAATACATTAGTGGCCGGCAGTGGCGCCAGCACCACCTTCGTCGGCCATGGCGGCGCCGATTCCATCTTCTTCGGTGCCCATACCAACGTGTTGCAGTTCACCGAGGATTACCATGCCGAGACGGTCTATCTGGACAATGTCTCGACCTCGGCCAATATCCTGACGGCGTCGGGCAACGGCAATGTGGGGATCGAAGGCGCTGCCCATAGCGGCAATGACCTGATCCTGTATTTCAACGATATGGGCGGCGGCGGCAAGACCGTCTTCAAGAACTATTTCGCTGACGCTAACGTGACATTGCAGATCGCCGACGATGGTTCGACCATCAGCGGCACCGTCATCAAGTCGGATGCCACGGCTGCGGTCACCGAGATTCTGGGCGGCACGACTTCGGTTATCACCATGGATGTCATGACCGGCACCACCGGCGACGATCTGCTGGTGGGCGCGTCCGACCATATGCTGTTCCTGACCAGCACCTCGGCTCTGACTGGCGACAGCAGCAACAAGAGCGACGACGTCTTCATCTATGGCAGCAACAATATCATCGTCGGCAACAGTTCGACCCACGGTGCGACGGTCTATTACAGCGAGTCCACGGCAGCTCTGGCGGGTCATGGCATTACCGCCAACCTGTCCGCGACCTACGGCCTGACGGTCAAGGAAGGCGGCTCGACCAGCGCCATGACCGGCTTCGACGTGGTCTATGGCTATGGCTCGACCGACTATCTGTACGGCGTGGACGAGGTCGTCGGCACTAATAATGGCGATACCTTCATCGGCGGCAACTACTCCACCTCCTCAGCAAATCAGAGCAACGATGTGGCTTTTAGGGCTGGGGCGGGAAATAACGAGATCATCGACGCCGGTCGGGTCAACCAGGTCATCAGTTCCAATACCATCGCCCTCGTCAGCGGTGTGAACTCTGCTTGGCAGACCACCGCTGTGATGGCGGATTACTCGGCCAGTACGTCGGGGATTACCGCCAATCTGGACAGCGTGAACGCCGCCACCACCATGGTGATCGGCGTCGGCACCTCGGCGGCGACGTCCGAGACTGTGATGCTGACGGGCACTGTCTATCACGACAGCACCCATACCGATCTGCTGTTCGGCGTGACGGAGATCAAGGGCTCGGCTTTTGCCGACAACATCACCTTGTCGCCGCTGGGAAGCTATGTGCAGTCCAGCCGGGGTAACGACACCTATCACTTGATGACTGGCAGCAGCAACTACAACACCATCGATTATGCTGACGCCACCGGCGGATTGTTCGTCAATTTCAGTTCCTCGGCCGTGTCGCAAGGCTGGACCTTCGAGGACGGAACTTCGCTCACTCTGACCCTGGCGGCGGCGGTGGTCACGGGTGCGGGTGTTCAGACGGCCTATCTGATGCATGATTGGAGCGGCGGGTCCGGTTATACCGACGTACTGGACGAGGTCAACGGCAAGGTCAACGACATCCGCATGAGCTCCGAGGGCGGTATTTTCGTGGGTTCCGGCTGGGCGGCCTCTGGCGCCAATGCCCAGACCATGGATTTGCAAGACTTTGAAGGCAGTGGCAGCACAGGCGCCTTGATCTATATGCCTTCGTCCTCCAACTCGTGGGGCAAGGCGATTGCCGACGGGAATACCGTGCTGTTCTCGGCTGTGGCGGGCATCGAGGGGAGCAGCAACAACGATACCTTCTATCTCTCCGCCAACTACAATCCGCAGACTCTGATTGGCGGCGGCGGCAGCGATACCGTCGATGTCGGGTCTGTGGGCTGGCATAGCTGGGCATACGGCACGCTGACAAGTTCGGGCACGGATACTTTGCAGCTGAATGGTTCGTCCGTGGCGCTTTCGGGCATTGGCGCCATTGCCGGTGAGGTGGCGGTCAACAGCGGCACGCTGGACATTTCCACCCTGGTCGCCTCGGTGGTGACCGCCAATCTGGATGCCGGCACGCTGGTCTATCAGAACGGCAGCACCTATTCGATGAAGGGCTCCAGCAGCAGCCTGTACTCGGGCAGCTTTATCGGTGCGACGGCGGGTGATGTGATCCTGGCTTACGAAGCCGACATCGCGGCCATGCATCTGGATGGCAATTCCAGTTCGGCGCTGTTGGAGCTGCGAGACAGCGGCTATAGCTCGCTGTTGAATTTCGAGGGCATGTCCATCAGCAATATCGAGACATTGCAGCTGGACGGCACGCCCACGGCTGGCTTGCTCCTCGATCCCGACATGGCCAATCTGATCATGCATCTGGATGGTCTGACCAACGAAACCGGCGTGCTGACGGCAACCCATTCCGGCGCCACCACCCTGGCGCTGGCGGTGCAGAATACCGGCGTGCTTTCCTTGGGTGACAGCCAATACATCGTCAATGGCAGCACCCTGAAGCTGAACGGCTTCACCGATATCGTGCTGTCGGGCCAGAGCCTGAAACATTCCTCCAGCAGCAACTATATCGATCCGGATTCGGTGGTGGCGACCGTCGATACGGCGCTGTTGAACAGCGGCGTGCAGACCTTGGATATGAGCCATATCGCCGCGCCCACCACGGTCAGTCTGTCGGGGATCACCACCACATCGGGCAGCCATGTCTTCACCTTGGTGGGCGGTAGCGGCATCGATCAGATATCCGTCCAGCTGGAAGGCGGGGCCTCGGCAGGCACCTATGTGCTGCAGGGCAGTTCCGCGGATGTGGTCGATTTCGGCAACAGCTATGGTTCCAGCAATCTCGAAGAGCATGCCACTGTCGATGGTTCGGGTCATGCCGTTCTCTATAACGGCAGTCAGACTAACGACGCTTACAACAGCTCGGTAGTGTTGGAAGGCATTGATCTGGTGCGCTTCGCCGACCAGGAAGTGCTGGTGATGGGCACTGCCGTGCATACGACGTCGCTGGATATCAATGTCGGCGAGACCATGGCCTATATCAATGCCGCGACCGCTGGGGTTGGCGTCTTGAGCGGGTTGTTCAGCAGTTCGCTGACGGAGTCCGGGGCCGATACCGCCACCTTCGGCGGCTATACCGCTTATCTTTCGGTGGGTTATGACCCTGGCTATAACGCCGGTGTCGCCGCTACGGGGAATGGCGACCAGTATCTGGGCACGGCTACCTTAAGCGCCGATACGACCATGAATTTCGGCGGCCATCTCAATCTCGATATCTATGGCATGGCCAGTCATGATCTGTTGGATATGGGGGGCTACGGCCTGACTGCCGATGGTGCCGACCTGAAGCTGCTGATCGAGCCGGGCTCGACCGTGACCAGTGGCGCGACGGCAGTGCTGATCACCGATATGACGGCAGATAACGGCAATTTCGGCCATATCACCGGGCTCGACGGCTATGCCCATAGCGGTTATGCGCTGGAACTGGACTTCTATAGCGGCAGCGCAGTGCTGTCGGCCCATAGCGCCAGCTATTCTCTGAGCGACAGCACGGTGATCGGTTCTTCCAGCGCCGACTATATCGTCGGCGGCAATGGCAACCAGACCCTGTCGGGTGGCGGCGGCGCCGATGAAATCCTGGCGGTGTCGGGCAATGACACCGTGGTGGTGGGCGATAACAGCTTCACCTATCTGGATGGCGGTTCGGGCAGCTCGAAGCTGAACTTCAACTTCACCCAGGCTTCGACCATCGATCTGACCGGATCGGGCATTGTCTCGGCTTCGGCGACGGCGGGCTTGCATCGTTCGGATTCGGTCGAGCATTTCGATCAGTTCAACCTGACCAACAGCGATGGCTCGACCCTGGTCCTGAACGAGGCGGCGGTCTATTCCGCCAGCAACGCGGTCAACACCAAGCTGACGGGAGCAGGGATTTCAGCATCGGCGGCGGCGCATGCGCTGATCATCGGCGGCACCAGTGGCGATGTGCTGGATCTGACCCATACGACGGGCAGTTGGTCGACGACCGGCTCGACGCAGACCCTGACGGTGGACGGCGTCAGCCACAGCTATCAGGTCTACACCAACACGTTCCACGGCACGTCCGAGTCCGTCTATGTGGACAGCCATGTCAAGGTGGTGACCAGCTAACACCACCCTGATGAGCTTAGCTCGTCAGGGTGCGGCTGGCGCACTAAGGGGCTTAAGGGAAGGCCGTCAGGCCTTCCCGTTCCATCCGCCGCCCAGGGCCTTGTAAAGGCTGACCACGGCTTCCAGATGCGCCAGGCGGTTCTGCAGCAAGGTGTCCTGGGCCGAGAACAGAGTCTTCTCGGTATTCAGCACCGTGGTGATGTCGGCGACGCCGCCGCGCAACTGATCCTGCGACAATTCGAAGGCCCGCCGCGCCGTATCCACCGCACGTTGCTGCGCGGCTTCCTGCTCGGCGGCTTTCTGCACGGTGATCAGGGCATTGTCCACATCGATGAAGGCGGACAGCACGGCCTTGCGATAGGTGGCGACCAGTTCGTCATAGCGGGCGCGCTTATACTCCACCGTGCCCTCCAGCGCGCCGCCATGGAAGATCGCCTGGGTGACCGAACCGCCCAGCGACCAGAGCAGGCTGTTGGCCGAGAACAGATTCTTCAGGGCCGAGCTTTCATATCCCAAGCCGCCAGTCAGCGAGATGCTGGGGAACAGGGCGGCACGGGCGACGGTGATGTCGGCATTGGCGGCGATCAGGTTTTGCTCGGCATATTGCACGTCGGGGCGGCGAGCCAGCAGCTCAGACGAAATGCCCGAGGTGACGGGCGGCAATGACAGCCCGGCCAGGGTGATGCTTTTGGTCGAAACCTCTTCGGGCAGTTTGCCCACCAGCAAGGCCAGAGCCGTGCGGTTGGTGCCCAGGCTTTGCTCCAGCGGCGGGATGGCGGCGGCCAGAATGGCGACTTCGCTTTCCTGCTGGGCAACATCCAGGTCGGTGGCGGTGCCGGCGGCCAAACGGTCGCGATAGGCGGCCAGCAATTCCTCGCCATCCTTCAGGTTCGAGCGGGCCACCGCTAGGCGCTCCTGCAGCGACAGGATCGAGAAATAGGTATCCGCCAGACTGGACTGGGTGGTCAGGCCGACGGTTTCCTTATCAAAGCGGCTGGCCAAGGCGGCGGCTTCGGCCGAAGCGGCGGTGGCGCGGTTGCCGCCCCAGAAATCCAGCTCGTAAGAGGCCGACAGCTTGGCGGTGTAGCTGTTGCCGATCACCGGTTTGGTGTTGCCGGATTTGTCGTTGCTGGTGACGGGCGTCTGGCTCCGGGTGGGGGTGAAGCCGGCATCCAGGGTCGGCAGCAGGGCGGCGCCGCTGATCTTGGCCTGGGCGTCGGCCTCGCGGATGCGGGCGACGGCGGCGGCGATGTCCAGATTGTCGGTCAGCGCCGCCTGCATATAGGCGTTCAGCTCTTCGGAGCCGAAGCCGGTCCACCAGTCGGCCTTGGGCCAGGACGCCTGGGCAGCAGGAGCCAGATAGGCTTTTGGGGTGGGCGTCTCGGGGCGCTGGTAATCCTCGCCGATATCGCAGGCCCCCAGAGTCAGCGGCAGGCAGAGGGCCAGGACGGCAAGCGGGGTGCGGCGATCAGGCTTCATGAGCGGGTTCGATCTCTAACAGAATGGGGGCCTTGCGGGCGCCGAACCGGCGGGCCAGCCGATCCAGGGCCAGATAGACCACAGGAGTTGTATAAAGGGTCAGCGCCTGCGACACCAGCAGACCGCCGACGATGGCGATGCCCAGCGGCTGGCGCATTTCGGCGCCGGTGCCATGGCCGATCGCCAGCGGCACCGCGCCCAGCACGGCGGCCAGGGTGGTCATGGTGATGGGACGGAAACGATGGCGGCAAGCCTCCATGATGGCGCGCTGTGGCGACAGGCCACGCTTGCGCTGGGCTTCGATGGCGAAGTCCACCAGCATGATGCCGTTCTTCTTGACGATGCCCATCAGCAGGATCACGCCGATGATGCTGATGATCGACAGCTCGGTGCCCGAGATCAGCAAGGCCAGCAAGGCTCCGATGCCTGCCGAGGGCAGGGTCGAGATGATGGTGATGGGATGCAGCCAGCTCTCATACAGCACGCCCAGCACGATATAGATGGCCAGCAAAGCCGCGATGATCAGCATCGGCTGGTTGCGGGTGGTATCGGCGAACGCCTTGGCATTGCCGGCGAACTCGGCATGGATGCTGGCCGGCACGCCGATATCCTGGGTGGCCTTCTGAATCACCTCGGCGGCCTTCGACAAAGGCTCGCCCGGCAGCAGGTTGAAGGACAGGGTCGAGGCCGGGAACTGGCCCTGGTGATTGATCGACGGCGCCATCGGGTCGATCTGGAAATGCGCGACCGAGGACAGCGGCACCTGGGTACCGGAATTGGAGGCGACATAGATGCGCGACAACGCCGTGGCGTCTTCCTGCAGCTTGGCGCTGACCTCCAGTACGACGTGATATTGGTTGCGCTGGGTATAGATGGTCGAAATCTGGCGCTGGGCGAAGGAGTCCTGCAGGGCGTTGTCCACCGCGCTCATGGTCACCCCCAGGCGCGAGGCGGCGTCGCGGTCGACCACGACGGTTTCTTGCGAGGTGATGTTGTCCTGATCGCTGGTGACGTCGGCCAGGCCGGGTTCGGCGCGCAGGCGATCGATCAGCTTGGGCGTCCAGGTCCGCAGTTCGTCATAATTCTCGCTCCACAGCACGAACTGGTACTGAGCGCGGGACGACCGGCCGCCGATGCGCAAATCCTGTGCCGGGTTCATGAAGACATTGACGCCGGGAATGCGCGCCAGCTTGGGCCGCAGGCGGTTAATCACGTCATCGACGCTGGCCTTGCGTTCCGAGAGCTGTTTCAAGGTGATGAACATGGTGCCGGTGTTCGAGCCGCTGGGGCCAGGGCCGCCGGAGCCGACGAAGGAGGCGACGCTCTCGATGGCGGGGTCTTGCAGCAGCATCTCCACCACCTTGGACTGCTTGTCGGCCAGATTGTGGAACGAGACATCGATGCGGGCTTCGACCATGCCCATGATCATGCCGGTATCCTGCTGAGGGAACAGGCCCTTGGGCACGGCGCCATACAGATAGATGGTCACGCCGATGGTTGAGATCATCACGCCCAGCATGATCGTCTGATGGCGCATCACCCAGGACAGGCCGCGCAGATAGACCTTGCGGGCCTTGTTCATCGCCGTCTCGCCCCAATGCAGATGCAGGCGGCTCTTCTTGTTGGCGCGTAAATGCATCAGATGGCCATAGACCACTGGCGTCACCGTCACCGATACCAGCATCGAAATGACGATGGCGGCGGTCAGGGTGATGGAGAATTCGCGGAACATGCGTCCCACCACGCCGCCCATGAACAGCAGAGGGATGAACACCGCCACCAGCGAGATGCTGATGGAGACCACGGTGAAGGTGATCTCGCGCGCGCCCTTGATGGCGGCGGCCAGGGGCGACATTCCGGCTTCGACATAGCGGGCGATGTTCTCGATCATGACGATGGCGTCATCCACCACGAAGCCGACCGAGATGGTCAGCGCCATCAGCGAGATATTGTTCAGCGAATAGCCGAACAGCCACATGGCGGCAAAGGTGCCGGCCAGCGACAGCGGCACGGTGATGCTGGCGGCCAGGGTAGGAGTGGTTCGGCCCAGGGACAGCAGCACCACCAGGATCACCAGCACGGTGGTGATGATCAGGGTCTGCTCGACATCATGGACCGAGGCGCGGATGGTGGTGGTGCGATCCGCCATGACGCTTAAGTGCGCCCCCGGCGGCATCCACTCCTGCAACTGCGGCAGCACCGCCTTGATGCGGTCCACCGTTTCGATGACATTGGCGTCGGTCTGCTTCTGGATGATCACCAGCACCGCCTTTTCGCGGTTCTTCCAGCCGGCCTGGCGGTCGTTCTCCTGGCCTTGCTGCACCTCGGCGACATCCTTCAGGCGGATGATGGCGCCATTCGCAGTCTTGACGATCAGCGGCGCGTAGTCGGCGGCGGTGGTCAGTTGGTCATTGGCGCCGACGAACAGCGATTGCTCGGGGCCATCGATGCTGCCCTTGGGCTTGGCGACATTCGCGTTGGCAATGGTGGTGCGCAAGCTTTCCAGCCCCACCCCCATCGAGGCCAGGGCGGCAGGATCGGCCTTGATGCGCACAGCTGGCTTCATGGCGCCGCCGACGGTGACCTGCGACACGCCTTCCAACTGCGAGATGCTTTGCGCCAGGATGCTGTCGGCAATGTCGTACAGCCGGCCCATGGTCAGGCTTTCGGACTGCAGCGCCAGCACCATGATCGGGCTGTCGGCGGGATTGGCCTTACGATAGGTCGGCGGGTTGGGCAGGTCGGTCGGCAGATCGCCGCCCGAGGCATTCAGCGCCGCCTGCACGTCCTTGGCTGCGGAATCGACGGTGCGGCTGAGGTCGAACTGAATGATGATGGTGGCCGAGCCCTGCGTGCTCATCGAGGTCATCTCGGAGACGCCGGCGATCTCGCCCAGACGCCGCTCCAAGGGGGCGGTGACGGTCGAAGCCATCACCTCCGGCTCGGCGCCCGGCAGCTGGGCGCGCACCAGAATGGTGGGGATGTCCACATGCGGCAGGGGAGCTACCGGCAGCAGGTTGAAGGCCACCGCTCCGACCAGGAACAGCCCCAGCGCCAGCAGCAAGATGCCGATGGGGCGTTTGATGAAGAGTTCGGTCATGCTCATGGCCGGATTACTCCGCCGCTTCCTGGGGAAGATGGTCGGTATTGGTCCGGCGCTGGAACCAGTTCTTCAGTCGTTCCATGTAAAGATAGACCACCGGGGTGGTGTAAAGGGTCAGAAGCTGGCTCAGCAGCAATCCGCCGACGATGGCGATGCCCAGAGGGCGGCGCAGCTCCGAGCCGGGGCCGTGACCCAAGGCCAGCGGGATCGCGCCCAGCAGAGCCGCCATGGTGGTCATCATGATCGGTCGGAAGCGCAACGAGCAGGCCTGGATGATAGCCTCGCGGGCGGATTTACCCTCATCGCGCTCGGCGGCCAGGGCGAAGTCGATCATCATGATGGCGTTCTTCTTGACGATGCCCATCAACAGCACGATGCCGATCAATCCCACCAGCGACAGGTCGTTGCCGGTGATGATCAACGCCAGCAAGGCCCCGACGCCGGCCGAGGGCAGGGTCGAGATAATGGTCACCGGATGGATGGTGCTCTCGTACAGCACGCCCAGCACGATATAGATCACCACGGTGGCGGCCAGGATCAGCCAGGGCTCGTCGGCCAGTGACGAGCGGAACTCGGCGGTGTCGCCGGTAAAGTCGCCCAGCACGCTGCTGGGAACCCCCATCGATGTCTTGATCTTGTCCACCGCATCGATGGCCTGACCCAGCGAAGCGCCATTGGCCAGATTGAACGACAGGGTGACCGAGGGGAACTGGGCCTGATGGGTTACCGCCAGCGACACCGGCATGCGCTGCACGGTGGCGAAGGCCGACAGCGGCACCAGACTGCCGGTCGAGGACTTCACATACAGCGTCTTCAGCGCTTCCGGCCCCAGTTGGAAGTCGGGATCGGCCTCCAGCACCACATGGTACTGGTTGACCTGACTATAGATGGTCGAGATCTGCCGCTGGCCGAAGGCGTCATAGAGGATGTCATCAACGCTGGAGGGGGTGACGCCCAGGCGCGAGGCCTTGTCGCGGTCGATGGTGACCATGGCTTGCAGGCCGTTGCTGGTCTGGTCGCTGGCGACGTCGGTCAGCTCGGGCAAGGCCTGGAAGGCGGCCAGCATCTTGGGGGCCCACTGGTTCAGTTCCTCGCCGTCCACATCCATCAGGGTATACTGATACTGGGTGCGGCTGGTGCGGGCGCTGATCTGGATATCCTGGCTCGACTGCATATGGGTGTCGATGCCGGGAATCTGCTCCAGCTTGGCCGACAGCCGGGCGATGATCTCGTCGGCGGAGGCCTTGCGGTCGCTCTTGGGCTTCAGGGCAATGGTCAGATGGCCGGAATTGCCGGTAGGATTGACGGTGCCGGCTCCCAGGAACGAGGCCACCGCCCGTACATCCGGGTCTTGTTGGACGATCTCGGCCACCTGGCTTTGCAGCTTGCTCATCGCCGGGAACGAGACATCCTGGCGGGCGTCGGTGGTGGCGATGATCATACTGGTGTCTTCCAGCGGCAGGAAGCCCTTGGGGATCGCCATATAAAGCGCCAGCGTGCCGACGAAGGTGGCGATGGCCACCATCAGCGTCTTGAACTGATGGCGCATCACCACCGCCAGCGTGCGCTCATAGACATCCAGCAGCCAGTTGAAGAAGCGGCCCGACTGGGCCTCCTCATGGCCTTCTTTCAACATATGGCCGCACATCATCGGGGTCAGGGTCAGCGACACCACCGCCGAAGCCACCACCGCCACCGTCAGGGTCAGGGCGAATTCGCGGAACAGCCGTCCGACGATGCCGCTCATGAACAGCAGCGGAATGAACACCGCCACCAGCGACACGGTCAGCGACACCACGGTGAAGCCGATTTCCTTGGCCCCCTTATAGGCGGCGACCAA
>Ga0310914_10000716_pt1 | contig 20106 bp, 20 predicted proteins | sample GREbulkMGAN108_FD_203450 | JGI IMG/M metagenome (GOLD analysis project Ga0310914, IMG submission 203450) | Lab enrichment of tropical soil microbial communities from Luquillo Experimental Forest, Puerto Rico - GRE.bulkMG.AN108 | ecosystem: Environmental > Terrestrial > Soil > Tropical forest >... | reverse complement strand
AGTAGGTGACGTCGAGGTCGTCCCCCACCTTGAGGCCCTCGAGACCCCTCGCGCTCTCTGCCTTCACGACGAGCGTGCCACCCTCGGGCCCCTCCAGCTCAATCTTCTTCCTGTGGATCGCCTTGATTTTCGCGGCGACCCGGACAATGTCCCTCACGCCGACGTCCGTCTTGTTGGCGCCGGTCGCCTCGGTCCCCATTTCGCCGGTCGGACCCGACGTCGGTACCCTGAGCGAGATCGCGATGGCGTCTACCGCGTTCACGACCACGGTGTCGCCGACCTTGACCTTCTTGAAGTTGAACTTTTTCGACACTCTGTACGTCTGCTAGGCGCCGTCCGGCGCCTGGAGAGTTACCATGTGAGTCTTGGGGTCGACCGCCGTGATCTTCGCGCCCTCGGTGATGCCAACGGTTTCGCCGCCGAGGTCCGCGACGGTCTTGCTACCGAGGAAAACGGTCTCACCTTCTCGGGCGAGCGCGACGGTCGCGCACGAGACGACGACAGCGGCGAGCAGGTACTTGCGCATAAGTCCCCTCAACACCATTCTCGTCGCGCTTCGCAAGGCGGTCGCCACGACCCCTCGACCCGGAGAACGACGAGAGCTGCGCAGCTACCGATCCTCCTCGAAAGTGGCTTCCACCTGGCCCTTGCTGACGGCGCGGGCGAGCGCGGCGTGGTCTCGCTCGTTTTGATCTGCATACGCCTTCGCGAACGCGGCCAGGGCGTCGTCCAGCACCTCGCTCTTCCCCATGTACCCGCAGAGCATAGCGGAGAGCCCGGACCGTGCGTGCGACAGGGCGAGCGCCCTTCCACACCACCTCGCGTAGATGTCCATCTCGGCGCGGCCGAAGGTCTCGACGCGGATGCTGATCTTGACGTCCCGTAGCTGCCGCACGAAGTAGTGGCGCTTTGCGGATTTGGTCCAACCGAGGAACATGTCACTCGCCGGCTGCAGCCGCCGGTACCCGTTCACCACCCGCTGGCCGTGGTGCGGGAAGATGCTGGCGCCGGCATACCTCTCCAGGACGGACGATCGAGCTTCCTTCAGTTGCAGGAACAGGGGGTCACCATCTCCAGCCATGTAGAGGAGGACCCAGCATGCGGTCCCAACACTCCCGATCCCCACGACCTTGATGGCGGCGTCTCGCAACTCGTACTCGTCGAGGAGTGACTGATACCCCGTCGGAATCGTGGCCCGGTATCCGGCCATCACGTCCAGAACGTCCTGTTGGACCCGACCTGGCGGGTGGCCCTCTGGGTGGAAGATGGTCGGGGGGTGATCATTAATGACGGGCCCTGATCCCTTCTGATCGACGAGCTTCGGGAAGACATCCTCCGCGATGCTCTTCGCGCGCTCCTTCCGAAGGCGCTTGAGGGCTCGAGCACGGTCCTCGGGGTTATTGATGTGCGCCGCCAACTCGTCCGCAGGCATGGATTGGTGCCAGAGCTCGAGCTTTTTCAGTTCGCTGAACTCGGCCATCGACTCGCGGTACGTCCGGACGCACGTCATCACCACATCCCTAGCGATGCGCTCGCTCAGGCTGTTGTCGCGGCACGCGACGACGAAGCTCGCGACGAGCCGCTTCAGGTCCCACTCCCAGGGCGCTGGCAGCGTCTCGTCGAGGTCGTTGACGGCGAAAATCACCCTCCCCTCGGGGGTGGCAAACCCGCCGAAGTTGACCAGGTGGGCGTCCCCACAGCACTCCAGGCGGATCCCGGTGGTTGGCATCACCGCGAGGTCGGCCGCCATGTTGAGGGCGGCCCCGCGGTAGAAGGTAAACGGGGAGCGAACCATGCGGCCGTGGCGAAGCGGAAGAAGGTTTGGCAGCCGTCCCTTATTCGCCGCGAGGACAAGATCGACAGGGTCGCGGCGGCTCTTCGGAGCCCAGGACGCGTGTGACTCCCTCGGGCAGTTCTTCCGCATGGCTTTGCCCGCGGCATACCGCTCGTCGCGCGACATGCCGGGGTCTTGAATGGCGTCCGGTCCTGGTCCCCCACGTGACGGTCGTACTACGCCAACCGAACCGGCGTTGGCCATGGCGACCTCCTCTCTACCTCCAGGAAAGCCGGAGCGCGTGCTCCAGGCGAAGTGTGGCCCGGGAGTCGCGGCGGTTCGGTTGGTGTTCGCGCGCGCGACGCCAGCAGCACGGTAGCGAGGAGCAGCAGCAGCGCAGCCGCCCGCGTGGGGCGAGCGGTCGCCCGTCGACGGTCACTATCGCTATCTGCCGCTCCACCTGCTCGGGCGCAAGCTGTTCCGGGCTGCCCGCGCGCCCCGAACGCGCTCTAGGCGGGAGCTACGCCTGCGAGCGTGACCAAGATGATGGCAGTGTATAGCAGCAAGCGTACAGGGCGGCGGACACCGCCTCCTCTGCTCCATCTTGTTGGCATCGCGGGAGAGCGCTGCGCTGCCGAGCAAGCGACTTCCCACTGCGGGGACCGCGGTTCTACCGCTACCTCGCTTATTCGCAGGCGCTCGGCACAACCGACGTGGTCCCCCAGACGAGACGTGCGAAGTTGCTGATAATGGCAGAGAGCATGATCTCGGCGGCCTGACGCAACGACGCTCGACGAAGAAGATGTGGCACGTGGCCCATACGTCCAGCGCCCATCGCCCCGCCGGAGACGCGACTCGCGCCCTGAAGCTCGTCGGCGAGTACCAGCGTCGAGCGCTCGACGTGGTAGATCGGGCGGCCGAGATCATCTACGGCCTCGTCATGGTGCTGACCTTCACCAGCGTCCTCAGCGTCGCGAAGAGCGGCCGGCAGGAAGTGAGGGAGATGCTTGTCGCCGCGCTCGGCTGCAATGTGGCCTGGGGACTCATCGACGGCGTGATGTTCATTCTCACGTCCGTCGTGATCCGGGCGCGCCGGCACCTCGTCATCCGCGGGATCCGTACCGCCGACCCCGACGCCGCTCGCGCAATCGTGATGGGGTCGCTGCCCGAGGGCGTTGCCCTGGTGACCGATCCAGCGGAGGCGGACCGGATGGTCGCTCGCTTCCGCGCCCTCCCCGAGCCTTCGCGCCGGTTGGCGATCACAATGGATGACCTTCGCGGCGCGATCGGTGCAAGTCTGCTCGTATTCGTGGCCACGCTGCCACCGACGGTCCCGTTCATCCTGTTCGACAACGCCGCCCGCGCCCAGCGGATCTCGAACGCGATCGCCGTAGTGTGCCTGTTCCTGGCCGGCTACGCCCTGGGCACGAAGACAGGCATCGGGGCCTGGCTGCTCGGTCTCTGGATGGTGATGTTCGGAGCCGCGCTGGTAGGGCTCTGCATCGTCCTCGGCGGCTAACGATCGTACGTCAGCGACTCGGTCCGACCCAGCAGGGTGGCCCCTTTAAGACTTGGCACCTGGCCCGCTACTCCTCGGCATAGCGTGCGTCCGTCGAGGCACATAGTAAGCGTGGGTCTTCGTAAGTGTGGGTCTTCGCGCTCAATGGGTGTTGTTCTGTCGTGGTGGCACTCGAGGGCGAGATGACGCGGCACACTCACACCCCGAAGCGCCACATGGTTGCGCGACCATGACCATGAACCAGAGAGGCTTCGGCCCCGCGTCGCGGGCCTTCCCTTTCCTTAAGGGCGTGCTGCCTCTGGACCGCAGGAGACTCCCAGCGGATGTCGTCGCTGGCGTCACGCTGGCGGCGCTCGGGATCCCCGAGGTGATGGGATACACGAAGATCTCCGGAACGCCGGTGGTCACGGGCCTCTATACCCTCCTCGTCCCCGTCGTTGCCTTCGCGGTCTTCGGTGGCTCCCGGCACCTCGTCGTCGCAGCGGACTCGGCGACCGCCGCCATCCTCGCCTCCATGCTGGTCTCTGTCGCGGCGCTCGGCACGCCCGACTACGTCCGGCTGACGACCGAGGTGGCCCTGGTCGTCGCCGCCATGCTCGTGCTCGCACGAGCGTTCAGGCTGAGCTTCTTGGCCGACTTCCTGTCGCGTAGTGCGCTCGTCGGATTCCTGACGGGCGTTGGCGTGCAGGTGGCGTGCGGTGAGCTGGCTGGTCTGTTCGGGCTGCCCAAGGAGGGGCACGGGGGGGTGGCGCAGGTCGCCTCCGTGTTGGCGCGGTTGAGCTCGGCCCACCTCGCCACGGTCGGGATCTCGGCAACCGTCCTGGCGGTCATCGTCGTGGGCGGTCGCCTGTCCCCGCGTGCCCCGGCTGCTCTCGTGGCTGTCATCGCAGCCATCGCGGCGAGCGCGACGTTCGATTTCGCGGCGCGAGGTATCGCCACCGTCGGAAACGTACCGAGCGGATTACCCTTGCTGGCGCTACCCATCCCGCGAGCCGGGGAGCTGTACCGGGTGATCGCTTGTGCCGCCTCGTGCTTCGTCGTGATCATCGCTCAGAGCGCCGCGACTGCTCGTGCCTACGCGCTGCGCTACGACGAGGAAGCGGCCGAGGACACCGACCTCATCGGCCTAGCCGCAGCGAACGCGGCGGCGGCCATCACCGGGACCTTCGTCGTGAACGGTAGCCCCACCAAGACGGAGATGGTCGACGCCGCGGGCGGACGCAGCCAGATCGCACACCTGGTGACGGCTGCGATGGTGCTGATCGTTCTGCTCTTCCTCACTCGCCCGCTGGGCTTCTTACCCAACGCCGTGCTCTCGGCCATCGTGTTCCTGATCGGCGTGAAACTCGTCGACGTGAAGGGGATGGCGGAACTGTGGCGCCTCCAGCGCAACGAGTTCTGGATCGCGGCGATCGCCGCCGTAACCGTCATCGCACGCAACGTCATGGACGGTATCGCTGTCGCGGTCGTCCTGTCGCTCATCGCGCAGGTGCGCCATGCGTACCGACCGCATACGAGCGTGCTCGTGCCTCGCTCCGGTGGCGGATGGGACTCCGTGCCTCCCGCCTCCGACACGTTCGCCGCCCCGGGAGTGATCGCCTACCGGTTCGAGGCTGCCTTGTTCTATGCCAATGCCACCCTCTTCCAGAAAGAGCTTCTGAGGCTCGTCTCGACGGCGACGCAACCTGTGCGTGCAGTTGTTCTGGACACGACTGGCGTCAACGGCATCGACTACTCTGCCGCGAAAATGCTGCTTCAACTGCGACGCGACCTACAGAAGCGCGACATCACAGTGGCCGTGGTCGTCTCGTACCACCTCGTGCAAAACGTTCTGAGCCGGTTCGGTATGTTCGACGATCGGAACGAGCGGAATGTCCATCATTCGCTCGATACCGCGATCACCGCCCTGCATTCCTCCCGGCCTCCTTTCGAGACTGCGCGGGACCCGGGTCTTGACGGATGACCGCGGTCGCTGCGCTGCCGGCCGCGCGGGACGAGCCTGGCGCCTTGCCTTGCTCCTCACCCTGCTCGTGCGCGCCGCTGCAGCGCGGGCGGAAGAGGCCGCCGCGGCTTCTGACGAGACCTCGAACTGGAAGGGCAGGGCCTCGCTCTCGGCCTACTTCGTTACGAACGGGTCCGACTACCTGGTGGCGGTCGGCGCGGCAGACCACGGCGCGCTCCACCTCGAGGCGCGGTACGGTTACGAGGACAGGCGAACCGCTTCGTTCTTCGCGGGTTGGAATCTCGCCCTCGGCGGCGCGGTCGAGGTGGAGGTCGTCCCAATGCTCGGCGTGGCGGTGGGCCGGACGAACGGCCTCGTCCCAGCGCTAGAGCTGACGCTTTCATGGGGGCCGCTCCAGTACTACCTGGAGGCGGAGGTCCTGATCGACCTCGCGAGCGTTTCGTCGAGTTACTACTACGGCTGGTCGGAGCTGAGCGCGGCGCCGGTTGAGTGGATGCGGGCCGGGATCGTCCTCCAGCGGACCCGCCTCGTGAACACGGGGCGGGAGGTAACTCCCGGCCTGCTGATCGGGTTCTCCGTGTGGAAGCTCGACCTTACGGGCTACTGGTTTGAGCCCGGTGGCAAAGGGCAGTACGTCGTGGTCTCGGCCGGCGTGCGGTTCTGACGAGGTGTAGACGTCACGAGGCACTGGGCCTTCGCCTACTTCGTCGCAGGCCGTGCGGTGCTCGGGAGCTACTACGCCGCTCGCTTCAAGGCTGCTCGGTTCTTGGAAGTCGCGATCACGACCGTCGCGCGAGGTAAGCGGCGACCTTGCGTGGGAGACGGGCACAAAGAGACGCAGTGGTCGTCCAACTGCGCTTGGAGAGGAGGAGCCGTCATCGCCTCGCGCTCCACGTCTGCCGGGGAAGCCCGCTAGTTGGGGAGCGGTCGCGGGAGCGCGCCCTTCCCGTAGGGAAGGTTCGGGAGCGACCGTGCCCGCTCCCTTCGGACGTGAAGCATACCGGCGGCTCCGTCACGGACCGCCGTCCGTCGCGCCGCCGTCCGTCGCGCCGCCGTCCGCCGCGCCGACGACGGACAACTCCGCCGCGTAGAAGGCGTTAGCCTGGGCGGTCGCGCGCGTAGCGCACGCCTGCTCGAGGCCGGTCGCGCTGAGCGCAGCCCCGCCATCGGCGCCGGCGTCCGCTGCTGCCGTCCCTCCGTCTACCCCCGCCGCCAGGATCGCATCGCACACGACCGCTCCGGTCAGCGTACCTGCGTCGGGGGATCCGGCATCCACGAGGCTGGAGGCGGCCGTCGAGGAAGTAAGCTCCTCGTCGAAGATCTCTTTCACGCCGGCGAGATTGGTGATGGTCGCCGCCAGGTAAGCGGCGTCGAATCTGGTCCCGCTCAAAGTGTTGAGCGTGGCGAGCTCCTGCTGAAATAGCGCCGGCAGCGCTTGGCTCAGCGGCGTCGGCTCGGCCGCGATGCCTGTAAGGCTCAGGCTGGTGTTGGCGAAGGTGTAGGTTTCGGCCTGCATCTTCGCGTAGGCCTGGACGGTCGGGCTCGACGACTTCGTCTGCGCGGTCTGCGCGAGCTGGGCCATGCCGGTGTTGAAAGCCTGCAGAACGCCGACCACCTGGCCGTCGCTGGTCAGGTGGAACATGCCGCCGTCCCCTATCTCGATGCCGCCATCACTAATGGTGATACCGCCGTCACCGACGGTGATGGTGATGGTGACGCCGCCGTCCGTCGACGTCAACTGCGCGCTGCCTTGCTGGCTGCCGGCCATGAGCCAGACGAGCGGTATGGCGCCCAGGAGCGCGCCCGTCGCCACAAGAGGCTTCCCCTTCCGTCGCATCGCGCCTCCTCCCCGGACGACCGCACGTCGCACCAGCTCACGGCGGGACTCCGGCGTCCGTCCCAACCTGGGCAGCGGGCGCCAGGACGCAACAGGCGAGGGACACGGCCCGAGCATCAGGATCGAGCGATCACGCGGGCGCGAACGGTGCGCTTCCTGTGCGCTGCGGCCGACGAGCCTCCGGCGCGCCCGTAGCGTCCTCCTTGCCGTGCCTGATCGCGACCTTCCGCCCATGCGCACGGCGGGGCTCGCCCTCGGGACGCCGCGCCAAGCTCTGACCACCGACCACCACCTCCGCGCCGCCCGCTCGCGCCGGGCGCCATACTGCTGCACCGCGTGCTCGTCGTCGCCCTCGTAAACGACGACCGGACACCGGTCGCCGCCACGCGCCCGCGTCTTGGCGCGATCATGAGCAGAAAGGGGGTCTGCTGCTCACCGGGCGGCGTATGCAGCCGCGTGTCGTTGCGTCGCCGCGCCGTGGCGGCGGACCGAAACCGCCCGATGGCGTTTTTGCCGAGGGATGACAACAATCCACCATTGGTTCGCGGAGCTTTGTCGGGGTGCAGCATGGAACGGAAACTGGCGGCGATGGTGGTGGCGCTCGCTACGTGCGCGACAACGTCGAAACTGTCGAACGTGCAGGTCGCGCCGGAGACGCCGCGCGAGAAGTTCCGCAACGTGCTCGTCATCGGGCTCTTCAAGGATCCAGGGGCGCGACAGGCGTACGAGACGGAGATGGTGAAGGCGCTGCAGATGGCCGGCGTCCAGGCGGCGGCGAGCCAGCCCCTCCTTCCAATCGGAGAGGCGCCTACACGGGAGGCGCTGGAGCGCCTGGTGGCCGAGCGAGGCTTCGACGGCGCCTTGGTGGGCCGGCTCATCGACTCGCGGACGGACGTCAACGCGGTGCCGCCGGCCGGACCGACGTACGTAGGCTTCTACGGATGGGCCGGATGGGCGGCCCCCATGGCCTATTCACCAGGGTATCTGAGACCACCAAGACGGTGGTGGTCGAGACACGAGCATTCAGGACGGCGCACGACGGTACGGCGGTTTTCTCCGCGACGTCGGATACCGTCGACCCGACCTCCGTGAAGGATGCGTCTCAGTCGCTCTCGAAGGTCGTGGTGGACGAACGCTGCGTGTTAGAGCGCCAGGTCGGGGAGAACGCGTCCTCGATGCTGGGTGCGGATGCGGTGTGGACACGCTGCTCGCCGCGCAGCTCGTTGGGCCGCCAGGGAAAGCCGTCGGGTTGGACGCCACGCCCGAGATGCTGGACTACCCGCGCAACGCCGGCGAGCTTCATGGCTGCGCCGCCGCGTTCGTCCAGGGGGCCGTCGAGCAACTCCCGTTCGCGGACGGCTCGTTCGACCTCGTCATCTCGAACGGCGCGCTGAACCTGGCGACCGACAAGGACCGGTCCTTCAGCGAGATCGCGCGCGTCCTTGTGCCGGGTGGAGAGATGATCGTCGCCGACCTGATCGTCAGGGAGGCGATCCCGGAGCACCTGCTCGCCAGCATGGACGCTTGGTCCACCTGAATCTCGGGGGCGCTGCCGGGTAGGTCCTACCTGGAGAAGCTGCGGCAGGCCGGCTTCGCGTCCGCCGAGATCATTGAGCGGACGGGCTACGCAACCTCCCGGTACACGGAGGCCGTCGTCATCAGGGCCTCTCGATGATGGCGAGCTATTGCGCCGGGCTCTCACCAGAGCGAAGCCTTTACGTCGCCGCGCCCTGCTCGCGCCGCCGCAAGTCCAGCACCCGTGAGTGTGGATTCCGCCGAGCGGCTGCCTCCCCGTATCCATGCACTGCCCTGACACAGAGATTAGCTGAGCGCGTGAAAACACAGAAAGAGAGTTGCCATGTCGAAGGTCTCAAACTCTGCAACTCACCTCAGCGACCTGACCTCCGCGTTGCCCGGGAAAGTCGTGCTTCCATCTCACAGCGGCTGGGACAACGCGCGTCGGCCGTGGCAGCTGGCTGTCGATCCACGTCCCGCCGCAGTCGTGTACCCGGAGTCCGCGGAGGACGTCGCAACCGCGGTGCGGTATGCCGGCCAGCGAGGATTCCGCATCGCGCCGCAGGGAACAGGTCACAACGCGGGGCCGCTGGGCGGACTCGAGGGCGCGATCCTGGTGAAGACCGAACGCATGCGTGGCGTCGTGATCCAGGCGGAGGCGAGGACGGCTCGTGTCGATGCCGGGGTCTGGGCGGGCGCACTGGCGGAAGCAGCCGCCGGACATGGATTCGCGACAATCACCGGCACCTCGCCAAGCGTGGGAGTGGTCGGATACACGCTCGGTGGCGGGATCGGCGTGCTCGGTCGCCGCTTCGGACTGGCCTCGAGCCGGGTACGCGCGGTCGAGCTCGTCACCGCCATCGGGCGGTTTGTGCGGGCGGATCGCGAGAACGAGCAGGACCTGTTCTGGGCCCTGCGCGGCGGTGGTGGCAGCTTCGGCGTCGTCACCGCAATGGAGCTCGAATTGCTCCCTCTCGCCCACGCGTACGCCGGCACTCTATGGTTCCCGAGCGAGCGCGCCCGCGAGGTACTCCATGCTTGGCGGGAGCTCGCCGAGGCCCATCCGCCCGATGAGCTCACCACGATAGGGCGGCTATTGAGCTTTCCACCGATCCCGGAGGTCCCCGAGGCCTTGCGGGGCAAGTCGTTCGCTGTCGTCCATGTCTACCACGCTGGCGACAGCGCGCTGGCAGACCGGTTGCTCGCCCCACTCCGGGCGCTCCGTCCGGTCAAGGACACCGTTCAAAGCCGCACGATTCCGGCCCTGCTGGAAATCCACATGGATCCCGACCGCCCCATTCCAGCGGTTGGCGATGGGTTCATGCTTGCGGATTTGCCGGCCGAAGCGCTCGCGACTCTCATCGACGTGGCTGGCCCAGGCAACGGGCGACAGCTGGCGACGGTCGAGGTGCGACACCTGGAGGGGGAGCTCGCCCGGGCTCGGCCCGAAAACGGTGCTTTGGCATCGATCCCGGCGAAGTACACGGTATACGCGGGCGGCTTCGGACCGACCCCTGATCTGGTGGCGTCCGTACACGAACAAATCGAGACGCTCAAGCGAGCACTCGCGCCGTGGACCACTCGATACATGAATCTGAACTTCGCCGAGATGCAGCGCGACCCGGGGAGCTTTTGGACGGAGCAGGCCTACCACCGCCTGCGCCGCATCAAGGCTACGGTCGATCCGGGGAACCTGGTCCTCGCTAACCATCCCGTCGCACCTGAGCGGTGATCACCGCCGAGTTCGGCCGCTCCAGCACACGGACTGCCGATCCAGCTGTGTCATGGCGATGCTGACCGCTACACCGCCTTCACCGCCTTCGGCAGCGGCTTCCCCTTCTCGAACGCTGCGTTCTCACCGAACTTGGCGACGATCTTCTTCTTCGTGTCGAGGCCGGTCGCCTCGATGACGAACTTCGGGACGCGTCGGGCGCGGTTATCTGCCGCCCACTTTGTAATTTCCGCTCCGCGAGCCCTCGCACTACGAGCCGGGCCGCGCGCTGGCCTCCTACCGTTCATAGCCAAGTTCTTCTCGAGCTCCTCAGCCGCCAGCTCCGCGACTCGGCGCTTGATGGCAGGGCCGATCTTGGACGGCGAGCCCTTCGCGATCGATGTGAACAAAGGCCGCGTCGACATCATCGCCAGGCCTGCAGTCGCACCACAGGTCATTCTCGAAACAGACTACGAGTCGATGGTTGCGGTGACGGATGGTGTGATGACGCTGGAAGACTTTGCGAGGCGTCTGACAATCACTTCGACCGACCCCGCTGCTGGAAAGCAATCGCTCGCGCTGCTCTCGGCGGCCGTTCAGCGCATCGCGAATGATGCACCACCGGAGGAGGTGGCTCCTCGCTCGGAACGACCGAGGCGGGCCCGAAGATAGCGCCGGCGCCATTAACGTTCCGATCAGTGCAGTGCCGACGAGCTGCTGGCCCGCCGAAAGAGAGTTCCAGATCACAGAGTACTTCCCGTACGTTCTCGGCAAGGTGAGGAGGATGAGCGCCAAGGACTTCTTCTCGCGGATGGCCCAGGCCGTAGACATCGTGGCCGCGAGCCTCGCGCCGCAAGCGCCGCAGGTCGCGGTTTGCCGAGAGTCCCTGTCCAAGGCCGAGTCTGCCGTGGGCTCCGCGACGATGGGGCACGGCTGCCAGTTCGTCCCGGTGTTCATCTGTATCGCGACCAAGCCGTAGCCGACCTGTGGCGGCGGGTGGCTCGGACGTGTTCGACGCAAATTGATGCCGCTGGCCGACGTCACCGTAGGTTGGATTCGTGGAAGAATGGATCGTTCCCGAGATGGACGTAGCGAGCGCCGGCTTCTCCGCAGTCCTCCACCCGCGACGCCTGGGGGCACGCGAATTTCACGCCGTAAACTATTCGGCCGAGAGATCCGGTTCCCGGGCGAGTTGGAGACGAGTGCGGGGGATGCCACGCAACCACACGCACCGCGACCTTGCCGCTCCTGGCGTTCAGCGCGCCGGCCGTCACGTACGAGCCCAGCGGCATGGACAAGTCCTTTCCCGACGTAGGCGAGCCGGCGCAGTGCCGCCAGCCCCCTCCCACGCCCAAGTCACCGCCCGACGTCGATCGGCTGACGAAGATCGGCGCGAAGTACGGCCTCGAGATCCCGGCGAGCAGTCGGTGAGCGTCCGACTCAGCCGACCACGACCTCGCTGATCTGGATGACCGGCGCGATCTCCGTGTAGTTGCGGATGTCGTCCATGATCTCCTGCGCGTGCGGGCCGAAACCGACCTGGAACGCTTCGACCGAGTCGCAGAAGATGTGGCACATGCCAACGTACGTGGGCGGTGTGCCAGGCGCGCTGCCCGAAAGGCCCCTGTCCACCGTGTACGACTTGCACGCTGTGCCCATCTTCCGCTTCACCATCGGCATGTGCTCGTTGGCGTAGTACGCGTGATCGAACCTCGTGCCCGGGGTGTTGGGGTACATCACGCTGATCTTGACCATGCGTTGTCTCCACGGATCTGCCGGTGACACATACAGTGCGTCTCTGTAGCACCGGGCGCTTCGCGTCTCCCGCTCTCGATGGGCACGTGCCCCTCGGCGTCCCCTCCCTTCGCGGTGCCGCGTTCGAGAAGCGGCCGCAGCCGGTCACGCTGGCGGGCGGTCGGCCCCTGGACCCATCGTCGCTCCCGAAGAGCCAACTCCAGCCAGCCCCTCGTGCGCTTTTCGAGATCCGGCGTGAGACCGCTGTTCGTGAAGAGTTACTCGACGGCTTCCGTCGCCGTGGGGGGATCAGGGTTCCGCGTCGGCGGCAGACAGGGCAAGTCTGCCGGCCATCTCGAGACGCACGAGGGGCGAGATCACCCTGCGGCTATCGCCGGCGCGCGGCGAGGACCTGACGCTGCCTCGGAGACCGTGACCTTGCTACGTGGCCGCCGCGCCCGCCCTGATGATGGGCGACTCGGGTCGCAAGATTCCTGCCCGCCAGCCGTCCGGGGTTCCGGACGTGTATCGTCATCTGCCCGGAACCCCAGACGACGTACCGCTACTTGCGGCAGCCGTTGCGCCGGCTGCCGGTGTGCCGCGTCGCACCGCGGCGGGCCGCACGGCAGTCGTCGCACATCGCGTACCGCGGGCGCCTGGCCAGATGGATCTTGTTGCCCCGCAGCGTAGACGCGCACTGAGCGTGCACGATCCTCCTGCAGTAGACGCACGGCATCCCAGGGTACATGTACTGGTTCCCTACCGTAGAGAGGAAGTGGAACTCCTGGCCGCAGCACGCGCAGGCGCTCTTCCACCGTTCGTTCCACTTCAGAGTGACGGGCTTGCCATCGTGATAGCTGTGCCACCTGACCTGCCAGAGTTGTGGCTTCAGCCGTTCGCCGCCGAGCCACTCATCCGGGAACCAGGGGCGGGGCGTGATGTTGAACTTGTGCTTCGAGTTGTTGGACGACATGTTGCCTCCTCCGCCGTGGCGGAAAGTGCGAGCGCCAGCCGCTGGAGCTGGACGCCTCGTTAGATCCGTGCCCCGAAGGGCGCGGTTACCTCATGGGGATGCAGTCGCTCGACGTCGCCCGCGGCGCCGTCAACGTGCTGCGTGCTGCGGTAGCCGTCGGGTGCGATCCCGATGGCGAGCGCCGGGGGTGTGATAGGTAGCGCTTCTTCGGTGCTGCGTAGCCGCGGACTTCACGGCCGACTCCGACCACAATTGGCTGTTAAGCAGCAACACCAATCATCGCCAGCACATTCTGCGTCTCATGAGTCAGCGACACATGAAGTGGGCGGAGAGCTGTGGGCCTCACTCTTGCTACGCGCGCCTGCGTTCCTCTTATAGAGCGCCTCCGAGCAGCCGCCGACTTGAGTTGTCCGCGGCTCGTCGTCGTGGCGGGCTTCGAATCTGGCCGACGGCGCTGCACCGGCGACGAGACGCAACCTGCGCGGCGATGACATCGGCAGCTCGGACGCGCATGGCCTCGACCGCGCCAGCTTCCTCGAGATATGACAGCGCGCTCGGCTCCACAGAAGAAACTCCTTCACAAATAGCCACGCCGAAATTAGGGGTTCCCATGTCGCCGGCTTCGCGCCGGTGAGGAGGAGCACCAGAGCGGTGGGCGCGCCCCGCCGTCGAAGTGAAGCTGAGCTCGACCGCATCGCCCTCCCCGGGTCGTCGCTCGGAGGTGAAGCATGAGCGGCCGCGCGCTGGAGCGCGCCTACCTGGAGCTGGACGACCCCGACCGGGCCACGGAGCTCGTGGGAGGCGACGGCGAGCACCTCGTCCCGCTGCCGCACCTCTTCCTGCGCCTTCTCTGCTTGTCGCGCGCGCTCCTCGAGCCGCTTCCTCTCGGTCACGTCGCGGACTGCGGCGATCGTCAGGACTTCGGACCCTATCTGGACCGGCGCAAGGCTGATCTCGACGGAGAACTCGTGGCGTCCTTCGCGAGCGCGTGAGGGTCGAGGCCGAGGCCCATCGGACGGACACGCGGCCCCGTCACATACGCCGCGCGCTCGTCACTGTGCGCGCCTCGGAATCGCGCCGGGATGAGAACTTCTACCGCTCGCCCGAGGAGCTCGTTGCGCTCGTAGCCGAACAGACCCTCGCCGGCGCGGTTGATGAAGCGGATTGCTCCATCCGCGGCGGTCACCAGCATCGCGTCGGGCATGAACTCGAACGCTTGAAGATCCATCGCCCGATATTTCGCGTAATCGCGCTGTCTTGGCCGCGCAGGTGCCGCGGCGGAGCGCGTTGTTGTTCCGTACCGAATGCTTATGGCGCGCTGCGGTGGCTCGTCGCTCAGGTCGGCGGCTGCCTGCCACCCCCTCGCGCAGCGCCTGACCATCCTGCGCTGGTGCCCTTCAGTCGCTGGGAGCGCCCGTACGTGCACAGGCGGGCGTTCCCTCCCTTGGTCGTTACATGGGCCCTGAACGTGCCGCGGCCAACGTCCGGCGGACTCGTTCATCTTTCATCCTGAAGGTGCTCGCGCACCTTGGCCAGGAAGGCGCCCGGGTCGATCGGCTTCTCGACGTAGTCGGTGGCGCCCGCCTGCAGGCAGCGCTCGCGGTCCCCCACCATCGCGAATGAGGTCACCGCGATGATCGGGACGCGAGCCAGCGACTCGTGCTCGCGAAGCGCAGCCGCCACGGCGTACCCGGTCATGACGGGGAGCTGGATGTCGAGGATGATTGCCGCGGGAGCGAGCCGCTTCGCGAGCTCGAGCCCGGTCTGGCCGTCGCGCGCCTCCACCACCTCGTACCCGTTCTTCTCGAGCAGGAACCGGACGAGATAGAGGTTCTGCTCGTTGTCCTCGATAACCAGGATCGTCCGTCCGCTCACGGCGTCGCTCGTGCGTTCACGGGGATCCGGAACGTGAAGACGCTGCCGACCCCGTAGGTGCTGCGGAAGTCAATCGAGCCGCCAAGCAGGGAGAGGAGCTTGCGGCAGATGGAGAGTCCGAGCCCGGTCCCCTCGTGCGCCCTCGCGAGCCCCGCGTCCACCTGCTGGAATGGCCGAAAGAGGAGCTGCTGATCCTCCGGCTTGATGCCGATGCCGCTGTCGCGCACCGACGTCACGACGTCCCCGTCCTGGACCGCTGTGACGACCTCGACCTCACCGCGATCCGTGAACTTGATCGCGTTGCTGAGCAGGTTCATGAGGACCTGCTCGACCCTGCGGCGGTCGTTCACCAGCGTCCCGACCTCCGGCGCGACGTCGAGCCGGAGGCGCAAGCCCTTCTTGTCCAGGAGCGGCTTTACCGACGTGACCGCGCGGGTGGCCGACTCGCGGAAGTCGAACGGCTCCTTCTGCACGGTCAGCTGTCCCGCCTCGATCTTCGAGATGTCGAGGACGTCGTTGATGAGCGCGAGAAGGTGGCGCGAGCTGTTCTGCACCATCCGGAGCTGCTTGGTCTGCTCCTCGTTCACCGGCCCCGCCAGCCCCTCGAGGAGGATGCCCGTGAAGCCGATGATTGAGTTGAGTGGCGTGCGCAGCTCGTGGGACATGGTCGCGAGGAAGGCGGACTTGAGCCGGTCCGCCGACTCCGCCGCCTCCTTGGCGACCTTCAGCTCGCGCTCGGCGTTCTTGAGCTGCGTGATGTCGTTCCCGACCGACAGCGTCTCGACGACCGCGCCGTGGTCGTCGTAAACGGGCCGGTTCGTCCACGCGATCCAGACCCGCTCGCCGTCGCGCCGCACGTTCTCGTTCTCGTTGACCGTGTGATCTTCCGGGTGCTGGGCAATGTGGCGCATCAGCGCGATGAGGTCCCGACCGCTGCTCTCGCTCTTGGGGACGATCGTGCCGAGGACCGAGCGTCCCAGGTACTGCTCCTCCCCGAGCCCGAAGAACGCCTGGCCGAACTCGTTGAGGAACGTGATGCGGCCCTCGGTATCCCAGCGCAGGATGATGCTGTTCGCGCTCTCGACGAGCTCGCGGTACCTGCGCTCGCTCTGGCGCAGCGACTCCTCCGTCCGCCGGTGCTCGGCGACCTCGCGCTCGAGCTCGGCGGTACGGTCGAAAACCCTGCGCTCGAGGTCGGCGTTGAGCCTGCGTAGCTCGTCCTCGAGACGCCGCTGCTCTGTGACGTCCCTGAGGAGCAGGACGATGCTCGCGCGGCCCCGGATCTCCAGGACTCGCGCAGAGCCGGAGACCCGACACTGCTGCCCGTCCTTCCGGCGCAGCGCGAACTCCAGCCCCGAGACCTCCCCCGCGCGCTCGATCTCATGAATGATCCGTGACCGCTCTTCGCGGCTCGGCCAGATCGGCAGCTCTGCGGCCCGAAGGCCCACGATCTCGTCACGCCTCAACCCGAGCAACCGATCGCAGCCGTCGTTGACCTCGACGAACTGACCGCTCGCCAGATCCACGATCCCGGCGAGATCGGGAATGCCGAAGAACACCGTCTTGAAGAGCTCCTCGCTTCGACGCAGGTTCTGCTCGGCGCGGATGCGCTCGGTGACGTCGCGATAGCTCGCGACGCGTCCGATGATCGCCTCGCCCAGCCGCTGCGGGAGCGAGTAGCGCTCGAGGATTCGCCCGTCCTTCAGCTCGACCATGTCGTGCGAGACCATCTCGGGCTGCGAGAGGATCTGGACGAAGCGAGCCTTGCACGTCTCCGGGTGCACGGCCGCCTGGAGCGCTGCGTCGAGGACCGTATCGAAGCGGCGTGACGCGAAGACCGACTCGGACAGCCCCCAGAGCTCGAGGAGCTTGCGGTTGTAGGTCGTGACGCGGCCGGAGAGGTCCACCGCCACGATCCCGTCCGCGACCGCCTCCAGGACCGCCTGGAGCAGCGAGGTGGAGAGCTCGTGGTCGCTCTGAAGCTCGCCTGCGGTCTCCTTCCTCGACGACTGCGCCTCGCGCAGCTGTTCCCTGAGCCGCGCGTTCTCGCGCCGCAGCCGAGTCGCCTCGCCCGCGCTACCGTGCGCCTTGCGCGCTTGCGTCCCCGTGTGCCGCACTTCGTGCCTCCTCGCCGGCGTGCTCACGGTCCATCGCGCCGCTGCGCCTCGGGACTCGCCACGAGCCCGAGCAACGCTTGTGGGTCGGCAGGCTTCGTGACGTGAGCGTCGAACCCTGCCTGCCCTGAACGACGGCGGTCCTCCTCCTCGCCGTAGCCGGTCAACGCGATTAGGCGCACCGCGCGCAAGCTCGGGTCGGCGCGAATGCTGCGGGCGACCTCGTAGCCATCCATCCCGCCCGGCAGACCGATGTCGCACAGGACGACCTGCGGGCGCTGGGCGCGTGCGGCTGTCACACCCGAAGGGCCGTCGTGAGCGACGTGCACCGAGAGGCCGGTCACCTCGAGCATCTCGCGCAGGATCTCGGCCGTATCGTGGTTGTCCTCGATGACCAGGACCTGCAGCCCACCGGAGGTGGGCACCTGCGGCGCTGGAACCGGTTGGATGCCAGGCGCTTCGACGACCGGGAGGCGAACGCGGAACTGCGAGCCGCGCCCCGGCCCCTCGCTCGAGGCATGGGCGTCACCGCCGTGCAGATCGACGAGCCCCTTCACCAACGCCAACCCCATCCCGACTCCGCCGCGCGTGCGAGCGCTGCTCTGGGGACCTTGCTCGAACGGCTGGAAGAGGCGCGCGACCACGTCCGGCGCCATTCCGATGCCCGTGTCATCGACGGTGAGGCTGCTGATGCGCGCTATTTCGTCTGCGACGAGGCGGACGGTGATTCGGCCGCCGGGGTCCGTGAACTTCTGCGCGTTGGCGAGCAGAGTCCCGACGACCTGGGCCAGGCGGGTGCGGTCGCCGTGCACCCACACCGGGGCATCGGGCAACCCGACCGTCAGCTCGAGCCCCCCGCGCTCGAAGTCGGCGCGATGGTCCTCGGCGGTCTCGCGGACGACGTCTCTCCAGTCGATCGTCTCGCGCTCGACCGGCAGCGTCCCGCGCGCGATGCGGGAGACCTCGAGCAGGTCCTCCACGATCCTCGCCAGGTGAGACACCTGTCGATCGATGATCTCCGTCGCCCGCGCCGTGCGCGCGTCGCCGGGGTGTGTCCGCCGGAGCACGAAGCTCGCATTTCGGATGGGCGCGAGGGGGTTGCGCAGCTCGTGCCCGAGCATGGCCAGGAACTCGTCCTTTCGACGCGAGGCCTCCTTCGTCGCCTCGGCGGCGCGCCTGCGCTCGGTGACGTCGGAACAGGCGATGACGGCCGCGGCACCCGCCGCGCCGACGTGCTCGATCCGAACCAGAAACCAGCGCCGAGGCTCGTCATGGGGCAGCTCCACCTCGAGATCCGAGCGCTCGCCTCGAAGGATCTCGAGCACGGCGCTCGGGAGCCCCCCGGCCTCGGGCATCACCGCGCGATCGCGCTCCAGCGCCTCGAGCACGCTGGCGCCGACCCGCAGGCCCACGAGCTCGGAGCATGGCTGTCGTCCGGCTCGGTCGAAATCCCTCCAGGCCCTGTTGACAGCGACGACCCTCCCGTCCTCGTCGACGACCGCGACCAGGGTCGCCATGGCGTCGAGGACCGCCCGATGGAACGCATCCTTCTCCACGAGCGTTCGGTTCGCAGCCTCCAGTTGCACGAGCTTGTCCTCCAGCTTGTGGATGAGGACCTGGTTGTACTCGCGGAGGTACTGCGCCTCGGGCTCGGGGCTGCGGTCGCCTCCGCGCAAGTTGCCCTCGTCGTGCTCCTCGAGGATGGTCGTGATCAACTGGAGGAACTCCGCGGGCTCCGCGGGCTTCACGATGAATCGGTCCGCTCCCAGGCCGAGCGCGAATTGCTCGTCCTTCGGCTCGGTGTAGGTCGCGGTGTAGAACACGAACGGAACGTTCCTCAGAGCCGAGTCCGCTCCCTTCCAGCGACGGCACAGCGAGAACCCGTCCATCACCGGCATGAGGATGTCCGAGATCACCAGGTCGGGAGACTCCTCGTTCGCCAGAGACAGCGCTTCGGCCCCGTTCTGGGCGAGGATCACTTGATGACCATGCCCCGCGAGCAGAGCGCGCAGGAGGTACAGGTTCTCCTCCTTGTCGTCCACGACGAGGATGCGGGACAACGTCTTCCCTCCGCACAGGCGATCGCGCCACCGAACGAGCCGCGTATCCGTCCCTTGAACGTCGTGCCTCGCGGTCTAGCGGGAGGTCCCCGTTCGTTCAAGCAGAGCGGGACACATCCCTGACCACCACCTCGTGCCCGACGATCTTCAGCGATCACCGATCGGCCGGGCGGTGGGCTCCCGAGCAACGCGCCGCGCGAGCGTGAGGCGATAAACCGAGCGGACAGACCTCGGGTTCCGGCCGGCCAACGTTGCCGACATTCACACCGCCGTCATCGGCGCAGTCGACCGCACACTTCCAGTTCAGCCGCCAGCGAGATCGTCATGTTCAAGCAGGCACGACCTCACCCGCGCCGCGGTGGGACCGCGGCTACAGCGGAGCGCTGCATAACACCCCGGACAACCTGAGCTGGGCCTCGCCCAACGCACCTCGCCGCGCTTCGTTCAAAGCGGCCCGCCCTGCTACGACCAGGGCGGGCGCTCTTACGGTGAATGCTCAGCTCGCGCGCGGCGAGCAAGACTTCGTACAGCGGGGCACCGACAGGCCCCTGATCACGCCGTGTGGCCTTGGCGAACAGCTTGCTTTGTCCACCGGGCGGTGCCGAACCTGCTCGAGACCGCGCGCATTGAATCTCGCCCCTACGAACGCTCCGAATCGAGCGAGCCCGGTTCGATGTAGTAGCCCGTGCCCGGCGACCAGTTGACGACGGCCCCTCCAACTTCACAGGGAGAATAAGGCCGGCACTTGCCAGAACGGCGAGCGTGGTTAGGTTGGTGGGACCATCACGGCGTAGGGCCGTGTCACCGCAGGGCGCGGTGGAGTAGAAGTTGCCCCCCCTACACGACGGCTCGCGACTCGAAGGTCGCGCGCTGCCACCTCGTAAAGGTGGCGCCTCGGTGATTCCCCGCCGAGCTCGCCCGGCCCTGGTGCCGGCGTGCCGTCCGCGCGAAGCCTGCGCTGAATACCCCTGAAGTGCCCAACAGCTGGGCTGATGACGAGGAGATGCGGGATGTCGCCGCTGAACACCTCG
>Ga0310914_10000712_pt1 | contig 20145 bp, 21 predicted proteins | sample GREbulkMGAN108_FD_203450 | JGI IMG/M metagenome (GOLD analysis project Ga0310914, IMG submission 203450) | Lab enrichment of tropical soil microbial communities from Luquillo Experimental Forest, Puerto Rico - GRE.bulkMG.AN108 | ecosystem: Environmental > Terrestrial > Soil > Tropical forest >... | reverse complement strand
CGGCCGCCGCGACCAGACGACGGCCCCGTTCGTCAAGAAACCGCGCCACCGCCGAAAACCTCTCGCGGATCGGTTCGATATCGATCACCACCACAATATATGGTATGGAAAGATGGTGTAAACCCATATCTAACTCTATCAAAAGTCGATCCGATAATTTGCGGACGAGCACTTAGGTCGTCAGGAGTGAGCATCTCCGACCCCACGGCGCGCCACATCTCGCACACGATGGAGATGATGCTGTCCGCGCCGAATGTGATCTAGGCGGCGTGTGCGCGCGACATCCGAGGATCCGCATCGCCTTTTTCGAATCGCCCTGGTTTAACCACAGGGACCGGCGTTTCGAGACGGTCAGGGCTTCAACGTTTCGGAGCTGACCCAACGGCCAAGCAATCTGTTCCGCCGCAATTGCTGGATCTCATTTGAGCCGGTCGAGGGGAAGCATCTCTGCCTTGGCCGACTATATCGGTCCGCACAAGATCATGTAGGCGACCGATTATCCGCACTCTGACGGCTTCTTCCCGGGGACACCGCAGATGATCCGCGAACGGCTCGAGCCGTTTTCTTCCGGGCGAGGCATCAGGTGTGGGCCGGAGCGCGATGGGGTTCTACAGCCTGCATTAGCGGCGAAGCTGCCACAAGAGGGTCAGGCGGCGAGCACCCAAAGCGCTGTCAATCCGTTGAATACCGGCACACGCTTATGCTCGATCGGGTGTTGCGGATCCAGACGCAGGCGGGGGAAACGCTCGAACAGCAAGGGAATAGCGATCTGCGCTTCGGCGCGGGCGAGCGGCGCCCCAAGGCAGTAATGTGCACCGCCGCCAAAGGCGAGATGGCTCGTGTCCGTCCGCTCGACATCGAAGCGGTGAGGGCCGGAGTGCCGCGCCGGGTCATGGCCGGCCGCGAGCAGCGAGGCGGTCATCACCCCTCCTGCCTGCACCTCCATTCCCCCGATCTCGAGCGGCGCCAGAGCTATCCGACGGGTCGACACCACAGGGGGGTCGTAGCGTAATATCTCCTCGACCGCATTGGGCACGAGTTCGGGGCGAGCCCGGAGTTTGGCGAGCTGATCAGGATGGTGCAGCAGCGCCAAAATACCATTGCCGATCAAATCCGTGGTGGTGAGATGCCGGCGATGAGCAACAGGTTGCAGGTGATGACGATCTCGCGCTGGGTAAGCTGATTGCCCGCCTCCTCGGCGGAGACGAGCGCGCTGATGAGGTCGGTGCCGCGCTGACGGCGTCGAGCATCGATGGCGCGCGCAAAATAATCATTGAGGTCCTGCTGCGCCGCGGCTAACTCCGCCGACTGCTCGGGCGTCCGAACTGGATTGAAGTTCTGCGACGCTGCGTCCGACCAGCGCTTGAATTGTGCCAAGTCGCCGGCGTCGACCCCCAGCATCTCGGCGATCACGATAATCGGCAACGGGGCCGCGTATTCGGCGATTACATCGAAAAAGTCCCGACCGGTCAGAACATCGAGCAGCTCGTCAGCTATGGCGCGAATGTGAGGGTGAAAGGCGTCCACCGCACGCTGATTGAACGCTTGGGACACAAGTCCTCGGAGGCGCTTGTGGTCTGGATCGTCAAGTCGGAGCATCGACGGCCCCAAGGCTCCGGGCGGCACATTGCCCATCATGTCGCGCCGCAGCGCGGTGTCCGGTGCCTTGCGCGGATCGACGGAGAGCGACCGGTTCGACATCACGTTCTTGACATCCTCGAACCGGGTCAGAAAGAGCCGCCTCAACTCTGTGTCTCGGTGGACCGGATCCTCCGCACGCAAGCGGTCGAGGTATTCATGCGGACGCTCGCGGAAGACCGGGTCGAGCGCGGTAAGCTGAAGGCCGGTCGGCAAGCGCTGCTTATCGGACATGATGGTTTCCTCTGCGTTGTTTCATTCTCTCCGGCCGCGAAGGGTTGTCAAAAACGGATTGGAGAAACGGGGCTGGAAACGCGCGGTGATGATGACAACTGAGACGCCCCGCGCAGCTGCGGCATCGATTGCACCGCGGACGTCATCGTGAGTGACATGTTGCGATGGATGACACTAAGGAACGTCTCTATCGGTCGCAAATGCGACGAGGCTGATAGCGGTTCAAATCGAAACCTCCCCACCGATTTCGACGACCGCGTCGCTGCTCAGGCGCTCCTGGTCTTAACGGTCTATAGGCAAGCTCCGGTTACCTTCTCGGAGTGATACCCGACATCGACGTCTGGCGCATCGCCAACCTGATGCTCAGGCCCTCCGGCGACTACGCCGACGTGTGGTTGGCCGGTCGGTGGAACTCGCCCGGTTTGAAACCTATTCATTCGATCGTGGTGTTGAGGGGCTCGGGTATCACCGACTGCCCTTTCCGACGGGTGGAGATCTCGGCGTCCCCGTGGTCACGTTTACTCAGCGGCTGGCCAAACAGGCTTTCCTATTCACGGTCCGAATCGGCACTTCGGTGATATGACGAGATTGGCCCAACATAGTGTGCCTGAAAAGGCGCCCGAGAGCCACCGGGCACTGCTCCAGGGCATTGGACGGTTCATTGCGAAAAGGTGGATTGCAATGCTCACGGCGCCGACGCTCGCCGCCTTCGGCTATCTTTGGGTGATTCTGTGGTTCGCCGCGCACCAGCGCGACTTTCAGTACACCCCAGGCGGCAGTCGCGTGGCGCCGGAGACAGTCGGCCTCGATGACTTTGCCGCGATCGAGATCTCGACCGAGGACGGTGAACGGATCGTCGCCTGGTGGGCGGCTCCGTCCTCGGGAGGCGGCGTTGTTCTATACTTCCACGGCAGTCCGTCAACGCTGCCGGATACCGTCTGGCGGCTGCCCGATCTCAGGAGGAGCGGGCTTGGGGTGATAGCGATCGACTACCGCGGCTACGGCGGCTCTACGGGCACTCCGAGCGAGCTCGGGCTCCGGGCCGATGCGCGCGCCGCCTTTGACTTCATCCACGCCGCGGCACCGGAATCGAGGATCGCGGTATTCGGAGAGAGCTTCGGAACCGGCATCGCCGTTGCCCTCGCGCGTGAGCGGCGGGTCGCCGGCGTCCTCCTCAACGCGCCCTTCGCCTCGGTGCTGCGGCTGTTCGAGCTGCGCGGGCCGCCTCTGCCGTACCGGCTGCTACTCACCGATCAGTTCGATTCCGAGGCGCTGATCGGCGGCATCGGCGTGCCGGTGATGATCCTGCACGGGACAGCCGATGAAAACGTTCCAGTCACCGAGGCAAGGCGCCTCTATGCCGCCGCGCGCGAACCGAAGACCATGATCGAGGTCGAGGGTGCGGGACATTTGGCTGCCTGGGAGGGCGGGGCAAAGGCTCCGGCGCTCGAGGCGCTCGCCACTTGGACCGCGCCAAACCCGCGGCCCTCTCCGCACGGTGAGCCGGCACCAGCACAGGCGCCCACTGAGTAAGTTGAACCAACGAACCATCGCTGGCGCCCTGGGTTTGCGCCGCCTGCTCGGTCGTGTTCCTCAGACCGCCGGTGTAGCGGTCTGGCATCGGATTATCGATGCAGTCGAGCAGCTCGCGAACACGACGCCTCCCGGGCCGGGACACTGATCTGCCACTCCTCACAATGCGGTATTGTGATCATCTAGAAGATTGGGGGTCGACGCCTCGAAGAGGTCTGGCTCAGGAGGGCGCCGGTTCTGCGGCCAGCGGTCTGCGATCATCGCGAAGTTTGTAGAGCCGATCGTCCTTGCGCTGCGGAGATATCGATGCCGAAGATCCGCGCTGCGTTCCGGCCGAACATCCTGTCTTTAACCTCTGGCGTCAGCAGCGAGTAACCGCGCTGTTCAACGAGGGCCTCAGGCATAATGAAACTCTGAAAGGCCTCGATCTGCCAGCGAGGGGGCCGATCAGCGGTGTGTCGGTGCCCCAAAGGACGTGATTGGGGCCGAGGCCGCCCAGCAAATTCCCGATCAGCATTGCATACCTGCCCGCATCTGTCGGCATCATCCGTGCCAACGAGCCGAGTTCGGCATGAAGGTTCTTCACCGTCGCAGCTTTGGGCTTGGGCGGCGAGCTCGATGGCGAGGTGATCAGCGCGGCGCCGCCACATGAGCGAAAGAGGCGCCTCCAATATCTGCTGTCGAACGTCGGCAGCTCGAGTCGGGTCGCACTTCGGCGCTGCAGCGTCAATTTCGGGACCACGCTTGGCGCGGAGCGATTGGTGGCTCTGGGTCCATCACTGTGATCCTGAAAACTGGTGGCCCAGCGGTAGAGCAGCATCGGCGAATAATGAAGAAGGAGTTGAACACCGTAGCGACAGCGCTCTCTTTCGCTACGGCAAAGGTTCGTCACTGATGCGGGCCAGCGACAGTCATGAGCAAGCGCCATGCGGCGCATGATTTCGGCTTCCGGCACCGAAAGCGCCAGAGTGGCGATTTTTTGGATCAGCAGCCGCGCGAGGTTACGACGCGGCTGGTGAATCCGCCGCGTTTTCAATGTCGAAATAGAGATTGGCCAACGCCTCGGCGGCTAGCTCTTTGGTCAGCTGCGGTCGCAGGTTGAAGCATTTGCAGGTCTCGACGACCTGTTCGCAGATGAATTTTGGTTGGTAATAGGCAAGCCCGAATTTGCCACTGACGGTCAACCGCTCGACGACGAAGTCAAACACATCATCGACCAATTCCAGACTATACACGTACGCGACGTGTTCAAATATTCGCCGATACTCTTCACGACTCGGGGCAAACAATTTGATCTTGTATGGGATGCGGCGCAGAAACGCCGGATCCATCAAATCCGACGGCTGCAGATTCGTCGAAAACACCAGCAACTCGTCGAATGGCAGCGAAAAACTCGTCCCGGTGTTGAGCTTCAGGTAATCGACTTGGTTTTCCATCGGCACGATCCAGCGATTGAGCAGTTCGTTGGGGTCGAATTTCTGGCGGCCGAAATCGTCGATCAGCAACATGCCGTTGAGCGCCTTGACGTGGAGCGGCGCGTCATAGAATTTCGTGTCCGGATTGTGCTGCAGATCGAGCATCTCGAGGGTCAGCTCGCCGCCGGCGACTGCCACCGGCCGGCCGCATGCCACCCACCGCTCGTCAAACCGCTCGCGCTGCAATCCGCCTTTTCCCGATAAAGTCGCCGCGTCCGCCTCCGACACCAAGGGCTTGTGCACACCCGTATCGAATATCTTGATGACTTGGCCGGCGACCTCGACCGCGTAGGGGATGTAGACGACGTCCCTGAACAGGGTCGCAATGCGGGTGGCGAGTGTAGTCTTGCCGTTACCTGGCGGCCCGAACAGCAGCACGGTGCGCCCGGCGTTTATCGCCGGAAGAAGCTTGCGCAGGTAATGTTCCGGAACAACGAGCCCCTCGAAGACCTTGCGGAGGGTATCGGCGTCGAGCATTTCGTTGGCGATTCGCTGGCGCTGAATCTGCTCCTGATATGCTGTCAGACAAACCGGTGCGGGTCCAAGATACAGATTTTGGTCCAGCGCGTCCTTGGCCGCGGCCCGGCCTTGATCGCTCAGCGAGTAACGGATCGAGGGAGCGATGCCGCCACGCACCGAGCCTAGGGCCTGTAGAAGCCTCAGCTGGGTGGCGTCATCCAACAGCTGCTGGACGACGCGGAACGGAATCTTCATGCGGCCGGCGAGTTCGGAAACCGTCTCGCAAGCCTCGAGGTGCATAAACTTCAGCAATAGATTGAGCAGGTTGCGCTGTGGAATGCCGGTCTCGGCGATTGCCGTCGGTATCGGCGGCGTGCTGTGGATCACCGACAAGAGGTCCTCGGCGGTCAGCAATCCCAAGGCGATTAGGTTGTCACCCAGCCGCCCGCCTTCGACCCGCTGACGTTCCAATGCCGCATCGATGTCGTCGAGCGTTACCAACCCCCGACCGACAAGCAATCCACCCAGGCTCATGACGATACCCCGCTTTACGCCGCAATCTCTTACGGCCGCTGGGATTATCGGTTCCGCTGCTTAACAAAAACGCAACTTTCCCCCTCCCTTCCGTCCCCCGCCCGCGGGGGGAGGGTTAGGGCGGGGCGGGGCGAAGAGGAATTGGGGGAATAAGGGTCGTGAGGGAATTGGAGGGAATTGGGGTCAGAGTCGATTTGCCAGAGTCAATTTGCGCGCAGCGAAATCGACTCTGACCCCAATTCCCCAAATCGACTTTGATCCCAATTTTGCCAATTGCTCGTTCGGTACCAGCCTAGTCGGGGGGCATGACCTCGATCGCGTAGTCCTCGATGACCGGGTTGGCGAGCAGCTGTTTGCACATCGCCTCGACCTGTTCACGGGTGCGGGCCGGATCGGTTTCGGCAAGGTCGAGCTCGATCAGCTTGCCTTGGCGCACCTCGTTTATGCCGCCAAAGCCGAGTGCCGCTAGGGCACGACCGATCGCCTTGCCCTGCGGATCGAGCACGTCCAGCCTCAGCATGACCTGCACACGCACTTTCATGTCCTTCAGCCTCGATCCGGGTCCATCACGTCGCGCCAGGGCGAGGGGTTTGGCAGCCATTCGGCAAAGCGGAATACCGGTCGACGATCCGACCCGTCGCGGGCCGGCAGGGCGATCAATGCGCTCGACACCGTGCCGTAGCCGTCGGTACGGAAGCGCATCGCGGCGTCGGGCGGCTCGTTCGGGGGCGCTCGAGTGCTGCCGAGCAAAGACTGCCAACCGGACCAGTCGTCGTAATCGGGATCCGGCGTCGGCCACGCCCGGAAGGCCGGCAATGCCAATTCGAGGCGCCGCGTGGCGAGTTCGTCGATATCGCCGGCCGCGATCATCGACAGCCCGTCTCTGAGCGGCTTCAGCTCGACCCTCGGGCCGCCGGCATGGCGCAACCAGAACCCTTGGCTGTCGTCGGCGACGATCAGATTGAAGGTGCGATAGGCCTCGGGGTCGAGATCTGACAACGCCTCGGCGGCGGCGCTTGCGTCGGCATGGTCGAGCGCCTCCAGAACCAGCTCGCCGCGCGACCGTCGGTCGGGCGCCGGCCCCAGCGAGCCGTGGCGGTTGAGCACCGCGGCGGCGACACCCCAGTCGTTGATCCCGAGCCAGGACCCACGGGCGAGCATGTCGAGGCCCGCCACCAGCTCCGGCCGGTCGGGCCAGTGCCGGCCGGGCGGCTTCGACGGACGGTCGATCATCTCGTCGCGATTGGCGCCGATCAGCACCGGCCAGCGATGCCTCGGGCGGCGGAGGATCACCAAGGTGCACATTCACCCTCTGACATCGCTGTCCGGCGGCTGTGGTAAGGTCAATTCCTGACCACCATCTATATGCGCAGATCTCGGGACGAAACGACCATGACCATGTTCGACCAGCGCGAGAAGGAATTCGAGGCCCGCTTCAAGCACGATCAGGAGCTTCAATTCAAGATCACCGCTCGGCGCAACCGGCTCGTGGGGCTATGGGCAGCGCAACACCTGGGCCTTCTCGGGGATACCGCGGAAGCCTATGCCGAACGGGTTGTCCAGGCCCAGCTGCAGCCGGGCGGCAACAGGAATGTCGTCGACAAACTGGCTGCCGACCTCGGCGCCAAGGACCCGACATTCACTGCGGCACGGATCCGCTTTGAGCTCGACCATTTCGCCGAGCAGGCAAAGCGTCAGCTGATGAAGGAGTAGGCCTCCTAGACCGGCCGGTCACCCTTGACCGTCATCCGGTGGCCGGAGCGCGTATGAGGCCAGTAATCCCACATCGCATGGTGCTGTACGCATCGGTTGTCCCAGAACGCGATCGAGTTCTCCTGCCAGCGGAAGCGGCACTGGAACAGCGGGTTCGCCATATGCTCGTATAGGTAATTCAGGATGCCGTCGCTCTCGTCGAGGGGAATGCCGAGGATGCGGCGAGTGAAGCCCTTGTTGACATAGAGCGCCTTCTTGCCGGTCACCGGGTGGGTGCGCACGACCGGGTGTTCGGCGCGCGGGTATTCGGGTTTGTCGGCGATGCCGTAATTCGCGTACTGGCCGCGATAGTGCTCGCCGTCATGGACCGCTTTCAGCCCGTCGAGATAGGTCTTCATCCGGTCCGACAATGCGTCGTAGGCGGCGTACATGCTGGCGAACAAGGTGTCGCCGCCATGCGGCGGGCATTTGCGAATGTAGAGGATGCTGCCCATCGGCGGCTCGGTGTCGCACGACACGTCGCTGTGCCAGCCCTCGCCGTTGGCGCGCGGCGAATCCTTGTCGGCGTGGATAATCATCAGCTCGGGATGGCCGGGCTCGTGCGGCGCCGCAGGATGGAGGTGGAGATCCCCGAACAAGCGTCCAAACGCCAGGTGCTGGTCGTCGGTCAGGTGCTGGTCGCGGAAGAAGATCACCAGGTTTTCCGCCAGCGCGCGATGGATCTCGTCGAGGGTGCGGTTGCCGAGCGGCTGCGCCAGGTCGACCCCGCCGATCTCGCCGCCGATGATCGGCGTCAGCTTGTCGACGGTGATCGTGTCGTAAGGCCCGCCCTCCTCGACGTTGTATTTGATGCGGGGACCATCGCGGCGGCGCAGCAGGCTCATCTGGTTCCTCCTGTAACGGAGCTATTCGCCGAAGACCCGGCGAAAGATCGTGTCGACATGCTTTAGATGATAGGCGGTATCGAACAGCCCGTCGATCGTATCGGGATCGAGCAGCCGCGCGATCTTGGGATCCTGTTTGAGGAGGTCGGAGAAGCGGCCTCTGCCGTCCCATGCGGCCATGGCATTTCGTTGGACCGCGCGATAGGCGTCCTCGCGGCTCATGCCGGCCTGGGTCAACGCGAGCAGCACGCGCTGCGAGTCGACAAGCCCGCCGAGTGAATCGAGGTTGGCCGCCATCCGCTCCGGATCGACGATCATCCGATCGATCACTCCGGCCAATCGATCGAGCGCGAAATCGAGCGTCGTCGTCGCATCGGGCGCGATGAACCGCTCGACCGAAGAGTGCGAGATATCGCGCTCGTGCCAGGTCACGACGTTTTCGAGGGCCGGGATCACCGTCGAGCGGATCACGCGCGACAACCCGGTCAGGTTTTCGGCCAGCACCGGGTTGCGCTTGTGCGGCATGGCCGAAGAGCCCTTCTGCTCGGGCGCAAAAAATTCCGACGCCTCGCGCAACTCGGTGCGCTGCAGATGCCGCAGCTCGGTGGCGAACCGCTCGATCGCCGCGGCAATCAGCGCTAGCGCAATGAAGAACGCGGCGTGCCGGTCGCGCGGGATGATCTGGGTCGAAATCGGCTCGGGTTCGAGACCGAGCTTCTTCGCGACGTACTCCTCGACGCGCGGGTCGATATTCGCGAAGGTCCCAACAGCACCCGAGATCGCACAGGTCGCGATCTCCTTGCGCGCGGCGACGAGGCGGCCGCGGTTGCGAGCGAACTCGGCGTAATGCCCCGCGAGCTTCAGGCCGAACGTTGTCGGCTCGGCATGGATGCCGTGGCTGCGCCCAACGGTCGGCGTCAACTTGTGTTCGAACGCGCGCTTCTTGAGCGCTGCCAGCACCGCGTCGAGGTCGGCGAGCAGCATGTCGGCAGCTTCGGTCAGCTGCACCGCGAAGCAGGTGTCGAGCACGTCGCTCGACGTCATGCCCTGGTGGACGAAGCGTGATTCGGGCCCGACGTGCTCGGCGAGGTTCGTGAGAAATGCGATCGTCTCGTGATGGATCTCGCGCTCGATGTCGCGGATGCGCGCGACTTCGAAAGCCCCGCGCTCGCGCACTGCTTTTGTCGTGCCCTTGGGGATGACGCCGAGCTCTTCCTGAGCCTCGCAGGCATAGGCCTCGATATCGAGCTGGATGCGAAAATAGTTCTCCGGCTCCCAGATCTCGGCCATTTGCGGACGGCTGTAGCGCGGGATCATGATGTGACCGATGCTTACGATGGCAGCATGCCGACCGGATCGTACCCCAGCCGCTCGAGTGCCGGGAGCATATGCGGCGGCACTGGAGCGGTGATTTCGAGCGACGGGCGGGCGGGATAAAGCGGCAACGTGATCGATCGGGCGTAGAGCTTAAGCGCCTCGCCGCTGTGTCGATCCCCATAAACGGTATCGCCGATGACCGGGCAGCCGAGCGTCGCGCAATGGACGCGAAGCTGATGCGTACGGCCGGTGCGCGGCCGCAGCTCGAGCCAGGCGCAGCCGCCTTCGGCAGCGAGGAGCCGATAATCGGTCACCGCCCGCTGGCCGCCGGAATCGACGACCATCCGCCATCCGGTGCCGCGGGTCAGTTTCTTCAGCCCGATCTCGATCCGGCCCTCTGCCTCGGATGGCCGGCCATCGACCACAGCCCAATAGACCTTCTCGACGAGCCCGCCTGAAAAAAGCGCGCCGAGCCGGCGCAGCGCCTTCGGATGCCGGCCGAGCACGAGACAGCCGCTGGTGTCGCGGTCGAGCCGATGGGCGAGCGCCGGCGGATATGGCAGACCGAAACGCAGCGCATCGAAGCCGCTTTCGAGATCCGGACCACCGCCGGGACCGGGGTGCACGGCAATCCCCGCAGGCTTGTCGATGACCAGGATCAACCCATCCCTGTACAAAACACGGTCTGCGAGCATACCCCTCACTCTCCCGCTGAGGCGGGTCCCTCCCGCTCCCCGCAATGCGGGGAGAGGGCCGGGTAGAGGGGCAACGGCCGACCGACCATTACTCCGCCGCTTCACGAGCAGCCGAAGAGGTTCGGAAGCGCTCGCGCAGCGCATCCCACTCGTCGGCGCCAAAACGCCGGAACATATCCGGCACCGTCATCTCCTTGATCGGCGGGGGATGACGATGGGTCGCCTTCAGCTCCGACAGCATCTTGTCGCAGATGCCGACGACGCTCTTGATCAAGAGGCCCGGCACGATCGCCAGCTTGTAGCCGAGCGCCTCGGCGTGCCGCAGGTCGATGTCGGGCGTCTTGCCGCCGCGCACGACGTTGAGCAGGCACGGTCCATTGACGAGGCGGGGCACCGCGGCGATTTCATCCTCGGTCTGCGGCGCCTCGACGAAAGCCATATCGGCGCCGGAAGCCAGGGCAGCGTTGACGCGGGCTATCGCCTCTTCGAAGCCGGCGACGGCGCGCGCGTCGGTGCGCGCGATAATCACGAAATTCCCGTCGCGACGGGCGGCGATGGCGGCGCGGATCTTTGCCAAATAATCCTCGCGCGAGATGATCTCTTTGCCTTCGAGATGACCACATTTCTTCGGGAATTCTTGATCCTCGATGTGGATTCCCGCGACGCCGCAGCGCTCAAATTCGCGCACGGTGCGAAACACGTTGAGCTCGTTGCCGTAGCCGGTGTCGGCATCGGCGACCACCGGCACTTCGACTGCGGCGGCAAAACGCCCGGCATTGGCGACCATTTCCGACATCGTAACGAGGCCGAAATCGGGGTATCCCAAACTTGCCGCCGTACCGGCACCCGTCATGTAGACGGCGGCGAAACCGGCCTGCTCGATCAGCTTGGCGGTAATGCAGTCGTAAGCGCCCGGCGCCACGATTATCCCGTCCCGCTGCAGCAATGCGCGGAAACCGCTACTCTGCGTCATCTTTCCCTCCGTTCGACCGGTTCGAACGAAGCTAGGCCCTACCCCGCCGTTTCGTCCAGCCCGTCCGCACACCCGTCGCTTGATAGCACCGGCAGGCTTCAGGCGGAGCGAAGGAGACCACCGATGTACGCATTTAGCTTGACGACCGAACAGCAATTCGACCCAAAAAGCACGTGGAAAGAGTGGCTCGGCACCAGCGGCGAAGGGGATGTCACGATCGCCTGCTGGGAACCGGGCCAGACGAGCCCTTATCACTGCCACCCGACGCCACCGAGATCTACTTCTGCTTCGAGGGCGGCGGCACGATGCGGACCCCGAGCGAAACGATCGCGCTCGAACCGGGAACGTTTGTCATCCACCCACGCGGCGAGCTGCACGAATACGCCAACGGCCCTGTGCGTACCCTGCTGTTCCGCGTACGCTATGGTCGGGAGATGTCCGGCCGGACCAAAGAATGGCCGAGCAACCCGAACTGGACTGCACGTCCCGAGGACCTCGAATACTTCATACAGAACGCGGTTGGCTAGTGTCCCCGGTCAGGTTCTCGCATGCCTGCGCCCTTGGTAGAAAAGCCCCTATTGTGTCAACGGAGTGCCAGAACTCCGAAAGGTGGCGACAGTTGGTGTTGCGCCCATGGTCTCCGCTGATATTGGTTCCACCATGACGGACGCGACGCCGGCCCGTTTCATGTCCAGCTCGTCGGCGGCCCGCGGCGAAAGATCGATGATAAATCGCCGGGTCCTTGGGCCTCGGTCGTTGATTTTGACGATCACCGAACGGCCGCTGTCGAGATTCGTCACCTTGGCATAGGAGGAGAGGGGCAGCGTGCGATGCGCGGCGGTGGCAGTGACGGCGTCCAGGCGCTCGCCAGTCGAGGTATAGCCGCCGACAAAGTTATACCAAGCCGCTTTGCCAATCTCTCTGGCTCCGAGCCCCCGCGCAGGAGCAAGATAAGAGTCGGCCGCACCACCGTTGTCATGAGCGACCCGGGGCGAGAACGCGTGCCGATCCCGCGGCGGCGCGGCGTGATGCGTCGCGTATCGCGCAAGGTATCGGCTGTGCGCGCCCCGGCTCGAAGCCGGTTGTCGTTTGACGGTCTGCGGTTCGCCCTTTTGGGGTTTGGCGCCATGCGGCTGGCCGGGATGGTGGCACGTGAGCTTTTCCGGGGTTTTTGCCATCGCACCGGCGGAGATCACCAGAAACGCGAGAGAAATACCGATCGTTCGGCGCATGTGCATCCGGCATAGTCTCCTTTTTGCTGCGCATCCCCTTGTGCTGGGGAAGCACGATCACGCGGCCATTCCAATGGTATTGGATGGGCTGGGGGATGCAGATCGGTGTCGTCCCGGATTGTTGCCGACGCATCCGGGTAGGACAGGGAGGAACAGAGCAAGCTAAACAGGGTAAAAAGGCAATGTCAACACCATCTGCACCTTGCGCGGCGACCATCGTTTTCCGGACTCTCATCGGCTCAGCTAGGCTGAGAGAGGCGACCCTAGACGCGTTGCTCGTATACCGGCTAATTATTATTAGAGATTGCGAGTTTTATTGTAAGACATCTTGGATTTTAATGGGTCTCAAAAACGAAAGTGCCGAGACCAAAATCGCGGTTTCGGCCTTTTGTTAACGAATTGTCGCGCGCCGAGGGCCGCTGCGCCCGGTTATTTGGGACCAACGGCGCTCGCACCGCCTCGCGCGACTTCTCGCCCGGCATCCCGAGAGACAGCGAAAGTCCCGGAAAAGACGGTAACCGGCGACTGTGCACCGCCATGGTTGCGGGACTATGATCCCCTGATGCGCAGCGTAATATATCAGTCGACGACCAAATCGGGAGGTCGGCATGGCTCTTGCCGTCGCGATCCAGATGGATCCGATCGACACGATCAACATCGACGCGGATTCGACCTTTGCGCTCGCCCTCGAGGCGCAGGCGCGCGGGCACGCCCTGTTCCACTATCTGCCCGACGCGCTGACCCTTCGCGACGGGCGGCTGCACGCCCGCGGCCGGCCTCTCGAGGTCGCCCGGCGTCATGGCAACCATCATCGCTTTGGTGGCTATGAAGAGCTCGATCTCGCCGGGGTCGACGTGATCCTGATGCGCCAGGACCCGCCCTTCGACATGGCCTACATCACGGCGACGCATTTGCTCGAGCTCTTGCCGCAAGACGGGCCGCTCGTCGTCAACAACCCGGCCGCGGTGCGCAATGCGCCCGAGAAGCTCTTCGTGCTGCGGTTCAGAGAGCTGATGCCGCCGACACTGCTCACCCGCGACCGCGACGAGATCCGCGCCTTCTGGAAGGAGCACGGCGACGTCATTCTAAAGCCGCTTTTTGGCAATGGCGGGGCCGGGGTGTTCCGGCTGCGGCCCGGCGACGAGAACCTGACCGCGTTGTTGGAGATGTACGAGCAGATCCAGCGCGAGCCGGTGATGGTGCAGCGCTACGTGCCCGAGGTCCGCCAGGGCGACAAGCGCATCATCCTCGTTGAAGGCGAGGCCATGGGTGCCGTCATGCGGGTACCCCCGGAGGGCGAGGCGCGCGCCAACCTGCATGTCGGAGCCCGCCCGGAGCGGACCGTGCTGCGCCCTCGCGACCGCGAGATCTGCGCCGCAATCGGACCGACGCTGCGCGCCCAAGGGCTCGTCTTTGTCGGCATCGACGTGATCGGCGACTGGCTGACCGAGATCAACGTCACTTCACCGACCGGCATCCAGGAGATCGCGCGGCTTGACGGTGTGGAGATCGCGCCGAAGATCTGGGACGCGATCGAAGTCCGGCTGGCCGATCGCGCCGAGCGCCGCCCGGCATGAAATCAAACTGCGAAGGACCTTTACGATGACCGATACGCGCAATGTCCTCGGCGAGCCGCTCGCCGAATGCTGCAGCAAGCCGATGACCGGATTTTATCGCGACGGCAGCTGCAACACCGGACCCGAGGATGTCGGGGTGCACACGGTGTGCACCAAGGTCGACGCCGCGTTTCTGGCGTTTTCGCAATCGGCCGGCAACGATCTGTCGACGCCGGTTCCCGCCTTCGGCTTTCCCGGCCTCAAGCCGGCCGATTGCTGGTGCCTGTGCGCCGAACGCTGGAAGGAAGCGTTCGAGGCCGGCAAAGCGCCAAAGGTCAGGCTGACGGCGACGCATGAGGCGACCCTCGAGGTCGTCCCGCTCGAGTTGCTCAAACGCTACGCGATCGATCTGAGCTGAGGCGGAGAGCGATGCCGGAGATCGGACTATTCGAGGCGATCTATTCGGCGCGATCGCTGCGCCGCCTCAAACCGGATCCGGTCCCCGAGGAGCTAATCACCAAAGTCCTCGATGCGGGGATCCGCGCTCCTTCGGGCGGCAATGCTTAGAACTGGGCGTCGTCGTGCGCGATCCCGAGCAGCGGCAGAAGCTCGGCGCGATCTATCCCAAGGCCTCCGACATCGCCGAGGCGATGTATGCCGCCCGCGGTCGCCCCCCGCACCTGACGGAGCGGCAGTTTGCCCGCCTGATGGCCACCGGATCCCACCTCTGGCGGCATATGGGCGAGGCACCCGTGCTCCTCCTCCCGTGCGGGCGCCGCCCAGTCTTGCCGCCGCGCGAGGCGCTGGCACCCGATATCGCCGCCTGCTGGGAATGCGAGGTAGCTTACGTCGAGCGCATCCGCGGAGCCAGTCCGGCAGTGCAGAACATCATTCTCGCCTGCCGCGCCCTCGGCCTCGGCACCGTCATCACCACCAACCAATCCGCTGCGAGGACGAGGTCAAGGCGCTGCGCGGCACCCCCCAAGGAGGTCTCGACCTTTGCTTTGATGCCGATCGGCTGGCCGCTCGACCGATTCGGGCCTTTGACCCGCCGCCCGCTCGCCGAGGTAGCCCACGCCGACCGCTGGGAAACCGCCTAGCTTGGCTGATTGCGCGCCACCCGCCAACCGCTCTAAACCGAAAGTTAACTCCTGGCGGTTTTCGTTTTGCCGGGTCGTGTATTTATGGTATGAACATAACAGGAACATAGAGGCGCGGTTATTGAATGGACATAGGCGTCCTCATCGGTATCGCCGCGTTGCTCTCCGCGGCGGCCGCGCTTGCCGGCGTCGCGCTCGGGCGTCACCTTTGGCCGGCAACCCGAAGGAGCGACGCGGTTGCTCTGATGGCCCGCGAAATAGAGATAGCGCGCCTCACCGAGGAAAGCCGCGAGCTGCGCAGCCGCACCGATCAGCTCGAAACCGAGCGCCGGGCGGCCGTTTCGGAGGCAAAAGCGGCGGCCACCGAAGTGGCGCGGCTGACGGAGCGAGAGAAAGCTCTCTCCGAGAGGATCGCCGCCCAAGCCACGCAGCTCGGCGACATGCAAAAGCAGCTCACTACCGAGTTCGAGAACATCGCGAACCGGGTTCTCAAGGCCAATGCATCCGTGCTGTCGGAGAGCTCGCACAATACATTAGCGGCCGTTCTCGATCCGCTGCGTGAGCGCATTCGGGATTTTCAGAACAAGATTGAAAGCACTTACGAGAGCGAGGCGCGTGAGGTCCTTTCCCTCAAGGAGCAGATCAAGCTGATCGTCGAAACGAGCCACGCCATTGGCACCCAAGCTGACGGCCTCGCCAAGGCATTACGCGGAGATTCGCAATTGCTCGGCCGGTGGGGCGAATTGGCCCTCGAACGCATCCTCGAGGCAGCGGGCCTGATGGAAGGCCGGGAGTACATTTCGCAGGGGCGCGGGCTGGGGTTGAAGAGTGACGCTGGCGGGAGCCAGAGGCCGGACATTATCGTGATGCTTCCGGAGCAGCGAACGATGATCATCGATTCGAAGGTTCCGCTCTCCGGTTACGAGCGTTTGATCGCCGCCCAGGAGGAGGCGGACCGGCTCGCCGCCGGAGACCGATTCGTGCGAGACGTCAAGGCGCATATCGACGACCTCGCCGCCAAGCGGTACCAGGACAACGGGAAGCTCACGGCGCATGATTGCGCGCTGATGTTCGTGCCGATCGAGGGGGCGCTCGCCGCCGCTCTCGCGCGTGAGGGCGAGTTGTTTACCTATGCGTGGGATCGCCGGGTGGTACTGGTCGGCCCTTCTACCCTTTTGATGACGATGCGCACGGTCGCCTCGATCTGGCGGTACGAGTTGCAAGGGCAGAATGCGCAGGAAATCGCTCGTTTGGCCGGCGAGTTGTGCGACAAGGTGAGCCTCAGTCTCGACGATTTGAATTGCGTCGCAGAAAAGATCACCGCGGCATTGAATACTCACAACGAGGCGGTGAAGCGGCTCTCCACCGGCCGAGGCAATGTGCTATCCCTCGGAGCTCGCATGCGGGACTTGGGGGTCAAGACCAAACGCCCGATGCCGGCAATGCTGGTCGATGGCGGGGTGATCGGGCCAACCACCGAGGAATTCGCCGAGGCTCGGCTCGACGACCGGGCGAATACGAGCGCCCCTCGCACTGCAGCCGACTAAAACCGATTAAGGCTCCTGCACTGCCGGCGGCGAGCGCCCCGTAGAGGTGGTTCTTCGTCGCAGCTGCAGCCGGGCCGATCTCCCGCGTCTGTATTGAATGATGCGAATACATTTTACAATAATCATTTCAACTACAACAGGAAAACATATCGAAAATTGATTCTCGAATGATGTGTTACGCATCGATTCGCAGATGTCACACTGGTGCCATAAAGGCATACTCATTATTCGATCTCACCGTACATTCACACTTTACAGTAAATCAGCGTGATTTAGGGCGTATCGCTTGGTGGGAAGCGACCAAGCGGCCCATCTGTCTAGGTTTGAGCTTCTCGGGAGGGTGTGAAGATGATCAGCCGCAATCAACCGGACACAGCAGGTCTAGGGACTTTACCCGCGGTCGTCCTAGGGTCGGCGTTCCTCAAGGGAGCAGAGATCTGGATCAACGCCCAGGGCGAGATTCTTTCCGCCATGGAAACTGCTATGGCAGATTGGATGAGACGCCGGCACAAGGCGTTAGATACCTGGTCGCGTTCTCTCAAAAAGATGTGGGAGTGCCGAGACCCCGGCGATTTCGTGCAGACGCAGCAAGATTGGCTGTGCGACGCCGTTCGGCTGACCGCTTCTGACATTCGCGCGCTGGCTGGCGATACCACGGCTTTGACGAGGCAGCTGAGCACCGGGGTCGAGAAGACCGTCGGCAGCGCTGCTGACGAGATCCTCAAGACGCGCAGAGGGAGATCGGAAACGGGCGGGAGCCAGGCAATAGAGCGTGTAGCTGCCGAATAGGTGACCTCCGTGGTCTCAGTGAGGCCCGCAGGTCGCCGTTCACGCAACCGCTTAATCCAACCGAACCCGCGGTCTAACCGGAGTCAGAGCGAAAGATGACCTATTCGATCTCTTATAACGATGGGTTGGTGAATGGGACGAAGAGGAGGCGCGAACAGGGTTTCACTCGGATAGAAACCTTCCGAACCGAGCACGAGGCCCTCAATAGGGCATCCCGGCTATTGGACGAGGGGACGCACCACGCGATTTCGGTCTGCGACAGTTCCGGCAATGTGCTCTGCGGCGTGCGTCTCCAACTCAAGTTGGGTTTTTCCGCGGAGTAGGGCCTGGGACCCGATGGCACTGCGAGCTGGGCCGGTGGGTGCCACCCCAAGCTCATGCCTCGCAGCGCGAGCCACTGTTGGCAGCCGCAGGTGAAGGGCCGGAGTCGGTTCGCCCGGTCCAGCTCGGCGCGTGCCGCCCTCTAAAATTAGGCAAACCGAGGGGTACAGGGCCTCCCGGTTTGCCTAGCCTCGGCTACGCGGCGTGGAGCAGTTCCAGATACTCCTCGTAGACCGTCATGTTCTTGCCGAAGGAGATCGCCGCGGCCTGCGCGCCGCAGACGAGATGCATCCAGCGCCAGGGCTCGCGGGTAGTGTGGAATTCTTCGACGATCGCTTGGTGATGCTTGAAGGCGTGCATCTCAGTGAAGTTGTCGTGGCACACGATCTCGGCCAGACGCGCGATAAACGCCCGCGGGTCGTAGCCGGACTTCACATACTGCGTGGCCAGGTTGACCGTGTCCTTGACCTCCGGCACCGCCCGCATCAGGCCCAGATTGGTGACCGTGGACCAATCGGTCGGCGGCTGGTTGTAGATGCTGTGCTGGATCGCGTCGAGTAGCTCCTCCTGCGTGCGCGGCGGCAAGGCGGCGACCGCGGCCATATCGGGCTGCGGATGCGGTTCCATGCGCATCGCGGTCGACCGGATCTCGGGGCCCGACTGCCAGGTCAACAGCAGCAGCAGCTTGTTCTTGAGACTGATCCCGTCGAGCCGCAGCAGCCAGCGCCGCAGATTGACGCTGGTATGCAGGTGAACATCCATCGGATTGCCGCCGAGCGAGCGCAGGAAGAGGCCGGCGGCCCCGATCGACAGTGCCTCGCCCGCACCCTCCAGGGAAATCCCCCCGGCCAAGGCCTTGGCCATTAGCACTGGAATATCGGCAAAGACGTCGACGGCCGCGATCGCCTCTCCGAGCTCGCCGATCACCGCCGTTTCATCCTCGCCGGTCCGCTGGCGGTAGATGCGCTTCAGCAGCCCGTGCTCCTCGATCAGCGCTTCGATCGCGGGGATCGGCGAGGGCATCGGATTGTTCGGGGCGACGGGGTTACGGGTCACAAACCGCACCACCGGGCGCATCACGACCGGGAAAAGCTCCTTGTCGAGAACCCCCGTCTCGAAGGCGCGCCACACCGTGCCGGGGAACATGAAGTAATGGTCATCGTGAAAATTTTTCGGGATCGCCACGCTCATCAAGAGATCGAAGATCTCTGTCTTTGGCGCGTTTTGCCAGAGCCACTGGAAGAGATGGTCCGACTTGTTCCACTCGCCGCGCGTGACCGCCATCAGAAAGGCCGCCTTGTTCGCCTCGACACCGCCCTCATCGAGCGGCGTAAACTCCAGCAGCTGATACGGCCCCATCGCCGGATGGTTGATGTGCTTGTTGGTGAGCGCCACGTGTTGCAGCACCGGGACGAAACGCTGCTCGCCCTCCAGGCGATCGACTGTCTTCGAGATCGCGTAGAGGCCTGCCAACGGGTGTAGCGAGCCGCCGTGATGACCCGGCGGCATGTCGGTAGAGCGGATCACCGCGAGGGCCGAGGCCGTCAAAACGGTCTGCGTCGGTACCCCGGCACGCAGCTTGTCCAGGGTGCGATCGAGAATCTCGCTTGGGGGCGTGTCCTCGATAAATTGGACCAACGGTTCGATAGTGTCGGGAAACCGGACACGTTGCGGCATCGGCATGGTGGGTTCTCCTTAAGTACGGTCCTGTTATTCTGCTGTTTTTCACTCTCTCGGTGGCGCCCCTTTCCCGGCTTGCGGGTTGGCATCGGGGATAATGCGCACAGTATCAATGGAGAGGAGCAAAATGAATCGGGGTAAAAATGCATCGGAGCTATTCGCTGGAAGCCGCCCTCTACCTCTCCGCTTGCGCGTCGCGGTAGCTCGGGTGCAAAGGAAGGCCAGTCAGCCGATAGTCGGCGCGGCGTCGTCGATCAAAAGCTGCACCGCGTCGCCGCCGCGCCACCCGTCGCGACGCAGATGACCAGCGACGTGGACCGTGGCACCACGCGTCTCGGCGAGGAATTGGCCGAGCGGTGTCCCGGTGGCCCGGAAAACGATTGCCCGTAGCCGGGCTGTGTCGAGCGGATCGGCCAATGTGCAACGCAGATGCCCGTTCCCGACGGCCTCGGTGTGCACGACGCG
>Ga0310914_10000708_pt1 | contig 20204 bp, 20 predicted proteins | sample GREbulkMGAN108_FD_203450 | JGI IMG/M metagenome (GOLD analysis project Ga0310914, IMG submission 203450) | Lab enrichment of tropical soil microbial communities from Luquillo Experimental Forest, Puerto Rico - GRE.bulkMG.AN108 | ecosystem: Environmental > Terrestrial > Soil > Tropical forest >... | reverse complement strand
ATCATTTACCGCTTCAGCATCTGCCGATAGTTTATTTTTTATGGGCAGCGGAGAAAATATTGACGAACCAATCGCAGCTCACGGACCCTTTGTTATGAATACAGAAACCGAAATTATGCAAGCTTTCAGAGATTATCAAATGGGTAAAATGGGTGTATTAATTGAAGAATAAAAACAAAACATAAATCAATCATTTAAAAAAAACAAATTATGGCAACTTACAAAATCGACACAGCACACAGCGAAATCACATTCAAAGTAAAGCACCTGATGATTACAAACGTAACGGGAAGTTTTACAAAATTTGATGCAACATTAGAAGCGGGAAAAGAAGATTTTACCGATGCAAAAGTTTCTTTCGATGCAGATGTAACCAGTATCAGCACTAACAACACAGACCGTGATACACACTTAAAGAGTGATGATTTCTTTTCTGCAGAAAAATTCCCTTCATTAAATTTCGTATCAACTTCATTGAAACAAATTGACGGAAGCGACTATAAATTAGCCGGAGACCTTACTATTAAAGGCGTTACCAAGCCGGTTGAATTAAATGTTGAATTTGGCGGCACAGCAACAGATCCTTGGGGGCAGTCAAAAGCCGGTTTTGAAGTTTCAGGAAAAATTAAAAGAAGTGAATTTGGTTTAACATGGAATGCTGCAACAGAAGCAGGTGGTGTAATGGTTAGTGATGAAGTTAAATTGCAATTCAACGTTCAATTTATTAAACAAGCATAAATTAAAATAATGAAATACGTTAGTTTAATTCCAACATATTTACTGGCATTGATATTTGTTATTTTTGGTTCAAACTTTTTCTTACACTTTATTCCAATGCCTCCGTCAGAGCCGGGCAATGCCGGTACTTTCGCAGGTATTTTATATTCAACAGGGTTTTTAACTGTTGTAAAAGCAATGGAAATAGTTTTCGGAATCATGCTTTTCATCAATAAAACAAAACCATTGGCTCTTTTATTAATTGCGCCTATTGTTGTAAATATATTATTGTTCGAATTGTTGATTGCTAATAAACCGGGCATTGGTATTTTAATATTTGTATTAAATACTTTCGCTATTTATCAAAATAGAAAATTTTATTTGCCAATTATTGCATCTAAAAAAGCAGCATAATAAATTTATCTTCACAAAAGTTTGTGAGCAATCTGTATAAAAAGAATTCATGAATATATCAATTGTATCAGGCAGTCCGAGAAAAAACAGTGTTACTTTCAGAGTTGCATTATTTCTTAAAAAATTACTGGAGACAAAAACAGAACACGCTGTTGAGATTATTGATGTAAGAAATTACAACGTGCCTCCAATGTTGCAGGAAGTAATCAGCTCCGTTGATAATGCACCGGAAGATCTAATAATTCTGGCAGAAAAAATGTTTGCGACAGATGCATTTATTTTAGTAACACCGGAATTTAACGGCAGTTATACACCGGCATTAAAAAACCTGTTCGATCATTTTCCAAAACAGGTACATAAAACATTTGCCATTGCAACAGCGTCTCCTGGCCCAATGGGCGGTATGCGGGCCACACAGCAAATGCAATTACTAATAAATGCTTTATTTGGAATCGGATCTCCTTATATGTTAGTAGTAGGTGGTGTTGAAAAGAAATTTGATGCAGAAGGCAATCTGCTCGATCATTCGTTCCAAAATATGATCGACACATTTATTCATGAATTTTTATGGTTGGCACAAAGTGTGAAACCGGAATTAAAATCGGCATATAATTAACTTTGAAAAAAGTGGCGGAGTTGTAACTTCGCCACTTTCTTTTTATTACCACCTCATGAGCGACGAAATTAAACACGAATGCGGTCTTGCTTTTGTTAGACTGCGAAAACCTTTTTCTTATTATCTGCAACAGTACGGATCGGCAATGTATGGCTTAAACAAATTGTACTTGTTAATGGAAAAACAGCACAATCGTGGCCAAGACGGAGCCGGAATTGCTACTGTTAAATTAAATGTAGAGCCGGGATACCCTTTTTTATACCGTTTAAGAAGTAATGCCAATCAGCCAATAGCTGATTTGTTTTTTAAAATAGGTCAGGAAATTGCAGATCTTGAAAAATATCAACCGGATATCAAAAAACATCCGGGTTTAATGAAAGGCCATTTGCCTTTTATGGGCGAATTATTAATGGGGCATTTACGTTATGGCACACAGGGAAAAAACAATGTAGAATTTTGTCATCCCTTCATAAAAAGAGATATTCAACCGGGAAGGAATATTGCATTGGCCGGAAATTTTAATTTAGTAAATACAGACGAATTGTACGATCTGTTGAATATTACTCCGGGAGAATTTCAAAAACAAAGTGATTTAGCTGCAATGATGGAAGTAATTCATTATTTCTTAGTGAAAGAAGATGAAGCACATCCTAACGATGCAGATCTTTCCATCGTTTTAAAAAAATCTGCTCCTTTATTTGATGGAGGTTATACCATTGGCGGTTTAATTGGCAACGGGCACAGCTTTGTAATGCGTGATGCACATGGCATACGCCCCGCTTATTATTATATTAATGATGATTTTATTGCTGCAGCCAGCGAACGTGCTGCTCTTAGAACTACTTTTAATGTTGGAGAAAATGAAGTAATGGAACTAATGCCGGGCAAAGCAATTATTGTGGATGATGAAGGCAATTATAAAATTGAACAAATTCTTGAACCGAAAGAAAGAAGAGCATGTTCTTTTGAAAGAATATATTTCTCCCGTGGCAGCGACGAAAAAATTTACCGCGAAAGGATTGCATTAGGTTATCATTTAAGTAAACGTGTTTTAGAAAATATCAGTTACGATTTAAAAAACACGATTTTCTCCTATATTCCAAACACCGCGGAAGTTGCATTTTATGGTTTGGTAAAAGGAATGGAAGATTATTTGAATAAAAGAAAAGTTGATCGCATTTTAAGTTGGGGCAACGGAATTGATCCCGAAAAATTAAGTGAAGTTGTAAACAGAAAAATACGCCAAGAAAAAATTGCTATCAAAGATGTAAAACTGCGAACTTTTATTACAGAAGATAGTAGCCGCAATGAAATGGTGCAACACGTTTACGATATTACTTATGGCACCGTTAGAAAAAATGAAGATACTTTGGTGGTGATTGATGACAGCATTGTACGCGGCACAACTTTAAAAGAAAGTATTGTGCGAATGCTGGCCCGTTTAAGCCCTAAAAAAATTATTGTTGTTTCTTCTGCTCCACAAATCCGCTATCCGGATTGCTACGGAATTGATATGAGTAAAATGGGTGATTTTATTGCATTTCGTGCTGCTTACGAATTAATTAAAGAACGTAGTATGCAAGATTTATTAGTTGAATTATTGGATAAATGCAAAGATCTGCAACGCAATAATCAATTACATGTTGAAAATGTTGTTCGCCAATTATACAAACCATTTACAACAGAAGAAATTTCATTGAAAATTGCCGAATTAATTACACCACCCGAAATAATTATTCCGGTTGAAGTGATTTATCAAAATATTGAAGACTTGCACGAATCTTGTCCAACTAATACCGGCGACTGGTATTTTACAGGTAATTACCCAACACCCGGCGGCAACAAGGTTTGTAATAAAGCATTCATGAATTTTATGGAAGGGAAAAATGTAAGAGGGTATTAGAATAAGTACGAAATACGAGTTTAGATTTGAGTATGAAACAATTACTTATTATTCGTCATGCAAAAAGCAGTTGGGATTTTTCTGTGATGAACGATTTTGACCGTCCGTTAAACGAACGTGGCCACGCCGATGCTCCAAAAATGGCAAAAAGATTACTCGACAAAAAAATAGATATTGATGCCTTTATTAGCAGTGCCGCTAAACGTGCATTAACCACCGCAACATATTTTGCCGAAACTTACGATGTAAAAAAGAAAGACATTATTAAAGTGGACGAATTGTATCATGCACCGGTTAAAATGTTTTATACTGTTATTACAACTATTAACAACAAGTATAATACGGTTGCCATTTTTTCTCACAACCCGGGCATAACAGATTTTGTAAACGAACTTACCGATACGTCTATTGATAATATGCCTACCTGCGGCATTTATGCCATTGCAATAAATACAAACGACTGGAAAAATTTTCGCACAGCAGGAAAAGATTTTTTGTTTTTCGATTATCCGAAAAATGTTCAGTAAACAACAAAGTGTACAAGTGTGCGACGCAACAGGAGCGTCTTGCTTTTACAACAGCCGGATAAACAATTTTTTAAGTACTTTTTTTCCGGTTTACTAAATACACACCACTGAATATTAATACGGCAGAAACTATTTTATACATATTTAAATGCTCGCCCATTAGTACTATGGCAACAATAGCCGCAAATACGGGTTGCGTATAAATGTAACTTCCGGTGGCAGATGCACCAATTACGGCAATGCCATAAATGTTAAACAGGTATGCTACAAATGTGGCTCCTATACAAATGAGCAGCAATGTAAGCCAGTGGCCTGTTTGAAAGGTTTGCCATGGTGTATGCATAAACGATGGTAGCGCAAACGGCAACATAATAATAAAGCCAAAAGTAAATATCCACCGGATGATGCTTACCGGGCTGTATTCCTGCATTAACGGCCTTACCAACACCATATAGAATGCGTAAGAAATAGCGTTTAACAAAATCATTAAATCGCCCCACAAAACATTTTTTCCAATATGCGAACTATCTTTCATTAGAATTAAAATAGCGGCACCGGATACGCCTAAAACCAGTCCTGTTATTTTAGGTAAGCTTAGCCTTTCTTTTAAAACCCATGCTGCAATAAATGTTATAAAGATGGGCGTTCCCAGCGATAGTAACGATGCATGAATAGATGTTGTTAACGATAACCCTTTTACAAATAATAACTGATTAAATACGACACCCGTTAAAGCACAGACAATAAAACGCAGTATATGCTTTTTTTTAATAGCAATTTTAGACGGATTAAAAAGATACAAAACCCAGAATAAAATAAGTGCCGTTGAAACCCTTGCCATATTTAATGCAATAGGTTGAATATGCGACGGTACAACAAATTTCATAGCTGCATAATTTATACCGAATAAAAAGTTTGTTGTTAAAACCGCCAGGTGTGCTTTTGTATTTGCTTGCATGATTTGGCTGCAAAATAAAAACTTTATACGTTAGATAACAACTGCTGCAACTTTTGTTGATTAAAAACGGGGAATGAAATATTGCTGTAATTAAAGCCTGCGGCTTGTTGCATAACATCAGCCAAATTAAAATTGTTTTGTTGTACACAAAAACACAAATGTTGTTGCTGCAATTTTTCGGCTAAATATTCTTGTTCCGTTTGCCCCGGCGTTGGAATAAGAATAGACTTTTTTCGAAGTGATAAAATTTCCATTACTGTGGTGTAACCACTTCTTGCAATAATGTATTCGCTTTGTTCAAGTGCTTGCTGCAAGCGGTTTCCCGTTAAATGATTTTCTATTACGATATTGCCCGCTGCTTTAATTTGCTCACCGGCTTTTGGTTTACCACGTACCAGCAAAACATTTCCTTTCAGTTTTTCTATATCTTTTAAAATTAGTTTTTCTAAAAATGTTCGCTGTGGTTCCGGGCCGGAAATCACAATACAATAATTATACTTTTCTCCGGTTGTTTGTCTCCATTCAAACCGTGATAATAAGCCTAAGTATTCGGTATTAATTGCCGGAGGCTTTACAGGGTGCGACAATACGCCTGCTGCATTTTTGGTACTGTTAACATCTACAACCCAACAATTAGTAAAACGGTTTATATAACTATAATTTACTTTTTGCACCAATGCATCCAACCATTTAAAAGGTGTTTTAATTTGTAACTGATGTGTTATAAAAATACTTTTTATCCGAGGCGAATAAAATCCAAAACGATTATCGCTGATAATTAAGTCAACTTTTTGATGCTGTAAAAACCGTTGCAACCATTGATGCTCAAATTTTATGGCTGCAATAATTTTAGGTACCTGAGCAATAATTTTAAGCATAAAGTTTTGTGGGTTAACGGCATATTTAATATTGTAACCTTTTAAATATACAATACCCAATTCTGCAAACTCTTGTTGCAATACAATCTTTCCGGTTTCGTTGGTAGCAATAATTACATTCCAGTTAAGTTGTTTAAAAGCTTTAATGATAGGTATACAACGTGTAACGTGCCCCAAACCCCAATCGAGCGGAGCAATTAAAACAGTTGGTATGTTAAATTCTTTCTCCAAATATTATCCGTTCTAATTTTTTTAAAGGAAAACCCTAATTTAGTTTATAAGTTATGAAATTGAGATTAAACAAAATATTAATCGTTTTGTTATTAATAGGTATATGCGGAAGTTCATGTTCTGTTTTTTCAAAATCAAATTATAAAAAACATTGCATGTGCCCCGAAAGAAAACCTGTTATATAAAACAAAAATTATTATGAACAGCAACAAAGATTTATTGATACTACCCAAACAGCAAAATCTTTCTGCTGAAGAACTTAAAAAAGAAGTTGATTTTATTTGCCGCATACTTTACTCTGACAAATGCACAAAAGATTTTTTATCTTCTAACGAAATTTTCAACATCAACAATCATAAAACCTACAGAACACCTGTATTGGTTCAAAACTATATTAAAATAGTAACCACATCTTTTGTTTTCCTTATCAATAAAAATTAGTTTTGTTGCCGGCTGCAAAACCTTGTGCAGCTTATGTTGCGTCGCACACTTGTACTTCTCCGGCAAGATCGGCAAATATTAATTTAATTGCTGCAACGCCTTTTCCAATCCTGCAAAAATATCGTTTATATCTTCCCGTTTGCAAGTGCCAACACTCACTCTGTACCATGGGTTATTTTCTTCTGCACCAAATGCAGAAAACGGCACAATAGCCAGTTTTGCTTCGCTTAATATATACGATGTAACATCAGATTGTTTTGCCAACAGAACTCCGTTTGCGGTTTTCTTTCCAACCAAATCAACTTTTACTGTTAAATAGATCGCAGCTTGCGGCGCAATAGCATCAACTGCAAACCCTTTTTCTTTTAAGCTGATAAATCCAGTATAAATGGCCTGCAATCTTTCTTCAATAGCGGCTTTAAATTCTTTTAAATATGCAGTTACATTTTCTTTTTGCACTAAATATTTGGCAACGGCTTTTTGTTCGGCCATAGGTGCCCATGCACCAACATGACTTAAAATTGCTCTCATTTTTCCAATTACTTCTTTAGGACCTAAAGACCAGCCCACACGTAACCCCGTTGATGCAAAGGCTTTGGTAATGCCATCCACAAAAACAGTATATGCTTTCATTTCGGGCCTTAAAGAAACCGGGTTATAATGTTGTGTTGTGCCATACGTAAGTGCCCAATACATTTGGTCGTACAGAACGTATAATTTCTTTTCATCTTCACCTCTCGCTTTATTTTCTTCCAATACCAAATCGCAAATTTTTTCTAACTCATTTTTAGAAAGTGTTGTACCCGTTGGGTTTTGCGGTGTGCACAAACAAAGTAAAGCAGCTCCTTTTATATGCGGTGCAATAGCTGCTGCAGTTGGCATAAAAAGGTTTTCAGGTTTGCATTCAATTAAACAATGCTCAGATTCCGTCATGTGTACATAGTGATTGTTATTCCACGATGGAGCTGCATAAATTACCTTATCGCCTTTATCTACAATTGCTCTGAAAATGGTATAAATCAACGGCCTGCCACCGCATGCAATTTGTATTTCATCCACCGCATAATCCAATCCTTCCCATTCTTTAATGAACAAACTAACCGTTTGTCTTAATTCCAATACACCATCGCCTGCCGGATAGTTGGTATTTTTTGCACGGTAAGATGCTATTATTAGTTCTTCTAACTCTTGTGGAATAGGGAATAGCTTCGGGTCAAAATCTCCAATGGTATAATTATAAATTTTTTCTCCATTTCTGATTCTTTCACTAATCGCATTTCCAAGCTTTACAATTTCGCTGCCGATCAGTGTTTCTGCAAGCCGACTTAATTTATGCTGACCCATACATTCTATTTTGCGTTGGCATCAAAGTTAATGATTACTGCCTCAAAAAATTTTTCATAAAAAATCCCGCCGCAACGGGCAGGATTTTATTTATTGTTTTTGCTGATAATTTTTTTCGGCTTCTTTTGCTTTTTCAAAATCTAAAACAACGCCGTTAATGCAGTAACGTAAACCCGTTGGTGGAGGGCCATCGTTAAACACATGCCCCAGATGTGCTTTACATCTGCCGCATTCTACTTCTGTTCTGTTCATCCCGTGTGTATTATCTGGCAAATAAATAATTGACCCTTTGCTGATGGGTTGATAAAAACTGGGCCAGCCGCAACCACTTTCAAACTTGGTATCGCTTTTAAATAACGCATTGCCACAAGCTGCACAATAATAAGTACCAACTTCTTTAGAATGTTCAAACTCACTGGTGCCGGGCATTTCCGTTCCTTTTTGCCGGGCAATAAAATATACTTCAGGCGAAAGTATTTTTTTCCATTCTTCATCTTTCAACACAACTTTGCCTGTATCTGTTTTTGAGTAAACATGGTTTTTAGGTTGCTGTTCCATAACCGAACGATTATCTTGTTTTGTTTGTGAGTAGCAACCGGTAAATATACCAATTGCCATTAAAAAGTTTATCCATTTCATTGATTGAAAGTTGACTTTATATAATTACGTTTAATAACATCATTTGGTTTACGGGAATAAAGACATTTTTTTCAATCTATCCTTACACATCATTTCAAAATAGCGTGATATTTCTCAATTATATTTCAAATCAGTCACCTTATATTTGTTTTTCACCCAAGGCTTGAAAGTTATATGTTTAATATTATTTTGTTTGGCCCTCCCGGAAGTGGAAAAGGAACTCAAAGTGAAAAGCTGATTGAAAAATATCATTTAAAACATTTAAGTACCGGAGATCTTTTACGCAGCGAAATTGCAGCAAAAACGCCATTAGGCTTAGAAGCTAAGTCTGTAATAGACAAGGGGCAACTTGTACCTGATGAGGTTGTAATTGGAATGATTAGTTCTTCATTAGATAATAACCCGGATGCAAAAGGTTTTTTATTTGATGGTTTTCCCCGTACAGAAGCACAAAGCGAAGCATTGGATAAACTATTGCATTTAAAACATTCAAAAATAGATGTATTACTTGCTTTAGATGTAACTGAAGAAGAATTACTGAAAAGATTACTTAACCGGGGTTTAACCAGCGGCAGAAGCGACGATACAAACGAAGATGTAATTACTGCTCGTATTAAGGAATATCATAAAAAAACCGCAGCAGTAGAAAAATATTATAGCAGGTTTGATAAAGCTGTTAAAATAAAAGGCGAAGGCACGGTAGAAGAAATTTTTGGTGCTTTATGCGATGAAATAAATAAACGCTTATCTTAGAGCTATTGTTTGCAACTATAACCAACTGCTATCCCGCAAAGTTTTTTTCCTTGCGGGATTTTTATATACAACCGATAAAACATTGATTGCATTGATAAGCGTTACTTCAATAACAATGTTTATCCAACAATGTTTTTTTTAACGCTGATATTTATCATATACACCGTTTTGTTAAACCAATAGCTTCGCACACTCAAAAATGAAGCATAGCTTCATTAATAACTTGCCTGCCATATAAACCGAAATTTCACTTTTCGCTAAAGTGTTTTTTCAATTATTATTTACGTTAATTTATAAAGAATGAAAAATTTTTTATTGGTGGTAGTAGCCATAACTACCACCTTTATTACCCTCTCTGCACAAACAGAAAAAATCGTTAACAAACAAGACCAGGCATGGGTAAGCATTAACAGCACTGTACGCTTATCTACCCACTGGGGCTTTATTGCAGATGCCCATGAACGCAGAAATAATTTTTTTGCAGACCCCAGCTTTCATTTTTTACGCGGTGCCGTAAATTATTGGTTGAAAGATAATATAACATTTGCTTTAGGCTATGGTCACATGTGGCTTGCACCAACAACTGCTGGCTGGACAACCGTTCAAAACGAAAACCGTATTTATCAACAGGCTCAAATTATTTCCAAAATAGGCAGTGTAACCATGATGCAACGTTTACGCAACGAGCAGCGTTGGCAAGATAAAATTGTGAACGATGTAAGAACAGGTGATAAAAAATTTACAGACCGCGTTAGATACCTTTTAAATTTTACTATTCCGGTTTTTAAAAACCCTTATTACCCTGCCGCAGTTATTGCCGATGAATTATGTACTCAATACGGAAAAGAAGTGGTGTATAATAGTTTTGAACAAAACAGAATTTTTCTTGGTGTTAAACAAAAAGTAACAAAAGATTTAAGTTTCGATCTTGGTTATATGATGGTTACACAGCAAAAGGCAAGTGGTTATGTTTACGACGAAAACCATACATTTCGCTGGTTTTTTTATTATATGCCCGACCTTAGAAAAAAGAAAAAATAGATTTAAATATTTGGTTGTTGGTTGTTAAAAAAGGTGCAAAAACTAATTTGCACCTTTTTGCTTTTTACAAATCATCATACTCGTATAATGAATCAATATGGGTACCAGCTTTCATATCAAATACAGGTTTTATTAACCCGTCTTTTAAGCCGTACACCCAGCCGTGTATATCGGGCTTATTATCATATTTCCATGCTCTTTGAATAACGGATGTTTTTGCAAGATGCAATACTTGTTCTTTTACATTTAATTCAGATAACCGGTCTGCACGCTCGTCTATATTTTCAATTGCATCCAATTCTTCTCTGTATAATCTGTAAACATCTTTTATATTCCTGAGCCACATATTTAATACATATTTATAATCATGCTCGGTCATAGCGGCTTTTATACCACCGCAACCATAATGACCACAAACAATAATATGTTTTATTTTTAAATAATTAACCGCATAATCCAACACACTAAATAAATTAACATCGGTATGAATAACCAGGTTTGCAATATTGCGGTGTACAAATATTTCGCCGGGTTGCGTACCGGTAATTTTATCTGCCGGAACGCGGCTGTCGCTGCAACCAATCCACAAAAAATCCGGTCTTTGAATGCCAGATAATCTATTAAAATAATCGGGGTCCTCTGCAACCATTTCTTGTGCCCATGCTTTATTTTCCAATAAAAGTTTTTCGTATGGTGTCATTGCTTAAAATTTAATTTGATAAATGTTGTTTGGGAAAATGAATTAAACGATGCATTCCCTTATGATTACTCTTTTTAATTTCAACTTTAATATTTTTTAAATGTGCATGATATAAAAAGTTATTTATTTCTTCAATTATATCCTTATCAATAAAATCAGCTCTTGTTGCATCAATCAATAAAAAAGAGTTTTCGGGTATTGCTTCCAGCTTTGTCTTTATAATTGGTTTATTTAAAAACGAAACATCTTTTCTTAATCTTACCAAATACCTGTTTTCATCGTGTACAACAAGAACTGCCGATTTAAAGTTACTTCTAATCATAAAAAAAAGTCCGACACAGATACCGATGATAATGCCAATAAGCAAATCTGACAATAAAATTGCGGCAATAGTTACTACAAACGGAATAAACTGATCCCATCCTTTTTTATAAAACATTTTAAACAATTGAACTTTTGCCAGTTTATAGCCTGTAAAAATTAATATTGCAGCTAATGCACTTAATGGAATTTTATTTAATATAGTTGGAATAAAAACCACACTCAGCAATAATAATATTCCATGAAGAATGGCAGATGTTTTTGTTTTTGCACCTGCAGCAACGTTAGCAGAACTTCTTACCACTACCGATGTTAAAGGCAACCCACCAATTAACCCTGAACTAATATTTCCTATACCCTGTGCAATCAATTCTCTGTTGGTTGGGGTAACTCTTCTTAAAGGATCTAATTTGTCTACCGCTTCAATACCCAGTAATGTTTCTAAGCTTGCAACAATAGCTAAGGTTATACCCGTAATCCAAACGTCGGTGTTTTTTAAAAAAGTAATATCAGGAAAAGTGAAAAACAAAAAAAACATTTTACTGTCTGTTGCAACCGGCAACGATACCAATTGTTTTGCAGATAAAACATACAACGGATATTTTACTGCAATAACCCCGTTTAATAAAACACCGGCAAATACTGCGATTAACGGGCCTGGAATAAAGTGTAGCCGTTTATGGTTTTTAATAGTTTTGCTTTCCCAAAAAATTAAAATCAGCAAACAAACCGCACCAATAATAATAGCGGCAGGCGTAATAAAAGCAACAGCATTAAAAACTTCAGTAAATGTATTTTCACGACCTGTTTCTATAAATTTTTCATCACCTTCAAAATCCTTATCGTACCCAACCAAATGCGGCAATTGTTTTAAAATAAGAATTAAACCAATGGCTGCCAGCATTCCTTTAATTACAGAATTGGGAATATAATCACCAATCATTCCTGCTTTCATAAAACCAAAAATCACCTGAATAATTCCTGCAATAACCACTGCCAATAAAAAAGCTTCGTAAACCTGCAACTTCAAAATTGCAGTTGCCACAATTACGGTTAACCCGGCAGCAGGGCCGCTTACACTTAAATGAGAGCCACTTAAAAAACCAACCGCAGTGCCACCAACAATACCCGCTATAATACCCGAAAACAAAGGTGCCCCCGAAGCCAATGCCACACCCAAACACAAAGGCAATGCTACCAATACCACCACTATAGACGCAGAAATATCTGCTCCAATATTTTGAATATATTTTTTCATTGTTCTGAAGTAAAAAGATTAAACCAAATTATTTATGTAACCGGCATTTGTATTGCATGGCATCATCGTTGCCACGCTCGTTTCATCGTTCCCGTAAATAGCAACAATAAATCAGCCGGTTCAATAACACATTAAATTATAAAGGAAACCTGCCTTAGCAATTGGGCGGCGGCACATGAATTTCGGTAGAGTAATTAGAAGGAACTTTATCGGAGTAATGCAAATAATGATTTGTTTCTGCAAGTAAATAAACACTTTCAACCTGAAAAAAGGTTAAAAGAAAATCGCTTTTAGAACTTATTTTTTTAATCGTATCTTTTTCTACATCGAACCCATGCGGAATTTCTTCGTTTAATTGATTGCTGCACAGCAAAGCGCCTACCTGCATTACAGGCAATACTTGAATAGCCAGTACAATCAATAAAAACATCCCGATGAGCTTTTTAATCATATCGACACGAAAATATCGTCTGCATTTTTTAAAAAAGAATTTACAAAATGTTTTAACAGAAATATGACAAATAAAAAAGGTGCAATTAATTGCACCTTTTTTATGAAATAAGTAAACCAATTTTAAATATTCAATCCGCCGCAGGTACTTATTACCTGCCCTGTAATATAACTGCTCATATCGCTTGCAAGAAATAAAGTGGTATTGGCAACTTCTTCTGCCTTACCAAAACGGCCCAAAGGAATTTTCTTCAAAAATTCTTCTGCAGCGGCACCTTCTTTCAAATAGTGTGTCATATCGGTTTCAATAAAACCCGGTGCTATTGCATTGCAACGAATGTTACGGCTACCCAATTCGTGCGCAACAGATTTTGTAAAACCAATAATACCAGCTTTACTTGCTGCATAGCTTGATTGGCCTGCATTTCCACGGATACCAATAATTGAACTCATATTAACAATACTTCCTGCTTTTGCTTTCATCATCGGGCGGATCACTTGCTTCGTCATATTAAAAACACTTTTCAAATTAATATCCATTACATCATCCCATTGTTCTGCTGTCATGCGTAATAACAAGTTATCTTTCGATATGCCTGCATTATTGACGCACACATCAATCTTTCCAAATTCCTTCAACACATCATTCACAAAAGTTTCACATTGCGTATAATCGCCTGCATTACTTTTATATGCTTTTGCTTTTATGCCTAATGCCTGCAATTGTGCCTGCAATGCAGCCGCTTTTTCTGCACTGCTATCACTTACGTAAGTAAATGCAATCGCAGAGCCCTGTTCTGCTAATTTTAAAGCAATGGCTGCACCAATACCGCGTGCAGCACCTGTTACTATCGATACTTTTCCTTCAAGAATTTTCATAATACAATTTTAGAACGCCAAATATATTAACTACTCCGTAGTTTGTAATTAATAAATATTTTTACACTTAAATGAAGTCTGCTCTAACAGTTGAAAATATTTTAACGGCCACATTTGTTATCGAAACAATCTGTATTACCTATGGCCTTTTATTTGGCTCATTAATGCCCTTTACGAGCATCCTGTATTTTTTGTGCGGAATATTAATTAGTGTTCTTCTTTTATTTTTGCCAAGGGCAAAACAATCGTTTTCCATCAAACAAAATGCACGGCATTTATCTACACTTTCATTCAGAATAGTAGCTATTGTAATAATGGCAGTTCAATTAATCTATTTTACAACAAAGTGGATTGATGATGCCCCGATAGATTTTCATGATGCAGATATGTTGCCTGTTATGCAGGTAATGGCAAAGAGATTTGCTGCAGGAAATTTTTCGCATATCTATGATATTATTCCGGAAATATGGAATGGGATGCGGCCTGTTTATTTACCGGCTATGTGGATGCCATTTTCATTAGCCATCTTTGGAAACTTTGATGTACGTTGGGTTACCTGCATTTTATTAATCATCACTTTTGCCATTTTTATTTTTGTATTTCATCCATCACATCAAAAAAAAGTATCGCCCTATATTTTAGGTTCGGCCTTTATGTTGTTTTGGTGGTTATCAACTTCTCAAAACAATGGCTTAATTCCTTATACCGAAGAAGGTGTTGTAATATTTTATTATGTTATTCTAACACTATGTTTATTAAACAGAAATATTTGGCTGATAGCTGTTGCAACTGTTTTATGTGCATTAAGCAGATATGCTTTTATCGGATGGATTGTTCCTTTCGGTTTGATTTTATTCTATAAAAAAAGAAGTGTTTTATTTTTTAAATGGATGACTGCAGGATTGATACTGGGTTTATTGCTTACCATTGTTCCATTTGGATGGAAACCTTTCTACGACTCGCTTTCACTACCGGGCCAATACATTGATTTTGCGGCAAGAGTTTGGCACGATTCGCCAAATGTTTTTTATCAAAACCCCGGGATGGCAAAATTTTTCGGCCCAGCCAGGATTGAACTGCAACACAAACTATTGATCATTTTAAGTTTTACCATTCCTTTATTATTTGCAGCATTTGCGTTTTGGTTAAAAGAAAAAAGGAAATATAAAATTCATAATATTTCTTTGGCAACACTTAAAATATCGCTGGTTATTTTTTATAATTTCATTGATGTGCCTTATTTGTATCTGTTCTACACATCATCTTTTGTGAGTTTGATTTTTGTTGGATATTTTGTTTCGAGAGAGAAGAAAGAGTTGGAAATAAATTAAATCATTGCCATAATCTCATCGATATATTTCCTGTTGTTACTTAACCGTGGTACTTTGTGTTGCCCGCCCAGCTTACCTTTGCTGCGAAGCCATTCGGTAAAAATTCCTTTTTTTAAAGTACGAACAATAGGCAGTCTTAACGCAATATCTTTATGACGTTTAGCTTCATAATCGCTGTTTACCGTTTTTAACGCATTGTCCAATTCATTTGCAAAAGCATCCATACATAATGGTTCTTTTTCAAATTCAATCAACCATTCGTGTGCGCCATTACCATCATCGCTAAAGTAAACCGGACCTGCGGTATAATCGTTTACAACCGAATTTGTTTTTTCACAGGCAACGGCAATGGCATTATCGGCATTATCAATAATTAATTCTTCTCCAAAAGCATTAATAAAATGCTTTATTCTTCCGCTTACTTTTATTCGGAACGGATTGAGAGAGGTAAATTGAATGGTATCGCCAATTAAGTATCGCCACAAGCCGCAATTGGTAGAAATTACGAGTGCATAATTTTTATTTAATTCCACTTTACTCAAACCAATGGTATGCGGATTTTCTTTTCCATATTCTTCAATAGGCATAAACTCATAAAAAATACCGTGATGCAAAAACAGTAACATCCCTTCTTCATCAGGAATATCCTGCCCTGCAAAAAAACCTTCGCTGGCATTGTATGTATCTCTGTAATTAACACCTTCGCCCATTATTTTTTTAAACTGCTCTCTATAGGGAGTAAACGAAACACCGCCATGCAGGTATAATTCCAGATTAGGCCAAACTTCTTTTATAAACTTTTTTCCGGTAATTTCTAAAATGCGTTTACATAAAACCAGTGTCCAGGTAGGTACTCCGGAAATTGAAGTAACGTTTTCATGAATAGTATTTTGGGCTAATTGTTCAATTTTATTTTCCCATTCATCCATCAATGCAATGGATAATTCCGGTGTTCTTATCCAACTACTCCATACCGGAGTATTCTGTAACAGTACCGCACTCAAATCGCCATAATGTGCTTCTTCATTTAATGAACTGATTTGATGGCTGCCGCCAATAACCAAACCCTTTCCGGTTAATAAATCACTTTCGGGATTATGGTTATAATATAATGAGAGCTGATCTTTTACACCCTGATAATGGCAATCTTCCAAGCCTTCTTCTGTAATGGGAATGAACTTACTTTTATCGCTTGTTGTTCCGCTACTTTTAGCAAACCAAGTTACAGGTGTATCCCATAACAAATTTTGTTCGCCGGCCATTAAGCGTTCTATATAAGGTTTTAAATCGCTGTATTCGTGAATGGGAACAGCTTTCTTAAACTCTTTTACGGAAAACAATTTATTCATTCCGTATTTTCTTCCCAATTCGGAGTATTGCCCGTGAGTTACCAAATCCTGCAACACTTCGCGTTGTGCTGCAACGGGGTCTTGCATCCATTGTTCAATTTTCCAATGACGCAATCTTGCTAATCTTGATATTGCCGGACTAAGCAGTTTCATGGTAGTACTGTGGTTCAGCAAAATAAGAAATCAATGGCATTTAGAAAAGGATTATTCTTCTGTTGTATCGGTATCAACTGCTTGTTCCTTCAAAAGAGCATTATCTCTTTCCATATCAATAATCCAGTCTTTTCTTCTTAATTCAAAATTGGTACCCAAATATAAGCGACGCACCTGCTCATTATCAGCCAATTCTTCTGCGGTGCCGTGTTTAAATATTTTTCCTTCAATTAATAAATAAGCTCTGTCGCAAATAGATAAGGTTTCATTTACATTGTGGTCTGTAATTAAAATACCAATATTCTTGTATTTTAGTTTTGCAACTACGGTTTGAATATCTTCAACGGCAATCGGGTCTACACCGGCAAAAGGTTCATCTAATAAAATAAATTTAGGATCAACAGCCAATGCACGTGCTATTTCCGTTCTTCTTCTTTCGCCACCACTTAAACTATCGCCATTATTTTTGCGAACATGGTGCAGATTAAATTCATCCAATAAACTTTCTAATTTATCAACCCTTTCTTTTTTTGTAAGTTTTGTCATTTCCAGCACAGCCATAATATTATCTTCTACGCTTAACTTTCTAAAAACACTGGCTTCCTGCGGTAAATAACCAATGCCCATTTGAGCACGCTTGTACATAGGGAGTTTGGTAATGTCTTCATCATCTAAAAAAACACGTCCTTCATCGGGTTTAATTAAACCTACCACCATATAAAAAGTTGTTGTTTTACCAGCGCCGTTCGGTCCTAACAAACCAACAATTTCGCCCTGTTTCACATCAACACTAACATGATTTACAACAGTGCGGCCTTTATAACTTTTTACAAGTTCTTTAGTATGTATAGTTAAGTTCAATACAAATATTTTAAACAAAAATAGAAGATTATACTAATTGCAAGCAGTTATTCTTACAGCTTAACAAATGGTTATATAAACGGGTGTATGTATATTGCAACAATTTTTTGAACGATGAAAGTAACCGAGCATATAGCCAAAGCAAAAAACACTTTAGTTTCTTTTGAAGTTTTGCCTCCGTTAAAAGGCAAAACCATTACATCTTTATACGATCATTTAAATCCGCTGATGGAATTTAAACCCTCGTGGATTAACGTTACTTATCACAGAAGCGAAACCATGTTTAAGAAAAAAACAGATGGCACTTTTGAGAAAGTTGAAGTTCGTAAAAGACCCGGCACCGTTGGCATTTGTGCGGCCATTATGAACCATTATAAAATTGATGCCGTACCACATTTAATATGCGGCGGCTTTACCAAACGTGAAACGGAAGATGCATTAATTGATTTGAATTTTTTGGGAATTGATAATGTTTTGGTATTACGCGGAGATGCTGCAAAAAACGAAGCTTCTTTTGAAGCAGAACCCAATGGCAACGCTTATGCCATTGATCTTTTAAAGCAGGTGGGCGATTTAAATAACGGAGTTTACCAAGATAAGGATATACAAAACGGCAGTAAAACAAATTTTTGTATGGGTGTTGCCGGCTATCCTGAAAAACATTTTGAAGCACCTAACCTTGAAATTGATTTGAAGCGTTTGAAAGAAAAAGTGGATGCCGGTGCAGAATATATTATGACGCAGATGTTTTTTGATAATCAAAAATTTTTTGATTTTGTGAAAGCATGCAAAGCAATGGATATAAACATTCCAATCATTCCGGGATTAAAACCATTAACCACTAAAAAACAATTATCTGTTTTACCGAGAATTTTTCATGTAGATATTCCTACGGAACTTTCTAACGAAGTAATGAAATGTAAAACAGATGCAGAAGTTGAAACAGTTGGAACAAAATGGCTAATTCAACAAAGCAAAGAACTGAAAGCCTTTGGCGTTCCGGTATTGCATTATTATACTTTGGGTAAACCAAAAATTATTCACGATGTAGTGAAAGAGGCTATTTAAAAGAACGTCCCGTTTTTTTCAACGGGATTTTTTCATTTAATATTCTTCCATGTATTTTGATCCAGCTTAACAGGATATTTTTTTTTCAATTCATTAAGCCATTCCGTTTCAATCAATTGTTGATAATCGTTCACCACAAAGCCACTTGCTTCTTTAAAATTTTTTTGTTCGGGTTTTAAATGAATGGCGGTAACGTAATAAAAAACATAATTATCGTCTTCAATTCTTTTAGGACCAATCAATTCATTTAACTTAAGATCCTGTTGTTTAAATTGTGTAAACTGTTGCGTTTCGTATCTGCTACTATCTGCACTTGCATAAGCCCCGTACAGAGAACCAATGTTTTTCCAACTACCAGGGTTTTCTTTTATTTTTTTTGCAATTTCGTTTGCTGCTTCATTATTTTTTGCCGAAACAATAATAGCCGAAAACCCTTGCTGCCATTGATATTTTATCGCATTTGTTTCATAATATTTTCTTTGCTGTACAGAATCTGCCGAAGCCCTGCTCCATACATGTTTATCCATTACCGAAAATACCAGATTGGCTTCGTTAAATTCCGCTAATTGGTCTTTTGCTTTTGTATTATAAACATCAATATACTTGCGATAATAATTTTCACATTGTAAATCTTCGTAGCGTTTTAGCTGGTCTTTTAAGTTTGCTACAGAAACATTATTTATGCCATGCAAATGATTAATAAAATCTTTTATAAAAAACAGGTTTTCATTCAAAGAAAATAAAACGGTGTTTTCGTTTAACAAAGAAGAATTTGTTGAATGATAATGCAACATACTATCAACATATTTCAGCAACGTGTTTTTGGATAAATCATTTTCTTTAAAATTTAAAACCTTCTTCCATTTTTTAATCAATTCACTTTTGGCAATTAACAATCTTCCTGTACTTTCCAGCTTTTCTTTTAAATACAAATCTTCGGCAAATTTCGGTAAAGAAACCGTTTGTACAAGCTGCACAATATTGTAACCATATTCTGTTGCAAAAGGTTTAGAAAAATCTCCTTGTTTTTTCAAATCAAAAACAGGTTTCTCAAAATTTTCGTTGTATTCGCCAACACCTATTTCAATATTTTCGTTTTGTTTGGTGCTGTATTTTTTTTGTGCTTCTGCAAATGATAATCCATTACGGAGTTGCTGATAAATATTATCGGCTAATAAAGCTGTTTTATTTTTATCTGCTTCATTATATTTCGGCGGAAATGCCAATAATATCTGATTCAATCTTCTTCTTCCAACCGCTTTTCTTACATCAGTCGCTTTAAAAATATGATATCCTAATTTACTTTTATACGGAGCCGAATATTCCCCGGTAGCCAACCCGTACACTATATTTTCAATTTCGTAAGGCAAAG
>Ga0310914_10000705_pt1 | contig 20233 bp, 27 predicted proteins | sample GREbulkMGAN108_FD_203450 | JGI IMG/M metagenome (GOLD analysis project Ga0310914, IMG submission 203450) | Lab enrichment of tropical soil microbial communities from Luquillo Experimental Forest, Puerto Rico - GRE.bulkMG.AN108 | ecosystem: Environmental > Terrestrial > Soil > Tropical forest >... | reverse complement strand
TCCTCTGCCGCACCCTTCACGATCAGCATGCGCGCATGGTCTTTTTCTACTAGCACCGAGATTCGCCGGCGCTCGAAGTCGAACGGCAATTCATCGAGCTTGGACCAGCCGTCGAGCGGCACCTTCGCCGCATGCTTCGCAATCGCCTCGTCAAGAGGGCTACGGATACCCGTTTCGAACCGGCCATTCACCGCCGCCAGCATGAGCACCCGCTCACTGTCCATTCGGTCCAAACCCGGATGCCTGAGCAGCGCAATACGCGCCTCGGTCAGCGTGCCGGTCTTGTCGGTGCAAAGCATGTCCATGGCGCCAAGGTCGTGGATGGCAGCAAGCTTCTTGACCACGACGCGCTTCCGCGCCATGCGCAACGCCCCGCGCGCAAGGGTGACCGTCATGATCATCGGCAGGAGTTCGGGCGTGAGCCCCACCGCGAGCGCAACCGCAAAAAGGAAGGATTCGAGAACCGGCCTGGCGAATGCCAAATTCATCAGCAGCACGAACAGCGTGAGAAAGATCGTGAGTCTGAGGATCATAAGACCAAGGCGATGGATGCCGCGCTCGAACGCGGTCGGCGGCTCGCGCGAGGCGAGCGCCGCCGCAATTCCGCCGAAGCGGGTCGCTTTGCCGGTTGCTACCACGAGCATGGTCGCCTCCCCGCTGACAATCGAAGTCCCCGCCAACAGCGCATTGAACGCTTCAGGCGGCATCGTCGCGTTGCAAGGACCGCGATACTTGTCGGCCGGATAGGGCTCCCCCGTCATCAACGCTTCATTGGCATGGGCATTGCGGCTCTCCAGCACGATGCCATCGGCCGGAACGAGATCCCCCGCTCTGAGCTCGACCACGTCGCCGGGCACCAGCTGGTCGACCGGAACGGCGGTGACGGCGCCATCCCGGCGAACGTCGGCATGCACCGCGACGGAACGCTTCAATGCCTCAGCGGCGCGTTCGGCTCGATGCTCCTGAAGCAGATCGAGTCCGATCGAGAGAACGATTACAGTGACAATGATGCCAAAGCTGCCAAGATCCCCTGTCGCTCCCGAGATCGCAGCGGCGACTAGCAAGATCGCGACCAGCGGCTCGGCAAATCGCCGGCCAATCTTTCGCACAATGTCGAGGCGGGGGGGCTCGGCCACGGTGTTGGGACCGTGGCGGGCCAACCGATCCTCGGCCTCGATCCGCGACAACCCCGCCGGACTTGTTGAGAGCTGATCGAGTAGCGCTTGGGTTGGGAGAGACCAGAACCGGTCAAGTGGGCCATCGGTCATATGAGCAACCCATCCGGCCGGCAACTCCAACACGGCCGGTCGGTCGCAGGGAGTTCCCCGCCACTCTGCGGCACTGATATCGGGTTACATCCCCATTTCCGGCTGCAGTGCCTGTTCCTTCTTGGTCTCGGGAATCTCCGTCATGGTGGCTTCGGTCAGGAGCAGCACGCTCGCGACCGACACCGCATTCTCGAGTGCAACCCGCACCACCTTGGTGGGATCGATGATGCCCGCCTCCACCAGATCGACATATTTCTTGCGGGCGGCATCGAAGCCGTGATTGCCTTGCCCGGCAAGCATGCGAGCGACAACGACGCCGCCGTCAACGGCAGAATTTTCCGCGATCTGGCGGGTCGGGATTTCCAGGGCCCGTTTCAAAATTTGTACTCCTGTCCTTTCGTCACCTTCGCACTTTGCCTCTTCCCGTTGCACGGCGTCGGTGCAGCGGAGTAAAGCCAAGCCGCCACCCGGAACGACCCCCTCCGCCACCGCCGCTTTCGTCGAGCTGATGGCGTCGTCGAGGGCCTCCTTCTTCGATTTCATCTCGGCTTCAGTGGGAGCGCCGACGCGGATGACGGCAACCCCACCGGCGAGCTTGGCCAGTCGTTCCTGTAACTTCTCGCGATCGTAGTCGCTGGTGGTCTTCTCGATCTCGCGACGGATTTGCTCGATCCGAGCGTCGATGCGCTTGCGATCGCCGCCGCCGCCGATGATCGTGGTATTGTCCTTGTCCACTACGACCCGTTTGGCGCGCCCGAGCTGTTCCACCGTCACATGCTCGAGGGTCAGTCCCAGCTCTTCGGAGATCACCATGGCTCCAGTCAGTTCCGCCATGTCCTGCAACATGGCCTTGCGACGATCGCCGAATCCCGGTGCTTTGACGGCACAGCTTTTGAGCGAGCCGCGAATCTGATTGACGATCAGGCCCGCGAGCGCCTCGCCCTCGACGTCTTCGGCGACGACCAACAGCGGCCGCGCGGCCTTGGCGACCTGCTCGAGAAGCGGGATCAGAACCTTCAATGTGCCGATCTTGCGATCAGAAAGCAGCACGAAGGCATCCTCCAACACCGCCTCCATCTTCTCAGGGCTGGTGACGAAGTAGGGGGAGAGAAATCCGCGGTCGAACTGCATACCCTCGACGACATCGAGCATCGTCTCGGTCGTCTTCGATTCCTCGACCGTGATGACGCCCTCGCCGCCGACTTTCTCCATGGCTCCTGCCACGAGTTCGCCGATGGCGGGATCGTTATGGGCGGAAATGGCGGCTACTTGCGCCTTTTCCTTGCGCGTCGCGACCGGTCGCGACAATGCCTTCAGCGCCTCGACCGCCGATTTCGTAGCGCGATCCAATCCGCGCTTGATATCGATCGCGCTTGCTCCAGCCACGACATTCCGCAGCCCGTCGGCAAAGATCGCGTGCGCCAAGATTGTCGAGGTGCTCGTGCCGTCACCCACGAGGTCACCGGTCTTCTCCGCCGCCTGGCGAAGCATCTGGGCGCCCAGATTCTCCTCTGGATCCTTGAGATCAAATTCCTTGGCGATGGTGACGCCGTCGTTGCAGACGATCGGCGCCCCCCATTTCTTCTCGATCAAGACCGATTTCGATCGCGGACCTAATGTTACCCGCACGGCGTCGGCGAGTTGGGCCGCGCCGCGCAGGATCTTCTCACGGGCGGCCGAACGGAACAGCACCTGTTTGTGCGGCATCGAATGGTTCCATAGATGACAGCGTCCTTGAGCAGCAACGAAGCAGGCACCTTCAATTGTGGCCGTGCTTTGACCTAGATCAATGACGGACGGGTCATCGGCAGTTGCATGCGGTGTTCAGCTCGGTGTTTTGACACAACGCGGTAATCTGCCAAAAGGGCAAACTGCCCCAGCGGATGTGCGATCGAGCAAGGACTTATCGTTTTGACCAAGATGGGCGCGAAACAACTAACAACATTTTGTGCATCGCCATTGGGTTGTGATGTGATTCAGGAAGAAGGACAACCATTCCGACTGTCCAAGTTAGAGGAGACCTTCTATGTGTGACTACAGTCTGCACTTGCTCACGTCCCGTCCGGCAAGGGTCGGAGACAAGCTGGTATCGGCGAAGTTCAACAACTCCATCACTCGCGGTTTCGCCGCAGTCGGAGATCTGACCGTAGCGGTGTGCCTGCTTCCCGGCACGGAGATCGCCTTCGAGAAGGATGTTGTCGAATACCGTCATGCTTTTCTCCCGAATCGGAAGCTGGGGGAGAAAGTGGCTCGGTTTCGGCAAGTTAACATGGACAATCCCAACACACATCACGACGCGCTCGAGTTCCCCAACGGGCAGATCGTACTGCTCAATCGGCTATGCGAAGGTCAACACGCGACGGTCCTGCAGTTACCGGCGGTCGCGCGTACCGTGAGCGAGGCGCAAGAGCAGAAGCGCAGGGCTATCGCCTAATCAGAATTCGGTATCCGTCCGGCACGGCGACGCGTCGCCCGGGTGGGTATCGTAGCCGGAGAATCTTAAAGTTCGAAACTGCCTTGGAGAAAATCTCATGTCGAAGAGAGCTGCTGAACACCATAGGAAGGCATCAGAACATCTTAAGCATGCTGCCCGTCACCACGAGGAGGCCGCCAAGCACCAGGATGCCGGACATTACGAAAAAGTGGCACACCACGCTCACACCGCGAGGGGCCACATGATTCATGGCAGAGGGCATGCTGAAGAGGCAGCGAAGGCTCATACATACGGAGGAGCACGGCAAGAAGTAATCCGGGCGCAATGCAGATCGATCAACCCGATGTCGCGCAGACGGGATAATGCGGAGTTGTTCCGGGACGGCCTCTTCCGGATCGTCGTGTCGAGCTCGTTGGCCCGCCGATCAAGGCGTCCTCTCTCTGTGTGTGCGGTCCTACTGGCGCGCAGGGACATAATCGCTTGCCCGACGATCGGCCAGAGTCTCGACGGGCTGCGACCAGAATATGACACGAGGCGGCGATGACTTTCGAAGAGTGGCGCAAGGAAGCCGAGCAGATATTGATGCCCTGGCATTATGAGGATCCGGCATGTGTGAATAAAGACCATTGGCGACAATGCTTCGACCGCAATTACAGACCATGGGAAGCGGCGCGTTACGCTGCCGAACTGCTCCGCCAGCGCGCCACCGCGCCCGTTGCGAAGCGCTGACGGCGGGCCTCTCTTCCCCGCAGACGACTCGGGATGCGAGACAACGTCGTCGCGTGTGAGGGAGTTTTCGGCACACACAGGTGCCTCGTGGTCCAGCGTTGTCGCGTAATTGTTCTATCCCACTAATCATGCAATGGGACGAGAACTTCGACATCGGCGCCGACATCGGCACGCCGGTGGCCAACGACTACCAGGTGCGATTCCGCTTCGCCGGCAAACTCGACAAGCTCACACTGAAGATCGATCGGCCGAAGGTCACACCGGAAGACATTCGCAAGAGAGAGAAGCCACGCGCAATACCGCGCGGCCGAGTAGCGTCACCCCGGTAGCGTCAACGGAATGTCGCCCGCCCACATAGGCGTTCGACAATTTTTAATTCAATCCGTCACCTGGAGCCACGCCGCCGTGGCAGCCTCACGCGTCGGCTCGGTAGCGTGCGCTGGCATGCCCGCTATGCGGGGGGCGGCGGCGGTGGCGGCTTCGGTGGCCTCGGTGGTGGCGGCTTAGGTGGCTTTGGCGGCAGCATAGAGCATCCCATTTCGCGCTTATGCCCGCCTGGCGGCGGTGTACAAGACGTACCGCGCGTTGTGTTGACGTAGATCAAATTGCGCCGAGGCAACGACGGATATTAGGGTTAAAACTCATAAAGCGACGATGTCATTGCAATCCGCCGCTTTCCGATTGCGGGCATCGCTGCGGCGGTAGTCGAGCGAAGTTCGAGAATGGCGTGGCGTACGGCGGGGGGCCCGTTGGTTCTTTTTTTTCAGCGCCGTTGCTGCTAGGCGGCGATGCTGGAGGAAGGCGTAAGCGATCATCGTCATGAGCGCATGACGGTGAAGGCCTTGCCATGATCATCCCTCGAAGTGATCAAGAGCGAGTTCTTCTTTCATCTGCTGGTGAGCCTGTTCGCAAATCCATCGCGCCTTGATGGCGGCCGCTAAGGTGCGCAGGTCAGTGTTCGCCGGCGGGTTGGCGAGATAGTATTTCTTCTCTCCCGACATCCTGTGTTCGCCGATGAGCCAAGCCTCGTCCCTTGGCAGATGTTGCTGACCCTTGCCCCTGATCCGATTGCGGTGGTCCGTTGGCGACCCGCACGCGGCCAGCAGCAAAACGAGCCTTGAGCTTTCCTTTCGTTCCGGTGCGCCAACTGCTGTCCCGCCATCTGGCATCGGCCAGCATATCTTCGGCCGCTATCGATAGGATGTCAGAAATGTGTCGCTGACGGGGACGGCCGCGTCCGGCAACCGGCCAGATCATCTGCACATCGGCAGGGTATACCTTGAGGTGTCGCGGGATACCGACTGCTTAGCGGCGTAGAATCGCTTTGGTGTGAATCTTGTTGGATCGGCACACCTTCTGGCCCCTACTTTCAAGGAATGAGCCATATCAAAGCTCCTGGCTGAGTCCTTACGACGTTGCCAGCACACGATTGAATGAGGCGACCGCGGAAGGGCGGTTGAAGTGACCCCCTTCAGCACTCCCATTTGATTTAAATCAAAGCTTCCGTTGGCACCGCCGACATCATGCTCCCTACGCAGAAAACCGAGGGAGCCGTCTGATGCCAATAGACATCATTGTGGTCGCGCTTATCGCGGCTGCTTTTGGCATTTTCGCCGCCACATTGTACTGGGCGGATCTGCGCACGCGCGGGCTAAGCAAGTAGGCAGTACGTCTGCCTCAAAATCGTGGCCCCAATGCCCGCTCCGTCGCGACCGCCGATTCGGCATTGCCCGCTGTGCGGGATTGCAATGCTGAGCAGCAAGTCGGACGAAAATAGTGCGCAGTTCGACACGTTTTCGTGTCTCAATTGCAAAACCATTATTAGTCTCACTGCGCCACCGAAGAGCCCTAAGCCGAACCAGTGAGGCTGCCCTCATTGGCGGTCGCCAGTTCACGCGCTCGGTTATTTGGCCTGGCCCGAGATAAGCCACCTCGAGTCCGGATGCGCACATCGACTATTTTGCAAGTGTGTTGATATAGGCCGCGACGTCTTGCGCTTCCCGGCGCGTCAGCGTCACGTTCATCCTGGGGTGTGGATAAATGATCGAAAACGCAAGCGTGTCTGGGTTGGAAGCAAAGTTTCTCGCGATCGCTTCAAATGGTGGGGCGTCGGTTACGTCTCTGCGCTCGGTCGGCGAGACGATATGGCAGCTGACGCAGCACATTTCCGCCAGGCGTTCCGTTGTCGGCGTCGGCGGCGAGTGCGCCAGAGGCAGCCAGAATCGCAGGAAGCATCGAACAAGCACGAAAACCTCCGTCAACAATGGCTGACGCTCGCTGCTGATGCAACATGATGAAGCTGATTGGATACGGCAAAGTTGATGCAGGTCAAAGACGGCCATTCTGGTCGCCTCGACATTGCTTGAAACATACGCGAGGCAGCCATCCTGGCCACGGTCCTAGGGTTGGCCATCCGGATATGCCAACGTTTCGTTTCACGCGCGAAGACGCGCGTGCATTCCTGCTCTATCTGAGGTCCATTCAGGCGCCGTAAGTGCATGCTGAATCGATCCGACGTATCACGACCGTTGGGCCGACACCGGTCGAGGGCAAGTGTTCGCGGCTTGCTTCGACCGCTGATCGTCGCATGGCCCGCGGCCGGCCTCGTCATCGGCCTCGCGGCGCAGTTTTCGGGATGGGCGCATTGGGCTTCCCCGATATGGGCCGCCGCTACGATTCCGGTCCTGCTCGCGCTCGTGGCGGAGATCGTCATCAGCCTGCGCCGCGGCGATGTCGGGTTGGATATCGTGGCCGCACTGTCGATGCTGGCGGCGCTGGTCTTTGCCGAATACCTCGCCGCCGTCGTGGTCGCTTTGATGTATGCCGGCGGGCAATACCTCGAGGACTTTGCCGAGCGTCGTGCAAGCCGAGAGATGACGGCGCTCCTTGCACGGGTACCGCACACGGCGGTCCGCCACCGCAACGGTCGGCTCGAAGAGGTCGACTTGGACGTGATCGAGCCGGGCGATCGCCTCGTGGTTCGAAAAGGCGACGTGGTCCCGGTCGACGGGGCGGTCATAGAAGGCTTGGCCGTTCTCGATCAGTCGGCCCTGACGGGCGAATCCGTCCCAGTCCAGCAGAAGGTCGGCGATGGCGTCATGAGCGGGGCGACCAACGTCGGCGAGGCTTTCCATCTCCTGACGACGAGGCGCGCGGCCGAGAGTACCTATGCCGGCATCGTTCGTCTGGTCGAAGCGGCCCAGCGTTCGCGCGCGCCGATGTCGCGCCTGGCCGATCGCTACGCCATGGTGTTCCTGGCCGCGACCATCGCGCTCGCGGGAGCATCTTGGGTCTGGAGCGCGGATCCCATCCGTGCCGTGGCCGTGCTCGTGGTGGCGACGCCTTGCCCACTCATCCTGGCGGTGCCGGTGGCGATCGTCTCCGGTCTGTCGCGAGCCGCCAAGCACGGCATCCTGGTCAAGGGCGGCCAAGCGCTCGAGATTTTGGCGCGGGTGCGCGCGCTGGTGATCGACAAGACCGGCACGTTGACGCACGGCCGGGCACATATTGTCGCGACCGATGTCGTTGCCGATGTGTCTGCTGATGAAATTCTGCGGCTGGCGGCCTCGCTCGATCAGGCTTCCAAGCACATCATGGCGCAGACTATCGTCGATGATGCCCGAAGCAGAGGCCTCGAACTCGCGATCCCCAGCAATGTCGTCGAGACGCCGGGCGAAGGCATCGAAGGCTGCGTCGATGGCCATCATGTGATCGTCGGCGGGCTTCGCTTCGTCAGCGGCAAGATCGGCACGACGAGCCTGTCTCGATTGCACACGCAGCGGCCGCCTGGGAGCATCGCGGTGGCGGTGGGTATGGATGCAAGGCTTGTCGGCGTGTTGGTTCTCGTCGACCGGGTGCGGGCGGGGACCGAGGCCTTACTCCGCGAGCTCAAGTCGCTTGGGCTCGCACGGATCGTCCTCGCCACCGGCGACCGGCGTGACGTAGCCGAGATGATAGCCGGGGGCCTGCCGATCGATGCGGTCAGATGGGAGCTCAGCCCCGACCAAAAAACGTTGGTCGTGTTGTCCGAGCGAAAAAACGGCCCGGTCATGATGATCGGCGACGGCATCAACGACGCACCGGCGCTGGCTGCCGCCGATCTAGGCATGGCCATGGGGGCGAAGGGTGCAGCGGCATCCACCGAAGCCGCCGACGTCGTCCTGCTGGTGGATCAACTGGATCGAGTGTTGCCGGCGATCAAGATTGCGCGCCGATCACGCTTTATCGCGCTCGAAAGCGTCTATGCAGGTTTGGGTCTTTCGGTCCTCGGAATGATCGCGGCGGCGCTCGGCCAGATCACGCCGGTGCAAGGCGCCATCTTCCAAGAAGTGATTGATATCGCTGTTATTCTCAACGCGCTGCGGGCTCTGCACGATCGCTCCGTCCAGCCGCCGCGGCTCCATCGCTTGGGTTGCAATTGATCCAGATCATAATCGCTCGCTACGGCTGCGCTATCAATCGGCCATCACTCTCACGCAGGTGACCTCCACCATGACCAAGCCCATCCCCGACAAAGCCGAGGTAGCGCTCGAATATCCGGACAAGCTCTATATTGGAACATTCGAGCGAACGTCGCGTTTCGACACTCATCTTGACGAAACCGGAATTTCGCTCAGCCTGCACCGCACCGGCGCCGCCGACATCCGCAAGACCGTTCGCATGCATTTCCACTATGGGCTGTTTGCGGACATCCTGCACGATCTCGCAAAAACGGTGTCTTCCGTGCCGCCGGCCGATGCGGCGCACCGCGATGCGCTGCGGCAAGGGGCAAAGGCCCTCTATCAGGCGCTCAATCCTCGGCGCAACGACAAAGACGACATCGCCCAGATGACGCCCGAGGAGGAGGTGCTCCTGCTGCACGTCATGGAATGACGAGCGACGCGCTGCGGTCTGCGCCAGAGAAGCGGTCGGTCGTGCGATTACGGCATAGGGGCGTGACATGAAATTTTTGCTGGTGGGACTGAGCGCCCTTGCACTCGTAGCTGCCACGGGCATTTCGCTCACGATCGGCAATGTCGCGGCACAGTCGACGCGGCCCTATGCGGGCCTGCAGACCCGCCCGATCAAGGCACTGTCGGCCGAACAAATCGCCGACCTGAAAGCCGGGCGAGGAATGAGTTTGGCGCTTGCCGCCGAATTGAACCGCTATCCTGGGCCGCGCCACGTCTTGGAGCTTGGTGAACAACTTGGACTGACGGATCGGCAGCGCGTGGATGTGCAGCGGTTGTTCGACCAAATGACTGCCGAAGTTGTTCCCATCGGGGAAAAGCTCATTTCGCAAGAAGCCGAGCTTGACCGACTGTTTGCACGCGGGGTGGTGACGTCAAGCGGTCTCGACTCGGTGACGGCCGCCATTGGGGTTACCCAGGCCGAGCTTCGCAAGGATCACCTGAAATATCATTTGATGACGTCTGACCTGCTTACACCTGCGCAGATGCAGCGCTATGCTCAATTGCGCGGCTACATCGACGAGAATTCCGGGACCCAACACACGCCGAACCATTGAAGGATGGGGGAGGGATCTGCGGATTAAACGGCCATGACGGCGCGAAGCCCGGATCGGGAAGAGCCCCATGTATCGGCACATTTTGATCCCTACCGACGGTTCGGAGCTTGCCGGCAGGGCCGTGCGCCATGGACTGGCGCTAGCCAAGTCAGCGGGAGCAAAAGTCACCGCATTGACGGTGGAACCGTCGTTCGATGTCTACACAGTTCCTGCTTCGAGAGTGTATGAAATGTCCGGCGCTTTCGCCGAGCACGCCGAGCGCGTCAAAGCGCACGCGCAGGGCATATTGGATGGAGTCGCCGAAGAAGCCCGCGCGGCTGGTGTCGTCTGTGAAACCGTGCAAGTCGAACAGGATCATCCTTACCAAGGCATCATTGACACCGCCGAGCAAAGAGGCTGCGACCTCATCGTCATGGCCTCGCACGGAAGGAGCGGGATTGCGGCAATCGTGCTCGGCAGTGTGACGACCAAGGTGCTTACGCACACGAAAATTCCGGTGCTCGTCTGTCACTGATGCATCGGTTCGGCTTGAAATCAGGCCGTGAGGCCGGGCGGCGGTGCGCGCTTCCAAGCGGACAAAAGTTCATTTGAGGCTGAGAATATAGGCGATGATGTCTGCCTGCTCGTCGGCTGGCAGCATGATGTTGGGCATCGCGCGATGTGAGGTATTGAGCGCGGCCGATAACGCGGTCGCGGTCATGCCGGGGATGGAGGCAACAGCCTGGAAGCGCGGCGCATTCACGTTAGGGGATCGCGAGTATTCTTTTTGGATGGCATGACATTCCGCGCATAGCCGTTGAGCCAGAACGAGGCCGCGGCTCGGTTGTCCGATCTCCTGTGCTTCACCATTCGCTGTCGGAATCGGCAAGGCGATGACCGCTGCCAGCATGACATGCTTTACGCGCATCCGAACCTCCGCTGCCTCGCCTGGCCGAAGTTGGCGCCAGCGAACCACAGAAGACGGTGCGCGTTTCTTGATTCAAATCAAAGAATTGGCCTGCGATCGATAGAAGCTCTTTGCGCAAACGACCATGAAAGCCGCGGAGGTGATGATTACGAATGTGATCACGGTTGTAGAGAAGGTACTCGCGCAGCTCCAAGCAGAGGCGTGGACAAAGCCGTCGTTGATCAACGTGATCGTGCAGGACGGGACCGTCGAGCTGCGGGGAATCGTGGACTCCGCAAAAGAAAGCTGTCCGCGTCGCCGCCGAGGTCACCCTCGAGGTGCGATCGTCCGGCGCAAGCGGGGTACTGACGCGGACGATTTTGATCTCCGTCAAAGACCCGCGGTTGCGAACCTCCTATTCGTTAACGGTATACCCGTCATGAACCAACGTGAGGAGAAGCGACATGGCTGAAACTGCAACCAAACTGCCGGTGGGAAAGGAAGAGAGAGGGACTGATCGTCCGGCCGAGTGGCGGCCGTTCGAGAGCCTGCGGCGGGAAGTCGATCGCCTGTTCGAGGATTTCCAGCTCGGCTCCTGGCGCTCGCCGTTCGGGCGCAGCGTGTTCGACATTCAGCCGTTCTGGCGCGGCGAGGTCGGCTGGGGCAAGGCGCCAGCCGTCGATATCGTCGAAAAGGAAAACGCCTACGAGATCACGGCGGAGTTGCCGGGGATGGACGAGAGCAATATCGACGTCAAGTTCTCCGACGGCACGCTAACGATCAAGGGCGAGAAGAGGGACGAAAAGGAGGAGAAGAAGAAAGATTATTACCTCTCCGAGCGCCGCTATGGCTCATTCCAGCGTTCGTTCGGAGTCCCGGACGGCGTCGACGCTGACAAGATCGAGGCAAATTTCAAGAACGGCGTGCTTACCGTCACGCTGCCGAAGACGGAGCAAGCACAGACGAGCGAAAAGAAGATCGCGATCAAAAAGGCCTGAAGTGTCGGGATCGAATCCTGCAAAGTCGGCATCTGCCGACTTTGCGATGCAGCGCTGGGCCGCCTTCGAGATGCCGGCGGCCGCTTTTTTGGCAGATGACTGGCAGCCCTTGCGCCAGGGTCGGGCTGCCGAGGTGACGACCATGCCATACCAACAGTGATCTGCCTCCTTCGGTGCAGGCACACCTTCCCCCGCACGCCCAGGACATTTACCGCGAGGCTTTCAATCATGTCTTCGCAGCGCACATGGGCGATCCGCGCCAGGAGGAGGCCGCGCACCGCATCGCCTGGGCCGCGGTCAAGCGCTCCTACGTGAAGGTCGGCGGCAGCTGGATCGGCCGCGGCGGAAATTGACCTATCTCAACGCCTTGGCCGCTGCGGGGCATATGTTAAGCAAAAGAGCCCAGGAGAAGAAGCCATGCGCGCACGCAGCCTCGAAGGCAAGAAGTCGCCGGCTGAAGATGCGGCCACGACCAAGGTGACGCCGGCGCTCTCGATCTCACCCGAAAAGGTCTGTTTCATCGTTGTCAAGGCGCGCGAGTTCGATGCCAAGGACATGGTGACCATCCCGGATGACGCATCCAATGCAACGGACGATGCCATGATGTCCGTGTTGGAGGACCACGCCGACGATCCCGTTGTTGCGGAGTTGAGAGGCTTCATCGGGGCGTTGACCGAGGATGAGCAGGTCGATCTGGTGGCCCTGGCTTGGCTCGGTCGCGGCGACGGCACGCTCGAAGATTGGGAGGACCTGCGCGCGGAAGCCGCTCGCCTGCACAACAAGCGCACGGCCTCGTATCTGCTGGGAATGCCGCTGCTGCCCGATCATCTGGAGGATGCTCTCTCCCAATTCGGCTGCTCGTGCGAAGAGTTCGAAATGGGACACCTGTAGGACGGTGCGCATGCAAAGCCCCGTCCAGATCGACTTTCAGGGAATGAAGCCGCCCGAGGCCTTGCGCGCAATTATTGCCGAGCACGTTGCCGGCCTCGAGGGTCGCTTCGGGCGCATAACCGCCTGCCGGGTGGTGGTGAAGGCACCGAGCGAACACCACCGCACCGGCGGTCTCTACGAGATCAACATCCGCCTGGCGCTCCCGGACGGAAAGGAGGTCGATATCGGGCGCACGCCACGTCTGGACCAGCGGCATGCGGACGTTCATTTCGCTCTCAACGATGCATTCAAGCGGGCCCGCCGACAGCTTCAGGATTAGGTCGGTTGCAGGGCCACGTCAAAACGCACCCGGCTCGACCGTAGCGCTTGAGCCGGGCCTCTGACGACGGAAATTCAAATCCCATGCGGATTTGGTGCAGAGATCGCGAGCCATGTCCTATGCGACGCTGATGGTCTACGTCGACGTGGAGGGCAAGCCGGACGGCCGCGTCAGCGTTGCCGCCGATCTCGCCCGGCGCTTCGACGCCCACCTGATTGGAATTGCGAGCGGCGCGTCAATCTCGGTCGTTCTTGGCGAGGACGCGCCCAACGAGGCGGCTGCGGAGATGCCGCATCTGCGGGATATGAAAGCTCTGCTCGATCAAAAGGGACAGGAGTTTCGCGCTGCAGTCGGGACGAGCGGCCGCCGCGCGGAATGGCGATCGGTAGTGGGCCGTCAGACCGATGCGGTCGCGCGCGAGGCGCGGGCGGCCGATCTCGTCATCATCGGCAATGCTCGTGCGAGCCGCGATCCGTTTCGCGCTCTCGATCCCGGCAGCTTTATTCTCAAGGCCGGCCGGCCGGTCCTGGTCGTGCCAACCGCCGTAATGGCACTCCCGCCCAAGCGAATTGCCGTCGCCTGGAAAGACGTGCGCGAGGCCCGTCGTGCCGTTCAGGATGCGTTGCCGTTCTTGCAGGAGGCCGAGAATGTCTTCATCGTCGAAGTATCGGAACGCGGCGGAGATCAAGCCTCGTCTCGGCTGCGAGACGTTGCCAACTACCTAGCCCGACATCGGATCGAGCCCGTCACCGAGCGAGTGCTGCCTGTCGACGCAACTGCGGCGAACTCGTTGCTGCGGTTCATCGAGAACGAAAACATCAACTTGGTCATCGCCGGCGGCTACGGCCACTCGCGACTGGGGGAATGGGCATACGGAGGGGTCACCCGCGACTTGTTGGCGGAAAGTCCGGTCTGTTGCCTGTTCTCGCATTGACGACGGCGAAGGATTGAAAAATGATTTCTCCGTACCAGCAACCGAACTCCAAATAAGCAGAGAGCGAGCCCGGTGGAGCGATGTACCGATTTATCGAATGCACGGCAGGCCAATACATGACGCGCGACGTCACGACCGTGACGCGCGACGTCACTCTTCGAGATCTGGAAGCGCTGTTCGAGAAGCATGATTTCAATTCCTTCCCAGTCGTAGAGGAAGGACAGATGCTGGGTATCGTGACCAAATTCGATTTTCTGCGAGCATTCGCCTTCACCACCGGTCAGATGGTGCCGCACTACGATGACGTGATGAAACGCCCGGTGGCGGAAGTGAGTGGTGCACGTCGAACCGACGGCGCCGTTGACCCGAGTTCTCCAGTTGATGGTGAGCCTGAAGGCTTGCAGCTTTCCCGTTATCGGCGCCGAGCGCCAACTGGTGGGCATCATCTCTCGCGAGGATGTGATGCGGGCCCTCAGAGAGGCCACACAGGGAGCGCGCTGAGGCTTCCGACGCGGCGGGTTTCCTCGCGCAATCGATGGGCCCGCTCGTAACGCCGCCGAGCAGGCGGATCGGCATGACGACGCGGTGCGGGCGTCTCCTGACGGGCTGACGGGGTCACGGCAGTACCGTGTGCCGGAGGCAGCGTTGACTGCGAAGACAAAACTGCCTGACTTCTTCCGGCAATTCTTACGCGGTCTTCGTCGATGAACGCTCATCCCAAGATCGTAGCCATCCGAGCGGCGCAGTAGAGGCATCGCAGAGCCTTCTCGAAGCGCTTTCCGATCTCGATGCCATCGTGTTGGTCGTGTTGCACCTTCCGGGCCAATCGCGCCAGCTATTTGCGTGATATCCTCTTACGAAAGAGCCGGATGCCGGTTGTGGTCGCGAGGCACGGAGAGTTGCTGCACCACGGCGCCGCGGAAATTATCTAGCTGACCGGTGCATCTCCTGCCAAGCGGCTGGCGTCGAGCCAATAGACGTTTCTTCCAGGAGCGAGGCCGCAGTCATAAAGGGAGGTCATCTCGTAACGCCATTCACCGCTAACCTCGACGCCCGGAACGACTCATTTCGCAGGCAGCGATAGCGCCACTCGCGGCCCGACGTCATACTCGGGATTGCCAAATGTTCTCGAACAGCGCATCTGCCCAAGCGGCTCGACTGATGTCGGAATTCGCAACGCGAACCGGCTTATGTCCGCTTGCGCGGGATCAGCAGCGATATCTTTGGACCGATGCATTTGCAGTCTGCAACTTTCTCGAGCTGTTCCAGCGAACACATGATGAAAAATACCGCCGATACGCAACACAGTTGATCGACAAGGTGCATCAAGTGCTAGGGCGATATCGCAATGACGATATCCGTAGCGGGTGGATCAGCGGATTTGATGAAGAAACTGGACTTGGCCATCCAACGGCGGGCGGCCTAAGGATCGGCAAACCTCAGCCGGAGCGCGATGCCAGTGAACCATTTGACGAACGCCTGGAGTGGGATCGGGACGGCCAGTACTTCCATTATCTGACCAAGTGGATGCACGCCCTCTGCCAAGCGGCCTTCGTCACCAGCAATGCTGCCTATGCGCGTTGGGCGGTCGAGCTAGGAGAGGCAGCATTTGGAGGATTTGCCCGCAGGTCCCACTCCGGCGCGGTCATTGGAGTCTATTGGAAGATGAGTACCGATCTCTCAAGACCACTCGTTCCTACCATGGGGTTGCATGACGCATTGGATGGCTTCATCAGTTTTCGGCAAGCGCAGCATGCAGGGAAGATGCTGGCCAATGGCGGAGCGACTGGTCTCAGCACGGCGATGGAATCACTATCCCTCCTATGTCAGCATGGGAGTTGGACGACGGACGACCCGCTCGGACTTGGTGGGCTGCTGTTCGATGCTTGCCGCCTTTGCCAGCTGCCGGTCGAGGAGCGGTTCAACGACGTTCGTCTTCTGGAAGAGCTGATAGACGCCTGCCGTAATGGTTTGATGGCCTTTCTCGTTGGTCGGCACCTAAGCCGGCCTGCCTCGTACCGCTTGGCCTTCCGAGAGCTCGGCTTGGCAATAGGTCTGAGGGCATTGCCGATCATTGCCGATGCCATCACGAAATACGGAAGCGGATTAGGGAGCTGGCCTGCGTTACGACGGACCGTTGATCTCCTTCTGCCATACGAATCGTTTAGCGAGAAGATTGTCAGTTTCTGGATGCCACACGCGCAGCATCACGATGCGAGCTGGCAGGCTCACCAAGACATCAATGACGTCATGCTTGCGACGGCGTTGATGCCGGACATGTTTCTGTCGGTTGGTAAGCGGGATGTCCTGAGTGTACCATGACTTCCAAGTCTGCCGTCCGTCCACCTTTTCGAGGGGTTTGGCAGTGTCGCCATTGGCGGATTCAGCTTGCGATCCGAATGCCCTGAGGTCCGCTCAGGCTAAATTGCCGAAAATCGCCCCGATTGCGGTCATCCAGCAAGACACCCGCCAGTTTGGTCAGGTTGTAACAGCGTGGAATCCGGTTCCAGGCCTAGCCGCCGCTCGCGTGCGGTTTGATAAATATCAAAGTCGCGATCGCTATATCTGACAATCTCTATACGGCAAAGGTTGTCTTCGTCCACTTCGCAAAGGGGTTCTCCCATGTCGTTGCCCCATGTGTTGAAACGCATTCGGCTCGAACTTGCTCGATCCAAGGAGTTTCCAATTGGCTCCGCCCGCCACGGCTACGAATTCGTGGCACCGCTCGACAGCAAAGGGCATATCGACCCGCATCTTTGGCAGAAGTACCGGGAGCATTGCGGGGTGCGCCGGTTTTGGAACGGCGCAGACGAAGAAATGGGGCGACTCACCCACAAGCCGGGCGGGGTGAAGCACGCGCGATGGGTGTTCGACTACGACCCGGACACGACGGACGACGACGAGGCCGGATACCGCTTCGGCGTGCACGCCTTCGCACCCGGCGAGTATGTTTCAATCCGCGGCCATGAGGGTGAATCCCATACCTTCAAGGTCGTGTCCGTTGAACCGGCCGTGTAATCGCGCGAGAAACGGCGCATCGCTCCGATAGAGCTCGGCTATGCGGCGACATATCTGGCGCAATGGCGTAGATCTCCGGCGCCGCCTGTACGAGATCCTGGAGCACGGCACGATCGGGGACCGGACGGGTCTCATCGTCGGTCGGTTCATCGTCGCCCTGATCGTCACGAACCTCGTCACGATGACGCTCGACTCCGTGCCCGCGTTGCAAGCGCAGTACGGGCCGCTATTCATCGCGGTCGAACTGCTGTCGCTCGTCGTTTTCACCATCGAGTACGCATTGCGGGTTTGGGTGGCGGCCGAGCACGCGCCGCACCGGCATTCGAGCGAACGCAAGGCGCGATGGGAATTTGTGTCGAGCCCGCTCGGCGTGATCGATCTTCTCGCGGTCCTGCCGTTTTGGTTGGCATTGGTCTTGCCTGGCGATCTGCGGGTCGTGCTGGTGTTTCGAATCGTGCGCTTTCTCAAGTTGGCGCGCTACTCACCCGCCATGCGCTCGCTGTTGGATGCTCTCTACAGCGAGCGCCGGGCTCTGTTCGGCTGCTTCGTCATTTTGCTGGGTGCGACGCTGCTCGCTGCAAGCGTCATGCACGTGGTCGAAGGTCATGCGCAGCCCGATAAATTCGGCACCATTCCCGAGGCGATGTGGTGGGCCATCGTCACGCTTGGCACGATCGGTTATGGCGATGTCGTTCCGGTCACCGTGCTGGGACGCATCGTCGCATCGGTCACGATCTTCGTTGGATTGATCATGGTCGCCCTGCCGATCGGCATCGTCGCCACGGCCTTCGCCGACGAGGTCCACCGTCGCGACTTTGTCGTCACTTGGGGCATGGTCGCGCGCGTGCCCTTGTTCGCCGAACTTCAAGCAACAGATATCGCCGACATCATGCGGCTCTTGCGCGCGCAGCAGCTCGAGGCCGGCGACGTTATCGCCAAGCGCGGCGAACCCGCTCATTCCATGTATTTCGTGGCGGCCGGAGAAGTGGAGATTGAGCTCAAGCACGAGCGCGTTCGGCTCGGCGCCGGTCATTTCTTCGGCGAGATCGCGGTGCTGCGTCGGGCGCACAGATCCGCGACCATTATTGCCCTCACGCGAACAAGCCTGCTCGTGCTCGATGCCCACGATCTGCACGTCCTTATGGAGCGGGAACCCCGTATCGCGCAGCATATCCATGAGGTGGCTCGCTCCCGACTGGGCGGCGACGTCGTCACGCGCAAGGGCGATCTTGTCGTTGAAGAGCTCGAAGAAGCGGAGACGATCCAACGGTCGACGAGTAGCCACAGTCGCCTATGACGCGAAGGTCAATGGGACAACATGCAACAGACCGGACTCGATGCAAGTAGCTGGTGCGTGACGCCGCCGAAGACCCACTCGCCCAATCGACTGTGCCCGTAGCCGCCGGCCACGATCAAACCTGCCTTCTCATCCTGAACGAGACGCAGGAGTTCGGCGGCGACTGGCCCCCGCCCTTGCCGCCAGATGTCGTGCACCGCGGCGACTCGATGACGGAGAAGGTAGCCTGCGACGTCGGAAAGAGTCCTTTTGGCACTGGATTCCGATTCGCCTTCGCCGATCCCGACGAGCAGAACCTCTTTGGCCTGCTGCAGAAACGCAAGTGCATCACGCACGGCGCGGCGGCACTCGCGCGTATTCTTCCACGCCACCACCACGCGGCGGAGCTGCAGCGGAGCGACGGTGTCGGGCACCACCAAAACGGGTCGGCCCGCCCGCAGCAAGATCATGCCGGGATCGGCAAGGTCATGCACGTTGCCCCCAGTATGCCGTGCTCCGACGATGACGAGATCCGCCGCTCTGGCCTCGCGCGACGGCAATTCAAGCGCGGTGCGCCATTCAACCTGCTTGAGATGCTGGCCCTGGTCGCGGAATTTCTTGCCCATGTCATCGAGACGTGCGCTCGCTGCGCGGCGGTCACGTTCTGTGGGCTCGTGATAGACGACGACGCCTGCGGCCGCGAAAGCAGGCCGCGGCGCCAAGCCGGCAACGCCAATGAGCGCTGCTTGAAAGCGGTCAGCCAGAGCAAGGGCAAGTTGCACTCGCTGTTCGCAGTCGCGCTCGACATTGACGTGGACCATCATCGTTAAAAATGACATCGCTTGCTCCGGCTTGCGGCGATCAAGAAACGAACCGACCGAACTTTCCGAGCGGCGGTCACGGCACCCACGAGCGCTGCTCCAAGCCAAGCGATTTCCTCGATGAAGGTGACATGGTGGAGGAAGCTGAATGTTGACGTGGATCAAGAATGGCACCGGCGTGCGCCAAGCGCGTGTGGAGAAAGCCGGCCGCAATCGGTTAATCGATCGAACCCGTGTCCGATAAGAAGCTGTTACTGCTGCTGAATGGATTGAAGATAATCGATGATCGCGCCCACGTCCGCCGGCGCGAAGACGAATTCCGGCATATCCGGGTGTCCGGTAGAAAGGCCCTCCGCCAAGGCCTCGGAAAGGCCTTCGATCTTGTATTTGCGAGAGAGCGTTCGGAAGGGCGGCGCGGCCGGGTGCGGGCTAGCACCGGTGCGGCCGACGGCATGGCAGCGCGCACAATTCGCCGTCAGTAACGATTCGCCGCGTGCTGCGGGCGTGGTGGCTTTTTCTACCAAAACCGGCAACATCGTGATCATTGTAAGCAAGGCGATGAGATCGTACGGGACTTGCCTGCGCATGGCTAACCGCGTGCACCGACGACATCGCGAATCTTGTCGAGCAGCGCATTCCCGATGAGAGGCTTCTCCACGATCGGGACCTCGGCTTTTTCGGCTTGCTGACGCAGCGATAGGCTAGGGTGGCTCGCAATCAGGATCGCAGGCGCGGTGAGGTGCCGGTCGCGTAACTGCGCGATCAGATTCAAGGCGCTCGTCGCGGACGTTTTTTGGTCGACCACGTAGCAGTCGCAGCGAGCGAGGTCTCCCGCGCTCAATAGGTCCGCTCCGGACACGTAGCCACGAACGGTCAGGCCTTCGATTTCGAGCCAGAATTTGAGCGAATTTCGAACGGCGAGATCATCGCTGATGACGACGACGACAACGCCAGAGTTCGACGTTTTGCCCTGATTTTTCATTGCTTCTGCTTGCGCCCCCGGCTCCAACAGCCGTCAGTCAAACTGGGTATGCGCGGGAGGTTGACTTCCAGTGGTCGGTTGACGGGAATCCGATGGAGTGCAGGAACTACCGGCAAACGGTCGCTCTTTTGTGCGCGATTGATAATTTCCGTGGAAGGTGCAGCTCCTGAG